>Ga0207050_1008_pt1 | contig 40585 bp, 42 predicted proteins | sample Alteio_BWMinCont_64_FD_153291 | JGI IMG/M metagenome (GOLD analysis project Ga0207050, IMG submission 153291) | Enriched cells from forest soil in Barre Woods Harvard Forest LTER site, Petersham, Massachusetts, United States -... | ecosystem: Environmental > Terrestrial > Soil > Temperate forest >...
AAATAATAATCGATAGTAAAAAAGCTACCAACAATGCTGGATATAAAAATGGAACAATCACATGAAAGAAGGTATATCGCATCGACGCACCAAGATCAAATGATGCTTCAATCAAGCTTTTATCCAGCTCGTCGTAACGCCCTTTAATAATCGGCATTGCAAAACCAAGACCTAAAAGTGTGTGCCCCGCGATCAATGTGGTAAGTCCAAGAGGGATCATGCAATATGAGAATATCGACAACATACCAACAGCAAGAACAATGTCAGGAATCAATGCATTACTATAAAATATACCGATAAGGTCTCGTTGATATCGTCTCAGCCCATGAATAAACATCACCGACATACTCACACTCAAAAGCGATGAAACACTGGCAACAATGATCGAATTATGAAATGCTCGCCAAATCTCTTCAGAGTGAAAAAGATCTGAATACCAATGCAAAGAGAAACCTTGCCATGCATCAGGAAATCCGCCTTTATTAAACGAATACAAAACCAAAACAAAAATCGGCGCATACAAAAATAAATATACACAGCTAACAAATATAGGAAGCGCTGATTTTGAAATATTCATGAACTATACCCTTTGTAAACGATCAACCAATTTATTTAAAAGTAATTGATATCCGCGGATAGATACAATAAAAACGCATGAACTCAGGCACGTAAATGCAGCCCCCACATGCCAATCTTTTCCAATAAAAAAATACTCTGCTATCAAATTACCCACAAAATAGTTCTTTTGCCCTGCAATAAGTGATGGAATAGCATATTCACCAAAAGAGGTAACATACACCAAAAAAAATCCCGTCTTTACCCCTTGAATTGACAATGGTAAAACAACGCGACAAATCGTTTGAAAATAAGATGCACCCAAATCAAGAGAAGCTTCAATCCACCGCACATTAATTTTTTCAAGCGTTGAATAAAGCGGCATAATCATAAACGGCAAATACACATGAAACATCACCAAATACATTGAAAACTGACTGTTGAGCAAATGCCCTACATCAAGGCCAACAAAATATAAAAAGTTATTGATAACCCCATGTTTTTCTAAAATAAAAAACCAAGCATACACTTGAACGAGTAAATTGGTTAAAAATGGCAACACCGCTAAAAACATTAATGTTGAACGCATCCTATCAGGCGCGCAAAGAGCTACGTAGTAGGCAACAGGATAAGCAACAAGTAAACAACTAATTGCCGTAACAGTTGCAAGCAACATTGACCGGAAAATAACTAAAAAATGAGATAATTTGAAAACTTCAGCAAAATATTCGAGTGTCACAAACTGAAATAATTCAGTACAAAAACTCAGTTGTATCACAAACAACAACGGCAAAAAACAAAAACTAATTTGCCACGCTAAGGCAGGCGCCATAAAAAAAAATGATTTTTCAGACTTGAATATATTTTTAAAAATTTGCACCATGCGCCCCTTTTAGTTCACGGTTCTTGTTGTTTGAATGTAATCGTATAGTTCAAAAATTACTTGTTTTTCAACAACACAACATTTTCTTTTTGCCAATAAACATACACGCGATCATCATAATCGATTACTTCACGCTCAAAATGCTCTTCATTTTGTTCAAAAACCTGAAGCATATAACCATTTTGTAAACGAACGTTATATTGCGTAAACCGACCTTGATACACAATCGATTGCACAATTCCAGATAATGTATTTGAAAAACCCTGTAGCATTGTTTTACTAATCAAAATCTTCTCAGGACGTATTCCGATACACGCATCTTCGTCAGCCTGAACTTCAACGCCCTCAGGAACCTTGATAGCGATGCAAATCATTTTATCAACATCTAAGTACCAGTCTTCACCATGCTGCACCATGACACCCTGGATAATGTTGGTTGTTCCCACAAAGTTTGCAACAAAAACTGATTTTGGATTTTCATAAATTTCTTTAGGTGTACCAACTTGATCAATTTGACCATTTTGATTCATAACTGCCATTTGATCAGCTACGGTAAGCGCTTCTGTTTGATCATGCGTGATGTAGACAAATGTTGTTCCCAAATGATCTTGCAACTCAATGAGCTCAAGCAAAACTTTTTCACGAAGTCGCAGATCAAGCGCTGCAAGCGGTTCATCAAACAACAATACTTCTGGTTCATTGATCACAGCACGTGCAATTGCAACGCGTTGCTGTTGGCCCCCAGAAAGCTGCTTGACACTTTTGTACAAGTTTGACTCAAGATGAAACATTTTAATTACTTTTTCAACTTTTTGTTGAATCGTGTCAGGCGTTAAGTTACGAACTCGCAAACTATAGGCAATGTTATCGTACACATTCATGTGCGGAAATAATGCATAATTTTGGAATACGGTATTAACACTTCGTTTGTTAACCGGAACATGGGTGATATCTTGATGCCCCAAAAATACTGAACCCATATCGGGAATTTCAAGTCCCGCAATCATGCGCAAAATAGTTGTTTTTCCACAACCACTAGGCCCAATAAGAGCAAAGAATTTACCACCAGGAATTTTTAAATTTAAATTATCAAGAATTACATCATCGCCATAAGATTTTGTAATACCTTGTAGCACTATGCCTTTCATTTCTTATTCACCATACGCGCCCATATAATTGGAACCACAACGTCAGATAGCGTGCATGGGATAACCACTGCTACCAACATCAAAACAAAGAACATACCTAAATGTTCATGAAAATTTTCAAGACCATGTCCAATAGCATAAAAAATTGATGCCATAGCGCTAATGAACGTATGAATAAAATGAAGAGATGCTGAATGATCTTCAGTGTGACCTTCTTTTCCACGAGGAATAATCATGCCGTTAATGACACCAATTGCAAGAAACGGAATAATATTTGCAAGCTCTGACCTGAAACAGATATGAAGATCCATTTCAACGCCCAAAAGCCTACCAGCTGCATACGGCAGCAAAATATCGGCAATCGTACAAAAAACAACTGATGAAACAACGCCGACCAGAATTCCTGCAACGACATTTTTTGAATAACGATAAAAGGTAACCATCGTACCACTTGCCGCAAACAAAATATGCGCAAAGTGAAAACTATGAAAGAGAATATCCATCCCAGAAACCATGCCACATGCGTCATGTGCATGATCATGTACATGATGTGCAGAGATAGCGGCTAAGCCAAACAGTACCGATATCATGCTCAGGAGCATAAGCGCAAGTGCAACTGACAGGGTTCCATAAGGCAAATGATGAACGAGTTCATGAGAAAAAATTTCCCAGATCGATTTTCGCGAGATATTATGAGCTTGCAGACAGCTTGTATTTACTTCTAAAGACATCCTTAATTCCCTAACTTTTTAGAAAAAATATACCGTGGTTACAGTATAACAATCAACTTAGTTTTTGCTATAAAAAATTTCAGTCCAAATCGGTTTTGGTTTTTATTACTTTGTGTGCTACAGAGATTACCGCCTTCGCGGTAATGACAAGAGTGAGAGAACAAATGATACAAATGAAAACATTTAGGTTTTGAAAGAGATCTAATCAAAAAACAAACTACTTCAACGCAATATTTTTTCAAAAGTCTTTTTGTCAACCCACCGATATTCTTTAACAGAGTAACCTGAAGTTTCAAGCTCATAATCCTCTCCCCTCATTACAACTCTTAATTGAAGATTATCAAGAAACGGTACGCTACATTTATTTTCTATATTTTTTTTCAAAAAATTTATAATTGCTTGCAAGTGTTGCGAGCTTAGCGGTACTTCAACCTCAGGTCCTTTCAATGCTAGTTCAAAAGTTTTTTTGTCCCACAACACAGATCTTTCTTCAAAACACTGTGTGTCATCATGCTTAGTTTTTTTGAAAATAGCTGAAGCTTTAAACTCAAAGACTCCTTCATTATTCACAACCCTAAGTTGACGATCATCAAGATGAGGTATCCTATAATTATTTTCTTGCAAAAAAATCTTAATGTGTTTCAAATCTTGCGAAGTTAGCGGTACTTTAACCTCAGATCCTTGGCCAACTACGCCCAAAAAACTAACAATAAATATGATACAAACACTGACATAATACTTATTTTTACAATTCATTATCCTGATAATCGACTAGAGGTTGTTGATTTACATCTCTTTGATTAAAAATATAGCATATCACGGTCTCTCTTAGAGATCGATCCAAAATCATTCGTGTAGTCTTTAAAATCATTGGTTCAGATGAAACGGCTGAACCCGCAGCATGAACATGCATAGAAAACAACATGACATAAACACTGATATAAAATTTATTCATACAAATCCTTACTTGAATTTCCACATTTTTCTTATTGGACTTCTTTCGATACTCAGCCTTACTCCTACTTAGACTCTCACTCTCTACCATCCCGGACTCGATCCGGGATCCATGTTCACTCTTTTTGTGCAGGCATTGGATGGATTCCGGATCTTCGTCGCCTATGGCTCCTGTCCGGAATGGTAGAGTGAATGTGGTTGTAAAAATATTAAAGAACCAGGGTTTCGAAAGAGATCTATTAGAAGTTTGATTACTCCCTTTCTGAACTATGCGCATGAGCTTCCATAACTCCTTCAGCAACTCTTTCAGCGAACCATTCTAGTGTAAAAATAAGCGCCAAGCTCGGCTTATCAGGCTCTTCAAGATATACTTTATAATATTCTCCAAGTACATCTGCAGACCTTACAAGAGTCACAGCAAACTTCCATTGATCAGGGTTATCATTTATATATTTGATACGAGACCTATAATCAGCTATCAATGTCTGAGGAAAAGGATATTGAACCAGCTTAGTTGTTACATGCTTTTCAGCACCCTTCACAACTGCTGCTCGAATTCGCGGAGTTAATGGTACTTCAACCTCATATCTTCGATCTGCTGCGTTCAAAGAAAAGGCAATCAACATAACACAAATACTGATATAAAATTTACTCAAGAAAATCTTTCTTGATGCTATTTATCTTCGCTATTGTCGCATTAAATTCTTCTTTTTGTATAAACCTATCAAAACAATTAACAGCGTCTCCTGTTAACGATAAGCATTGACGTGAAAATTTAACCATAACGCCCTTTTTACCTTCTTCTGTACACCGTTGAATAGTCGCCTCAGTTATTATAGGCGCACCATCACTATTGCAAACATCCAAATCTTGCTGAGTCAATGGTACCACTGATTGATCCTCAGATGGCTGAGCAAGAAGCTTTTCATTAAGAGTCCTAAGAAGCTTCATTATTTGCATTTGCTCACGCTGCCCCTGTTCTCTCCTTGTACGTTGAGAATCAGACGCACCCAAAGACGAAGCAAACAACATGACACAAATACTGACATATAATTTATTCATACAAATCCTTTATTCTTAAGCGAAAATCAATTATTTTTTACGAATTGCGCGCACGATCCTGCATCTTTTCAAAAGATTCTTTTAGCATCATCAAAGACATCATCAAAGAAAGATTGTTCTCACGGTTCACTGTAAGATTAACGTTATAGCACGCTTGACTCTCATGTTCACATTGCACAAAAGTCCCAGCCCTTATATTCAAAGGTGCTCAAAAAGCAATGCTCAAATCGTCCTGCATTGCTCGCAAAATTCGCGGAGTTAGTGGTGCTTCAGCCTCAGGTTGTCGATCCGCTGCGCCCAAATCGGAAGTTTCATTGCTGCGTTCCTGGCTATACGCCCGAGCTTGTATTTCATCGAAAGCTCTTTTTGGAAAAACGAATCGCAAGCATCTATCATTAGAACTTGCAGGCCTTACCCCATAAAATGTTTGGTCTGAGTCTACACACTCTTCAAGAATAAAAGTTTCACCTTCTAAACGATCCAAGCGGGATATAATCAAATCAATATTAGACGAAGTATCAGCATCAGTCTTCATAGCTTCTAAATTCTCTCGAACAGCATCCATAACTGCTCTCTGAATTCGGGGAGTCATGATTGTTCCAGGCAAAGAATTTTCTTGCATTGCACCCAAAAACGAAGCAAACAACATCACACAAATACTAACATACAATTTATTCATACAAATCCTGACTTTCTTGTAAATTTTTAGAATATCTCTACCAACAGCATCCAGGGTACCAATTCAACAAAATAATACAAACAGTACCTTGATAAAAAAAGTTAAAACGCCTGACCCAAGCTGATGCACCAAACGCGACGTGACTGAAAATCAGGTTTATCAATTTTCCATTTGAATCCCAGATCAATGCGCAGTGGACCAATGGGGGTATCATAGCGAAAACCAAAGCCAGAACCGGCAAAGAAATGATTTTTAAAACTGTCTTGAATACTATTTTTAAACAATGCACCGCAATCCGTAAACAAAACAATTCCAAAGTTTTTGTACACGCCGCAACGCAGCTCGGTGTTCAAATTGAACATCGTTCTGCCACCCTGAGGAGCATAACGCCAAACATCGTTTGCGCACGGCGGAAGGCCAGCATGCGCGTCCTTGATGGGCTCAGTCAGCTCACCAAAAGGTGGACAATAATCAGTGTCATAACCACGAATAGAAGCCGGACCACCCAAATAAAAACGTTCGATAGGATGCAGTTGCTCAAAGCTGCAATTAAAAACATGCCCAGCACGTAACCGAATTGCTGCGGTTATTGCATTTGTTACCGGAACATACTGCGTATGCTCGGCTAAAATTTTACCAAAACTTGTTTTATGATTCATATCAAACACGCCCTTACAGGATATGAATGACACAAAACCTCGATGCGGATTTAATTCGTTGTCAACTTGACGCCACATAAACGTTGGTTCAACAAACAAATATCCTATTTTTTGTCCCAACAATTTTTTATCGTAGCAAATAATTTGATCAAGCGATGGTTGATCTCCTTCATACAGCCCAACAAACTCAACGCCGACAGAATTGCTCAGCATTGCTCGTCCCAGCGTGCGCGACAATGCCCACAAAACACCTTGGCGACCAGCACGATACAATGATGCTTGGTTCCCGATAAATACTGGTTCTTGGTACAGCTCATCATAACCCTTCAGCTGACATCGAATATTTTTACCTCGAAACCAAGGAATATCATAGGTCATGCCCATATCACGATAAAACCGAGTAATATTTGCATAAACAGTCCATTTATCAACAGAAGAAAACAGTTGGTTCACTGACAAACTACCACCAACTTTATAGGTAAATCCACGCTTTGGTTGTAAGTTTTTACCAACTTGCTGCAACCCAAAACTTGATTTAATTTCAAAGCGATCAGCATCAATTAATTTAATAAAAACAGGCTTACGACCCAATTCATCCACTTCTCTGCCCGGATAAATCTGTACACTGTCAAAAATTTTTATTTCTTTAAGATTTTTGAGTGTTGCTTCAAGCTCTTTTTTATCCCAATCATCACCCTCTTGATACGTGCATTCTTTCATTAATTCATGATAGGAAACTTTTGCATTACCCAAAATGATAGTTTTTCCAAATTTTGTCCGGACTTCGTCATGACCAGGCCCTAAATTATTGATCGCAACAATGTCCGTCAACCGAGGTTGACCTTCATCGACCATGATCCAGTATTCATAACTATTGGCGTGCTTGCCCTTTACAAATTCTTCTTTGCATATTTTCATGTCCCAAAAGCCAGCAGCCTTGTAAGCTTTTATAAAATTTCCCATTGATTTTTTAAGAAGATCTTTATCATAATATCGAGCCTTGAGCACAGGCCCAAACGCAGCTTGTGCCATAGCTTGAGCGCCCTGAAATCCATTGTTGATAACACGAACAGCACTAACGCTGCTACGAGCACCTTCACGGACAAAACAAAACATTCGTTGCCGCTCTTCTTTTACTGAAACATGAACATTAAAAAAACCCTTATTTTTATACAGCTGCTCGATTTCATCAACAATGATTGACCCAGGAAAATGCCAAGTCGATTTTCCATACAACAATAAATGTTCTAAAATCTGGTTTTGTTTAAAAAAATCATTGCCCCATATGACAAATTCTCGTTTTTTTTCCAACGTTACCCGAATATCAAGGTTAACCTGATGCTGAGCAACAATCATCGTTGGTCGAACCTGTATCCCAATATCAATAAAACCTTGTTGACCCAGCAACGCTCGAACCTTATTTTGAACATGCTCTATCAACACCGAGGTATAATATTTTCGTTGTAATTTTTGAACAAAAAGCTCTGACAACCATGCCGACAAATGGCGTAAATCAACTAAATCTACATTTCCAACACAATCAACAGCTGTCTGAACAGATCCTATGCGAAATCGACTACCAGGCATCACCCCACAACGAACCACAACATTTTTAAAATCATTTTCAGGCAAAACCAAATCATGAATTTGCGCCTGCAAATATCCCTGCTCCTGAAGCACAGTTTTCATATGCTCGATCGAATGATGATGTTTATTTTGATCAAAAATATCCCCCGGATCCATGACATATAAATTTTTAAGTGTCTGTTTATTGCGCAAAAAACCGGTCATTTTAACATAATCAACAACAACATGCTGGCTCAAAACTATCTTCAAATCAAACAGATCGCTTTCAATCTGCCCACACTCAAACCTAATGGATTTAAACAACCCCAGCTGGCGTATATAAAAAAGGCCATTTAAAAGCTGCTCACGCGTCATTATCCCATTTTGAGAAATCCCTGAAAGTACGGCTATATCTTCAGGTTTATACATTCCATCAACTTCAAAAACAACCTCACGCACCGTAAAGGCTTGGGGCATTTTATCAATAATCAGTGAGCGATAATCATCCAACTCAACTTGAACAGTAAGTGGATAGGTCGATTGAGACGAGACCTCAGGCGCACTCATAGAAATCTGCGCCAAAAGCAGTGCTACAAAAATATAAAACACAGTATTTTCCGAAAATGTTACAATTAAAAAGTCCCTGTATACATTGTATCATTTTTTTAAAAACGACCCAAGCCGTAACTCAAATTCAAAAAGCTCTTTTTTCAATTTGCTGACATAACCTAGATTAACCATCTTATTTTTACGTATAGTTACCAAAAATAAGAGCTGTTTAATTTTTGAAAGTTGCAAAAAATGATTTATAAAAAACATGGCCCTATGTTGTTAAAATCGCTGAGCTTGATAGTGGTACTATTAAGTTTTGGTAGCATACAAACAGCCACCGAAAAGACATTTAAACAACCTCTTAAGCCGAAGCATCCACACAGAAGTGAGCAAAAATTAATTGCGGCCATTGATCGCTTCGCCGCTGCATCTACTTTAGATTTTTCAACACATGACGATGCATCTTTCTTAGATATTTCGTCAAAGATACAACAAATGATAAAATTAGAAGATCAACAAACTGCATTACAAGATCCAAAAGTTACATTAAAAGAAATAAACAAAAACGTAAATTTAGAAGCTCAAAAAGCTGCATTTAATTCCATCAAGCAAATTTTAAAAAGTGGTACCAGTGCCAATGCCAAGAAAAATGGCCTTTCAGCACTACAACTTGCAATTTTAACAGGAAGTCTTGAACTGGTAGAACTACTTCTGAAATATAAAGCCAATCCCAATCATGTTGCCCGTGACGGCACAACTCCACTTGCTATGGCATTAAACCTGAGAGCATTACATTTAGGTACCACTGATGAAAAAGTAAGTCTTAAAATAATCGAAGCTTTAATTAAAGCTGGAGCTAAAGTCAACATGGCAATAACAACGAAATATCCAGAATTTGACTCCACTGATCCCGAGACACGCAAGGTAATTGGATTTTCTCAAATCTATCGACTGCCACTAGAGATTGCTATAGAAAATCACGACACTGAGTCTGCAGAATTACTGGAAAAGAATTATGCAAGACAAGATAAACATGCTCTCATCAATGCTATAACAAAGAATGACTTGGTTCTTGCTCAAGGTTTAATTCATACCGGCATTGATCTTAACGTTAAAGATAAGTATGGCGATACCGCTCTTATCTTGGCAACTCAACGTGGTTACATTGCTCTTGTTAAAGCTTTAATTGCTGCCGGAGCTAAGCTTGATCTTAAAAATATGCTTGGTGAGACTGCCCTTATGCAGGCAACACTAAAGAATAATACTACTCTTGCTCAAACTTTAATTACTGCCGGAGCTAATGTTAACTTGAAAAGCAAGTTTAACATTACTGCCATTTTTGCTGCTATATTACACAATAACTCTGAGCTTGTTCAAGATTTAATTAAAGCTAAAGCTAATGTTAATTTTCAAAATAGTAATGGCCAGACTGTTCTTATCTTGGCAGCAACGAGTAATCAAACTACTATTTCTCAAAATTTAATTAAAGCCGGAGCTGATGTTAACCATCAAGATAACTTTGGCAATACTGCTCTTATTTGGGCTGCTGGAAATAATAACCTTACTCTTGTTCAAGATTTAATTAAAAACGGAGCCAATGTTAACTTGAAAGCCTTAACAGGTAAAACTGCTTTAAATTACGCACAAAGCAAAGAGATTAAAGAAATCTTAGAAACTGCAGCTCAAGCCCAACATGCCAAACCCAAGTCCTGATTGCTGGAAGAGGTTCAAACGGCTTGTATCATGAAAAGCACCTACAGGAAGATTCATTGCCATCTAGCGCAATAAAGTTACTCTTCAAGCATCAGCGCACTTCAAGCATCAGCGCAATCACCTTACGACCATCCTCGGTCAAAACAGGCTTACCATTCACATATTCAACATAAACTTGCTCAATCTCTATATTCCTATCTGGCTTCCCAAGCAGATAAATAAAATATGTGCCACTAGATTCATCAGGCCACATCTCTACTATCTTTAATGGATCATTTGCCGGAGTAACAGCATGCCTTGCACGGCCAACAAAAGCAGGGCTGCTACCAGAATTTTTTGAAGGCAGCAATGACAACGAACTTAAGTCCTCAACAGAGCTATTTGATTGGTGAAAAAACGCTATAGCCGCCTCCACAGCTTGTTCTCAATTTAATCCCTCGACCTGCTGAAAAATATAAGCAAGGTAATCTTTTTTATCTTTTTCTAAAACATATTTATGAGCACACAATTGTTGCATCAAGTTACGCAATTCCTGATAAGATTGATTTAAACCAACTCCCCTTACAAGCGCCACAGAACTAGCAAGATTTGACGATTCTGTGAGCGTAGGGCGTCGCTTCAAATCATTATCAATTAAATCCGCAATACTTCTCTTGATATCGTTAATGCTTAATGGTAAATCTTTAGGAGCAAATGACTGCAACCTTCCATCTGCTTCTAACAGATCTAAAACATACTTCTTCCCAGATTCATTCAAATACGGCTGGCCGTCACGTTGCACCGTTACGTGATTCTGCTTGAGAACAATATCAGGAACATTTGGTAGTCTATAAGGAGATTTTAAGCTTGTATCGGCATTTCTCTCAACGGTTAAGGCATGAATAAATGGATATTTTTTACTATATTCTTCATTCATAATTGGCAGCCCATGTACAATTGACACCATTCCCGGCTTAATGCGCTCAAACCTGTCTAGTTTCACGTCAGCAGCTCCTATTTCTTTGCCATCTTTAAAGTTAGCACCAATAGTAAACGTACCATCCACATTACGTGTCACATAACCACCTAAAACTTCTCTCTCCGAAGATCTTACCAGCGCACCAGGCCCTGAGACGGTAGTTAGTTGACCAGGCCTCTGTTGACCAGGATTATTCAAATGCGAACCATATTGACGCCCATGTAACAACAAGGCTATCAAAAACATTTGATACATAAAAACACCCCTTATATTAAAACAGTAATATTTTATCTACCGTTAGTTTACTTAATATCATATAGATATACATACATTTTCTTCAAAAAATAGCTAAGCAGCAGATGTCTCCAAGACAACCACATAAAAAAATCAATATTAAATCCTTGCATCATTTTTTTTAAAAACGACCCACGCTGTGACCCAATTTTAATAAAATGACCACGATCAAAGCAATTTTATCTTCTTTTAAAAAACTGCTATGCTAAATTGATATTGGATAACATTGAATCCAAATTTAATTGTTGTACCTTTAAACGTGATAAAAATTTATGAACACAGTACGAACACGCTTTGCCCCATCTCCAACAGGAATCATGCACATCGGAAATGTGCGCGCAGCCTTGATGAACTATCTGTTTGCTCAGCAGTACCACGGTACTTTTGTTCTACGTATCGAAGATACCGATCAACAGCGCAACATTGCGGATGGTACCAGATTTATTTTAAAACACCTGAGTTGGCTTGGACTAACACCTCAAGAAGGACCTGAAATAGGCGGACCATTTGGCCCTTATTTCCAGTCACAACGAGCAGCGATCTACAGCAAGCATCTGCAAGTTCTACAAGAAAAAAAATTAGCGTATCAATGTTTTTGTACACCAGAAGAACTTGAAGCACGCAGAAATCGTCAAATCGCTATGAAAAAACCGCCTCGCTATGAAGGTACATGCTTAAAGCTTAGTGCAACAGAAATCGAACAGAAAATGACTGCAAAAGCACCCTTTATCTGGCGCATGAAGGTCGATAGTACCAAAAAAATAAGTTTTCAAGATATGGCTCGTGGCACCTTAGAATTTGATTTGCAACATTTCTCAGATTTTCCGCTTACCCGCGAAGATGGCACCTTTACCTTCATCTTTGCAAATTGCATTGATGATTGTGAAATGAAAATGTCACACGTTTTTCGAGGTGAAGAACACCTGTCAAACACCGTCAGCCAAATCGTACTGTATCAAGCTTTAGAGTACAAACTACCAATGTTTTGGCACCTGCCCGTTTTATGCAATCAAGATGGCAAAAAATTATCGAAACGAGACAAAGGGTTTTCGCTTGAAGACGTGCAAGCACAAGGTTACTTGCCCGAAGCGATCTGCAACTACTTGGGAATTTTGGGTGCATCCTTTGAAAACGAAATCATGTCACTCACGCAGCTTGCGGCAGTGTATAAATTTACCAGCCTACACGGTGCCAGCCAGATCAAATATGACATCGAAAAATTAAAATGGATGAACCATAAATGGATTGCTGGTTATGATCTAACCAAACTGGTACAGCTCTGCAAACCATTCTTGGCACAGCAGTATGATATTGCCAAAACCTCTGATCAAACACTTGCTGTTCTGATCAAATCAATTCAAACCGATATGCAAACACTTGCCGACTGCGCAACTTTACTCAAATTTTATTTTGAGCGACCAGCTGTCAACGTGGCTGCATTCACTGAAATTGCTGATGCTGTCGTGTTTGATCAAATCAAAACCATCCTGCATCAAAACATAAACGATGAGTGGGAACCGTTCATAGCTGCCGTCAAACAACAATCCAAAGCAGCTGGAATACAGGACAAAATTTTATTTTCAACCATTCGAATATTTATCACAGGCTCCCCTAAGGGAATGCAACTGCATGATCTTTTTGTGTGCCTTGGTAGCAAAGAATTTTTTGAACGAATTAGATCGCTGTAAAGATTAGATGATTTCAGAAGAGGTCTATTTTATTTTGCGCTACGCAATAATATCTTGGCAGCTTGTTGGTCAGCATTAAAACGCCGCACGATAAGATCATTGTCTTTTGCTAGTTGCCGTTTGTCTTCAATTGGCCAATGCGCAGATGAACGATTATATTCACTTACTCTGTCTTCATTAAATTTTCGTATAGCATCATTGACCGGCAAGTCACGTAAACGGTCATAAGCTCTCATGATCTCTTCTCTGCTTGGATCATTGACCATAATCCCTAAATGATCCAACGCCTCCTTGCGTGTTTTTGGTATCTTAACCCGCAAATCATCTGGAGTAAGTCGATGTATATCCATCAGAGATTGACGACTTGCTACCGCAGGCACAACAGACCGAGATGCTTTAAGCTGAGACGGTTTAAACTGAGATGGTTGGGGATAGGAATTTTCAACATTGAACAACCATAACACTGCGTAAATTATACGAACATTTACCGAAAACTTCACAGAAAATCCTCCTAAAAAAATGATCTATTTAACTCTTAAAATAATAATTACCTTAAAAGCTAAACAAGAGTTTCTCCACAAAAATAAACGTTCATGAGCCAGAAGCCTCGATCATCAATCGATTGGGCAATTTCTTGAGGTCAAGAAAAACACCCCTGTCCAAAAGTTTATGAGCAATGTCTAAAAACACATGCTCCAGGTTGGGTGTCACAAAAAATTCAAAAACACTGTTTTCTTTGTCGACCGTTCGATCAAAGGCTACATGCTCTGCGTAGCGCATGGTCGATGTTACCATCCAACAAAGTTCTTTTTGTACCCGAGCTTGATAATAAATTGAATAGTTCATAAGTATTTATCTTTGTATTGTTAAGCATTAATTTTGGAGCTATCCTAGATAAACATCTATTATTTATCTAAATCGACCCATTTAATCAACACATTCATTTAAAATTCCACCATCCCTATCATTTTATTTAAATCTCCCCCCTCCCTATCATTCCGGACAAGTCGCGTAGCGACGCGATCAGGAATCCATCTCACCTTTTTAAGGTAAACAAATCATAGCAATATTTTTATAGCAAACTAATTTCATCCCAAGCAGGATTATTTTTATTAATCAAATCAATTTTCCATTGACGTGGCCATTGTTTTATTCTTGTTTCACGTTTTTCCGCAGGAGCAAATGTAGCATATTGTTCAACGTGAACCAACCGTGTAACGTTGTGCCTTGCAGAAAAGCTTTTTGCCATCAAATGATTTTTATGTTCATAGATTCGACGTGATAAGTCAGAGGTCATCCCAACATACAATGTTCCATATTTTTGAGAGCATAAAATGTATACAAAATAAGTTTTCATAATAAATAATTATACAATGAATATATGTTATTGAGAAGAAGGGATTCCTGATCGCGTCGCTGCGCGACTTGTCCGGAATGATAGGGAGGGTGGAATTATTTAAAATCATTGAGAGGGTGGATATTTAAATAATATTGCATAAAGGTAGTAACAAGACGTCTCTCGTTTTATAAAACTTGTTCTGAAAATAAAAGCATGCTATAACCATACCATACTACGCGTTACTTTGTAACTAGCTTCGTATGGCTGCCGCCAGCTACTTGATGAATAAAAAATAGTAATCAGAACATACGAAGAAAAGTGTCCAAAAAAGAATGTGTAAATGTTTAAAATTATGCAAATTTTGTAGAGTGCATCGCCAAGTGCATCTCTGAGATTAAAGGATCTATGAATGGTATCGTCATCACGTGAAAAAATTGGTTTATGGACCGCCGTTATCATTGGAATAAACACCATGATCGGCGCTGGTATTTTTGGTACCACATCTCTGCTTGGATCTAAAATTGGACCAGCAGGAATTATTGCCTATGTCATTGCTTTTACCTGCGTATGGTTTATTGCGCAATCATTTGCACGCGTTGCCTATCTATTTCCCCAAGAAGGATCCTTTTATAATTATGCTAAGCAATGGGGCGGTCACAAACTTGGACTTGCTGCTGCAGGTGCCTACATCTGCGGACTACTTACCGCCATGGGTCTTTTAAACACGATTGCCAGCAAATACATTCATGATTTGATACCTTCTATTACCTCAACACACTGGGGACTGATAACACTGAGCGCACTGGTCGCACTCAACCTAGCTGGAGCAGTGCTTTCTAAAGTTGGTCAATATATTTTAATTGCTCTGACACTGTACCCACTTGTTGTCACCACAGCTTTATGTTTAACCAACATAGACGTAGCAAACTTAACACCGTTTATGCCCTACGGCATTGGATCAGTAGTTGCTGGAACTAAGGTTGCTTTGTTTGGACTTTTTGGATTTGAAAGCGTTGCTTCTCTTTTTAACATTGTTGAACAACCTGAAAAATCCGTACCAAAAGCTCTTCGTATTTCACTGCTTTTGGTTGGTATTATCTATCTATTGTTTATCGGATCTATTTTGCTAGGCATCCCGCAGATCATTTTTCAAAACAATCCAAACATTTCAATTCCGCAAATTCTCATGATCGTTTTTCCAAAGCATACCATACTGGCTCAATCGGTAGGTATTTCAATTATTTTTGCTATCATGGGAACCATCCATGCAGTTATCTGGGCTTCAAGTGAATTTTTGCTTTCATACCTCAAATTCATACACTCTAAACCTTTGCAAAAAATGATTGCAACTCATGCTATCACCCATAAAACAACGGTGCTACTTGCAAGTGGTATTATTTTGACCGCTTTTTTATCGATTGAAAATTTATCAGTATTTTTTAGTATCACCAATGTTTGTTTGCTATTTGCTTTCATTGCGTCCATTGCTTCACTTTTATTTATAAAACAAGAGTGGAAGTCTGGACAAAATTATATTACCTTAATAGGGCTTATTTCTGCTTTCGCTATTTTTGCAATCGCACTGCAAACACTCATGGACAACCTGATGACGTGGTTGAAATAAAAAGGATAGAATTTTATGATACAAAAATATATCAACCAGTTGTGTGTACTTACAGCCTTCCTTGCATGTACCACCATCATTGAAGCGGGACTGACCACGCTCAAACATTTTGATCCATCTCCAAAATACTCTGCCAACGACAGCATGATGCCGCCTAACAGCCATTTTTTAGATCTAACGCAAGCGGCTATCAAACATGAAGTTCCCTGCAAACGGCGCATACTGGGACTGAACTTTAGCGGATTTATTCAAAAAGCAGTTCGTGCACGTGGTTACTCAGGTGCCGATGAATACGGATCAGTGAACGGTCTTGCACCAAACGCATTTGAGCTCGGTGACTTTAGAGGTACCTTGTACCCTATGGGTCTCTTTCTGGGAAGAAATCCTAAAAATGGCAACAGCATTTGGGCAGATTCAACAACAAGTGTCAGCCTTACTGCAGATGGCAAGGACAATGGCGATCCAGCAAACATTACCGCTGCATCAATTACAGCTTTTGGGCTCCCTAAATGCTTATCTAACATCGCATATCAACTCGCTGGATATGATACCGACAATTCTCCAACGCCTTTTAGTAACCCAAACTGCCCAACAGTTAATGATTTTTCATGCAGATACCCTTCACCAAATGGCCTTGTATTTATTCTCAGCGATGGACAATCAACGCCTACTACAGGTATAAGTATTTTTCATGCTGCGCAGCTGGCACGAGATACCAACTACTTTGGTGCATTTTCACTTCCCATTGAATACACACAAGCAGGTTTTCGCTGGGAAATAAATATCGATTGTTGTGATTACGTAGGCCTTACCATTCAAAGTGGTTTTTCACACATGAAACAATATTACATCAACACCCTGAGAACAACAGCAACAACACCCTCAACTGCAGGACAAACTCACCTTGGACCCTACAGCCTTACAGATCTTGCATACTTACCTGCAGTAACTCCTCCAGGAGTATCTAATCTTTTCAATACCTTAAACATATCAGGTTATCCTACAGGATCTACACCTAGCCCAACACCCGTACCACAAGCTCAAGCAATATTTGATACGGCCATATCAACCAACATTGCCGCTATTTTAAATCGCCATTGCCTAGGCAGCGATCCTTTGTGTGCCTTTGAAAACTACAGCGTTGACGATGTGAATGTGATTTTAAGCTTAAAAAATGTTTATGCACCATTCCGTTATCGCCACGATGATGATGACGACACCGGATCCTGGCCCGACATGATATTTACTCCCTACGTATGGGTGGGTGGATCTTTCCCCGTCGCCAAAAAAATTAATTATGACAATATTTTGAGCTTACCCTTTGGAAACAATGGACACGCCTCAGTGGGTGGCGCAGCAGGCATGACCTTTGATTTTGCCGAATCAGTGGAAGTAGGCTTTGAAGGTGGAACAACCTATTTCTTGCCCCATTGCGAACTACGACCATTCCCTACCCACAAACTTCAACGACTTTTATATCCATTTGAAGCAAGTGTTAAAACGCAACCAGGTATGAACTGGCACTTTAGAGCGCTGCTGAACGCGTATCAGTTCCTCAAACATATAAACTTTTGGATGACCTATGAACTCATTGAACATCGCAAAGATTGCTTTACCCTGCGCGACTCAGCAACTAGTGAATATTTTGTCCCTCAAGTTTTAACCTGTCGCTCTGACTGGCGCGCTCAGTTCTTTAATGCTGGACTATCGTTTGACATCCAACCGGGAATGCAAGCCAGCCTGGTATGGCAACAACCGATATCACCTCGCAATGCTTACTATCCAGTCAGCATTATGGGATCGATTAACTTTATGTTCTAAAAAACGAGCATTCCTGATTCCAGCTAGACTTTTCAGTTAAAAATACGTACAATGAAAACTGTTATATGTTTAATTTTTTACCTACTTTCGTAAGGCGGCTGTCATATATGTCTAACAAAAAGGCAAATATCAAAGTTCAAGTAACCAGCAACATCGACCGCGCTCTCCGTCAACTTAAAAAAAAGATTGAACGTGAAGGCGTTGTTCGCGATATGAAACGAATCGTATATTTCGAATCACCAACACAGAAAAAACGCAAAAGACTTATTCGTGCTATCAAGCAAAACTTGATGTTACTTGCAAGCCGCGGTGAATTGTTGATCAAAAGATAATGAATCAATCGAACTTATCTCACATCAAACGATCCCAAAAAGAATCGTTACTACTCAGAGAGTTATCCAAAATGGTCCTTGGACTTACGCTGGATGATGCAGAACTTGAAGGACTATTTATTAGTCGAGTAGAACTTTCAAAAAATAAGGGCGCTTGTATCGTATACTTCTACGACGCACAAGGCCCTGAAGTTTTTGAACGAAAAAAACGTCGTCTCATTTTATACAAACCATCACTGCGCAAAGGCATTGCTGCAACGCTTGATGGTCGCTATACTCCTGAGCTTGTTTTTACCTTTGATGAGGTTTTTGAAAAGAAACAACGGATTGAAAATCTTTTAGAAGTCGTCAAAAAAGATTTCAACAAAGCGTAAGCAACCATATGTTGTACCTTTGGATACCTTTTTTACTGACTGTTTTTTTTGTATGGGCTACAATTCTTGAAACTGTTGCCCATTTTTTAATTCATGGGTCATCTTTCAATGCAACCCCTGATAACTCTAACCCCTCGATACATAATCGCGTTGCGATTCCACTCCTACTACGTGCAGCCTGCGCCGTCAGTTTTCTTGCTGCATTTTATACCTACCTACCAGAGCATCCCATTTATTTTATATTTATTTCTGCCCTGTGGATCACAGTATACACTGATCTAAATTACATGCTCATCTCACGCCTGGTATCGCTCTATCTTGTTCCGGTAGGATTTATTGCAAGTGCCCTAGGACTGCTTGCTATCTCTTTGACTGAAGCTGTTTTGGCTGCTGCGTTTGCAGGCGGATTTTTAATGACCACCAACGCCATTTTTAAAATATTTAAAGGGCATGATGGCCTAGGACAAGGAGACATTGAGCTTCTTGCATTCATTGGAGCATGGATCGGTTTTTTGGGAACTTGGTGCACAATCGTTATAGCATCAACCCTTGGTACCATTGTCGGAGCAGCTTATCTGCTTTGGACGCGCCAACAAACTCGTATTTTACCATTTGGGCCATTTTTAGCATTTGGCGCACTCATGTTTTTGAGATATTCAGAAACATTGGGTTTATTGTTTTTTTAAAAATCCCAAAATTTACCCTTCGATACAAAATCGCTTTGCGATTTTACTCAGGGCGAGCGGTTGAACCTTACAATCGTTCAATAATACCATTATTACAAATACCACCCTCTCCGTGCAGTATCTGAATCTTGCCCTGAAGTCCTTTGCGACGTTTTTGTAAAATATGTAATTCAAGCACTAATTTAGAAAAAACGCCTTTAGAAAAACTCAGCCACTGTAAATGTTTATGACTGTTGTTGTACATGGCAACACGTGACAGATTTAATAAATAACCAAGCATCTCAACCTGATGAGGCAATACTGATAAATCAAGCCCAACCCACAGCTGCAACCATTGCTGATAATTTTTTTTATATTTATGCAATTTTTTTTGTTTTTTCCATACCTGATAGGCTTTTTTTACCAATTCAGCTTGGTACTGATAAGATTGATCAGTGAGCCAAACATTTTCTTTGGTCACAGAATCTTGAAAATACACCGGCCTTAAAACTAAACTTGGTTGACCAAGTTCAAGTAAAAATTCATGATTAAAAGTATCATGGGGTTTAATAATAATCGATTTACCCTGCAACGAACAACTTGAATTATCACTGTGTGATAAAATCAACAACCCAAAATCGGTATTATTTACAATTTTTTGAATTAATGGAGTCGCTTGCAAACCAACAGGCAAAAATAATAACGATACGCTCACCAATGCAATACGTACTTTCCCCACAATTTCCCCTTTTTTTTATTCTAACACCACATCGCGTTACTAGCCATCCTACAAAGAGCAGGACTCAAGAATCAATAGTTTAAAAATACTAGCCCAACAGTTCACGCAGCATATCAACATGAAAAACTCCTGCACGAACAACTTCAATTGACCCTGTAGAACAGTTTAAAATTGTTGATGGATTTTGCGGATACACTAATTGACCACGCTCAACACACACCGCGCCAACTTGTTCAAGAATCAATCGATCAACGAGTGCAACCGATTCTGGTATCGGTTGTCCATGTCGATTTGCACTGGTTGAAAAAAGACCGTCAAAATCACGTAGCAATTCGAGCAATCCCAAATGATCGGGTACACGAAGCGCAATGGTCCCATCAGAGCTTTTCATCCATGATGGTAAATCTGCTCGTGCTTTAAATATTAAAGTCACTGGTCCTGGCCAACAAGTTTGTACCAATGTTTCCAGTTGCTCGCCCAGAGGTTGATCAATAAATAATGGTAATTTATCAATAGAGCCTATCACCATCAAATACGGTTTATCATGACGATCCTTAATGGTGTTCATTCTCTCAAAAACCGTTGAACTAATATTTCCCCATAAACCAAGAACGGTATCACCTGACGTCAATATTACTTTTTGATCGTTCAGGATAGAACGTAAAATTTTGAGCGTATTTTGATCGTTCCAATAAATCATTGCGCAGTTCCATTATCATTTGTTACAGATTGACTTTTTACCATGGCTATTTATAGTGTAATAAAAAATAATTGTTTTTTAATATCAAATAATTTTTAATTACTGAGCAGAGCATGAACTCTGCCTAAATTAATTGCATCCAACCATCGTCGTCCCGGCCACCGAGCCGGGATCCAGCAATAAAATTGTTTTAAATCATTTTTTATTAGGATTTTAATATTAGTACTGGATCCCGTATCAAGTACGGGACGACGAGAGGAAAGAGAAATTATCTAAGTTTCAGAAGAGGTCCAATGCATAACAACATTCTGACTTTAAGTAGCTGTATGATTGCAGCGGGTATAATTTACGGCGCATTATTTCATCTTGGTAAAAAATATATGTTGAAATATCATCGACCAGTACTTGATATTATTTTTACCCTCATGCGATTTACACTTCTTTTTGCCTTTTTTTATTCTATGTCTCGTTTTATTGATTCTAACTCTATACTTCTGATTATATTATTTGTATCATCTTACCTAGGTACGGTAGCGGTACTAACGTATAAATCATAGTAAAAATTACTCTTTCGAAAAGAGATTGTACATGCATAGCCAAGGTATGCTTCATAACCATGTTTGGAAACCATTTGCAGCCTTAGGGTTCACGAATAATTTTTGGACTCTTCAAGCTGATACACTTACCAGCACATGGGTAATTTTAGCAATTATCACCATAGTTAGTTTATACATTTCACGTTGTCTAAAAAATGAAAACAGTTTAGTTCGCTTTGCTGTAATCCAATACGTCCAAGCTTTTCGCGATCTTTTACAACAATCACTCAAAACATGTCCCATTAATCATCTGGCTATGATCGCATCACTTTTTACCTTTATTTTACTATGCAACACAATCCAAATTATTCCTTGGCTTGAAGAACCAACCAAAGATCTCAACACAACCTTTGCGCTTGGTCTGATAGCATTTTTATATGTGCATGGCAGTTCAATTCGCGCTAAAGGACTACTCCATTATCTTGCACATTATTTTCAACCATTTATTCTTATGTTCCCACTCCATGTGATTGGCGCCATTTCATCAATCATATCGTTATCGTTTCGTTTATTTGGAAATATTTTTGGTGGATTTATTATCAGCTCACTGTATGCCAGCATACTCACGGGTTCAGTTCTGGCACAAACCATTGGACTCATCACCGGTGCAAACATTATCATGCTACTTTTATTTGGAATCTTTGAAGGACTTATCCAGGCATTTGTATTTACCATGCTTACTTTGACCTATTTATCGATGGAAATTTTGCCTGAAGATGAAGAAGAAAGCGTATCATGAACGATGTACTTTATATTTTGTTTTCTGCTGCCCCTGTATTATTTTCTGCAATGGGCACCAGCCTTGGTCAAGGACGCATTGGCAGACAAGCCTTGCAAAGCATGCATATGCAACCTGCCTGCGCAGACGCCATCTCAAAACTTTCTATCATTGGCATGGCAATCACCGAAACTGCAGCCGTTATGGGAATTGTTATTTCTATCATGCTCCTCAATGACAGTGCACTCATACATCACAACGATTACACCGCAATGGCAGCTGCAGGCATTGCAATTGCGATGAGTATTTCTGGGCTTTGTGCTGGCATTGCTTCAGCTGCTCCAGTTATTGCCGCTTGTCAAAGTATGGCGCGCCAACCATTTCTTCAAACAAAACTGTTAAATTTAATGCTCATTGTCCAAACATTGATCATGACACCCAATATGTTTGGCATGCTCATTTCACTTCTGATCAAAGCAAAACTGCCCTACATCCAAACAACAGGCGAAGCTCTACAACTTCTTGCTGCAGGCATAAGCATTGGTCTGGGATGCATCGGGCCATCTATTGGGTTAAGCTTATTTGCATTTTCTGCATGCGCAGCAGTTGGTCTCAATAAAAAAGCCTTTGGTAAAATTATGACATTCACTTTTATTTGCGAAGCAATTATTGAAACACCAGCAATTTTTGCATTGTTAATTGCACTTATGATTTTAACAACAACGATAAACCCTACGTCCAGCATACAAGGATGGCAATTTATAAGTGCAGCACTATGTATTGGACTGAGTACTATTTCTCCGGGTATTAACGCAGGGAAAACAGGCGCTGCTGCCTGCACGCAAATAGCGCTCCACCTTGAACAATATCCATCACTTTCAAAGATCACGCTACTTGCTCTTGCAATGATCGATTCATTTGCAATTTACGGGTTACTTGTTTCAATTGTTATGCTTCTGTTTTAAGTAAGGATCCACATGAAAACATCTATGCTTTGCTCTATCGGTAACACTATCCTCGTCAAAATATTTGAAAATTCACCTGGTACCATCTATGCCAAACTTGAATACTTAAACCCAGGCGGAAGCATTAAAGATCGATCTGCTTTGTACATGCTAGAATGGGCAGAACAACAAGGACTGCTCAAGCAGGGCATGACCGTTATTGACGCTTCATCGGGCAACCATGGAATATCACTTGCACTCATTGGAGCAATTAAAGGTTACCAAGTCACCATCTGCTCCATGGAAAAACACAGCAAAGAAAAAATGGATGCCATTAAAGCTTATGGTGCAAAAGTAATTCAATTTCCCGGTACTGCATCACTTGAAGATCCCAACAGTTACCACAGCCAAGCAGTAAGGCTTCAACAAGAAACACCAAATTCATACATGCCTAACCAATATGGAAATCCTCTTAATGCAACAGCACACTATCATGGCATTGGACCTGAAATATGGAAACAAACTGATGGAAAAATTACGCATCTGATTGCTGCTGCAGGAACAGGCGGTACCGTCAGCGGAGCAGGGAAATATTTAAAAGAAATGAATCCCAATATTAAGGTGATTGGTGTTGATGCAGCCAATTCTTTTAGGTCAACCAAGGGTAATCCTAAACCTTACAAACTCGAAGGCATTGGTGTGGATTCTGAGTCTAAAGTTCTTGATAATTCAGTCATTGACGAATTTATTGAAGTTACTGACGAGCAAGGCATGAATATGATGAAAACACTCGCTCATCAACATGGTTTTTTAGTTGGACCAAGCAGCGGTGCTGTTGGTTATGCTGCCTACACCTACGCATCCAAACTAAAGCCAACTGATGTTGCGGTCATTATTTTTGGAGATTCTGGAAGATCATATCTTTCAAAAGGTTTTTATGAATAAACCTACAGCGTTGGTTGAATAGTTTTTTGAACCACAGATACCACCAATCTTTGCGATAGATCAGTTGCAAGTTCGCCAAATTTTAAGATCTTGAGTGTACGATTTTGTAGCTGCTGATGCACAACAGACCAAGACTGTTTGAGCAGATCAATAGGAGCATGAAACTCATCAAAGCCCAAATGAAAGGTGCCCCAATGCATCGGAATGAGTATCTGAGCATTCAAATCACGAAAAGCTTGAACAGCTTCCTGAGCATTAATGTGGGTTTCTTTCATCCATGAACGAGGTTCACCAGGAGCAATGGGCAACAGTGCGACATCGATATTTTTAAATTCATGACCGATCTGTTTAAAATGAATTCCCCAACTTGTATCACCACCAAAGTAAAGGGTAAAATCGCCAGACTGAACCATCCAGCTGCCCCAAAGCGATCTATTTTTATCAAACAAGGTACGTTGCGACCAATGATTGGCCGGCAAGAACGTACATTTAAAAAAAGGATCTTTGCTATCCACGATCTCATCCCACCACATGTGCTCAGAAACATTCTGAAACAAATGACGATCAAACCAATCCTTGTCACCCATCGGAACCAAAACACGCATCTGAGCAAAACGTGCCTTCAACGAGCAAAGTGACTTGCTATCCATATGATCAAAATGATTGTGAGATATTAAAACGTAATCGATAGGTGGCAAATCTTCAACAGAAATAACCGGCGGCACAAGCCGACGAAAAACCGATGAAAGTGATCCAAAAATAGGATCCGTTAAAATATTTTTACCAGCTACTTGAATCAGAAATGTAGAATGGCCAAGCCAAGTGATAACCGGCTCCTGTGAGTACTGGGGAAATGTTGGTTTAACAACCAAATGCGTCAAATCAAGACGAAGCTCTCGATCCCACAGCAATCCTTTTACGTAGTGAACAAGCGTTTTTACAATAGGCATAAACCAGTCGTGATTCATCCCATCGCAACATAAGAACTTGCCATAACTACGCTCCGGATACATCCGCTTCATGAAAAAACCTTGTAAAAAACAGTAGAAAATAAAACCCCCCACCCAGATATGAAATATCACGGATAGGGGAAATGGAGGTTACGCTTATTTCTGAGTAGGTAAAAAAGTAAACAATATTAGACTAACCCAATAGTTTTAGAAAATCAAATTAATTTTGAAAGTAAGGATTATTTCTGTTCTAGGTATACTTAATCACTTGCACGGGGCAAGTTTTTGCCGCCTCTTTTATAGCTTTTTCATAACCCTCAGGGTCAACATCACGTTTAACATACGCAACATCTAAAACTTCAAAAACCTCTGGAGCTATAAACTCACAACGGCCACAGGTTATACACCCTGGATTGATCCAAACTTTTTTCATAAAATTGACTTTGATAGGCTTTTTTTTAAATGATCACACAAAACTTAGCATAAGTTATTTGTAACTATTCAGCAAGGTATAAACTTAACACTGAATTATTGCATCCACCCACTCTCGTCGTCCACAGCCGTCGCACTACGTGCTATGGCGTGCACGGCCGGCGGGCCGACTTCACCATACTCTCTCAAGATACAATCCAGCAATAAAATTGCTTTAAATCCCTGTTTTTTTATGAGGAATTCGATATTAGTACTGGATCCCGGATCGAGTCCGGGACGACGAGGCGAAGAATGAATATTTTATGAAGGCAAAGCATTTTTGAAGTAGATTGGTCACGATTAAATAGTTACAGTTATTTAGAGGTAAATGCAACTTCAGCGCAATACAAATATTTAAGAGGATTCACCTTAGTGCCATGATGTACAATCTCAAAGTGCAAATGAGACGGATCTTTTTTTCCACGAACATTGCCCGTTGCACCAACCGTACCAATCAGGTCTCCTAAAGCCACCTTGTCACCCACTCGTACCAGTATCTCATCTAAATGTCCGTAACGAGTTTTAAATCCTTTACCATGCTCAATCTCAACCAATGTTCCATATCCAGGAACTGTCTTGTCAGCTCGAGTTACAACGCCAGTTGCTGCAGCCTTAACCGCTGTCCCTTTAACCGCGGCAAGATCAACACCTTCATGGGCTCTGGTAACACCTTTGTGTGTCCGAGGACCAAAAAGTGAACTCACCCAAAAATCACACAAATCAACAGGCCAATCAAATAAAACACTGTGCTTCCCAACAATTTTATCGGCAATACAAATTTTAAGAGCATCACGACGATTATCACCAACCATGTTTTTGCGAAACTTAACCACAGACTCATTAGAATATGCGCAAATATGATTATATCGCGCAATGACAGGATGAACATTGATTGCCAGCAACAGACCCAGATAAAATCCCGTTTTTATTCGACCAAGGTAATTCACCAAGTTATTCATCAAGTTATTCATAAGAAACCTCCATTTCCCCACTCACTTACCTTGAAGCTTACCGATAAAGGTGCTCAAAAATCAATATATTGCTCATCAAACTTTACCTGCAGGTTTCAGATCCTACGATATACGCCTATCAGCAAGCCCAAAAATAAAGCAAAACTAATAACACCATGCAACATGATATTTGGATAGGCCTCATACAAAATTGATGGAACCAACCGACAACTCATCATTCCAAAAATAATCAAAAATATCGATTCAAAGTTATATACAATCACGCATCGATACAAAAAATACCATATGATGCCCAGACACAAGCCCCCACCCAACCATAATGGAATATTTGCAAGCGATGCAAAACTACTCAGAGCTATCCCTGAAATCATAAACAGTACCACAACCCATGCATCATGCAATCGAGTTGCCATATAATTTGCAACAACACACAAAGCCATCATGACGACAGACCTTGTCAAAATAAAATACAATAAATATGGAATTAAAATGGCAACCACAGGAGAAGTAAAATTAACAGGTTCAAAGTAAAATCCTTGCGGGTCAAACCAAAAGGTAAAGCTTTCTATAAATATTTCAATTCCAGTAACAGCTGCCCCTGCAAGAATCATGGCAAATATTGTCATCATCGATTTTTTATCTGAACTTCGTGCTCCCTGCAAAGTCAGCAACACCAAAAACATTGACAACGTAAACCCGGAAGCTAAATAACCAATAACATGGGTTGATATCGTCGTAATAATCTGATGCATCCATGGTTCTGATGTATTCAAACTATTGATAACATGCACCCATCCATTGGCAAAATTTAAACCATAAAGTACTGTATAAATTATCGTTAAAAAACCAACAGGAAGCAGCAACTTTACCGATAAACCATATTTCTGTATGCCAAACAATACTGCAACCAAACACCAAGCAGCTACAACTAAAAACAGAATCATCTTAAAAAGAAGATCCTTGCTCTGTCTGCTCTGTTCACTACGCTGCCAAGCCTCTGGTACATGCACACTACGAACTATCTCAGACAACTCATCTCCGGCAATCTTTACGGTGACATGGCCCTGCCCTTGATCAAGCGTGTACCCCACAACATCTTTGTATACAATTTTAAAGTCACGACGATCTGGATGTTTTTTACTTTCAGACGAAACCAATTCTAAATCAGAAGGCGGCGTACCATAAAATTTTTGTATGTATTTTAATGCAAGTTTTTGAGCCTCATGATCAGACAAATCGGCTCCAGGACGACCTTCTGGGAAGGTGTGGCGCATACCGATCAAATTTTGACCGTGAGTACTCACCATAAAGTTTACTTCCTGCGCCCGCTCTTCAACAGAACCAGTAAATTTTTTCCAGGCAACAAGACAATACGGAGGAATCACATAACCTTGCGCCTTGCCCTGATACAGATGTCCCTTAAGCAAACCACCTTGCATGACCACAGACTTTGCATCGTCACGTACATTTTCAAATCTCAACAACATTGATTGGTACACATCTTTGCCATACGTCTGCCAGATAAATTTATTACCAGCCAAATTCGCTGGGCTTACAGCTTCAGATGTTATGGTCCAAGAATTATCCAACGAATCATTCAACGAATCATCCAACTCAACGTTGACCATTTTTGCAAAATCAGACGAAAAATTTGATGGGTTCACCATAGACTGCGCCTGAGATGGCGTAATGACCATCTTGGGAATTGCATAGTTCCATGCGTTTGAGAAATATAAAAATCCAAGCCCAACAAATCCAAACAACATCAAAAGCAGACAGCCCTTGCGCCCCAGTGGCTTACCAACTGCTCGGTGAAAAACAGTCTTGTCTTCAAGGGGTTCTTGATATCGAGTGGTATGATTATACGCACTTGCAGCAACTGAAACCAACTTTCTTTTTTGCAAAAACCAATAGATCAAAACAACCCACAACGGAATCAAGATACAAATTCCGCACAATATTTTTTGCAGCATCAAAGAAGAAACCCAAATCGGTGTACACATCAACAACGCGTCATACACCGCGTGGGCGACAATGCCCGGAAATAATCCAAACCAATAGTACAACATGCCCCAACCCAAACTCGGCAAAAATAATTCTACCACTCGATAGTACGCCGGCATCTGTGGATAGTTTGCGTGCAGTGCTCCAAAAATAATTGCCTGTAAACACATCATGCCACCAAACCACCAAGCCTTGTAGCGTGAATTTCTTGTTAGAAACGCTACGCCCGCAAGCGGCAGACCTCGCGTTGCAAACTCTTCCCAAAACCCTGCTCGAATTGCACAAGCAATGGGCGATACAAAGGGAAAATACGAAGATAAAACATTTGGATCGACCAAGGTACTCAGTGGTGCCCACCAACCCATGTACTGCGTCCACAGACCATATCCCGTCTCATAACCCAGCGCTAAAATTGCAAAAACATACCCCAGAATCGTCATCTGCAATATTTCAAAGGATCCACCCACGCCAGGTGACCATGTTTTTAAAAATTGAATATGTCGACCAAACACATACCGGTCAGCAGCGTCAACAATAACACAAAGAATTCCTACAAAAACAGAAAACATGATGGATGAAACAGTTATCATTGCCAAATTCTGCAGCATAAATAACCAGATTGGTATATGCGTTTGATACTGGCACCAAATCAACGGCCACTGATTAAAAGATAACGCAAAAAGAATTGTGACAAAACCGATCGCCATGTACCAATGTTGACGGATCATTAAATATTTTCGATCTCGATAAAAAAAGATGCCAACTAAAAAGGCAATCACAAATAAGTACAAAAATATCGCAATGTTAGAGGCCATACTTGCAAGCAATTTATTATCTGCAAACATTTGTGCGTAACGTCGCTCAAATTCATTAGGAATTTTTACACTGTGATCAAGTTGCGAAAATAGATCACCCGATACTTTAAGCGTTAATCGATATAATCCTTTTTCAAGTGTCACGTCATGGCGTTCATACACAAAGGTATGATCAACGCGCCCGTTTGGTTGCGTGATGCTATGATGCTCGACAAAATCGTACATCGACAAATCAACATCCCAATTTTGTGCTCCAGCTTGAGCTATTTCGTCAGCATCCTGGCGACTGAGCGCAGCTCCCTCTTGTGCTTCGGGTATTTTCAATAAAAATTCATACGGTTTACCATCAGGCGCAAAACCAACTAAAACTTCATGAATCGTACCGGGTTTATAAAAACGTACAACCCATTCATACGGCTGATGATAACCATGCTCTATCATATCGATAAACGCTTGCTTACCGCCACCCTCTAGCTCAACAAATGCTTGCAATTTTCCATCATGCTTAAACTGAACAGCAACATCATAGCCTTGCGTGTCCCAACCATATTTACGCGCTAACTCATGACTCGCGCTGCGCGCTTGCGCATTATCCATGGTAATTTTAACACGCACAAAAGGCATCACGGTCTCAAAGTATTTATGTATAAAAAACAATGATGCAATGGACAAAACTCCAAGGACAATCCATATATTTCTTTTCATGATTACCTTTCCTGATTATAAGATTTTATAAAAAAAAGCATAAACATTTTCATTTTTTTTTCATATACTGTTCCATCAAGAGCATTATCGAAACAAGCGTAGACGGATCCTCGGACAACGATCCGAGGATCCAGTTATGGAAGAGTCATTAAGCCGCCATGAATCATATAAAAGAAATCGTTACCCAAATCATTAAAACATCCAGTCCCCAGCAAAACTGGAAGAGTAACATCATGCAAAATTGGGGCGAAATTATTGGATCACTTGCTTCTAAAGTTTTTATTGAACGAATTTACCAAGACACCATTATTCTTGCCGTTACCGATTCATGCTGGATGCAAGAACTTCATCTGTTATCAGAGCTTATCAAAACAAAAATTAATCAAACGCTCAGTGAACCACGCATTAAAACAATTCGTTTTAAATATTCAACCAAAAAAAATAGTTCGGTACAAAAAATACGAGTTAACACGCCGATCTCATTTATACCAAAGCAACTAACGCCACAAGAACAACAAGCACTCAGTCACATTCAAGATCAGGAGTTATCACAAGCATTAACGAGGTTTTTACAAAAATGTCATCACTTCTCCTAAGCGCTGCTATGACGATCTGCTTTGTTGCCGGCAAATCTGGTGGACACTTACTTCCCTGCATTACTCAAGCAACGCGTATTCAACAAGCAAATCCAACTGCACAAATTTATATTTTTTCATCAGGGTCCCCGCTTGACCACAAAATTGTAGGTAATCATCAACAAATTCATCATGTAACTCCAACCAGCCTTGACAATCCACCCTATGGCAAGCCATGGCTCCTGCCTTGGTTTGCATGCAAAACAGCTTGGTATTTTATAAAAACTATGTACAAACTATGGCATATCAAATCTGCAAAAATGATAAGCTTTGGTGGATTTGTTGCCATTCCAACGTGCCTTGCAGCAAAGATGCTGGGCATTCCCTTTGAGATCTATGAACTCAATGTTGAACCTGGCAAAGCAACGGTATTTTTGTCCAAATTTACCGATACCATTCATACCTGCTTTGCCTCAACCCAAAACTATTTCCCCCATAAAAAATGTGTGCACTTTGACTACCCGATTCGATTTACACCGCAAGATTTAATTTTTGAGAAACAACAACTGTTATCGAAATATCAACTTGAACCAAGTCGTATCACTGTTCTTATTTTAGGCGGATCGCAAGGGTCGATACTACTCAATGAAGTTTTTAAAGAAATGATTGAAGAATATCAGAGCATTGCACGCAAAGTTCAAGTGATCCATCAAACAGGAACCAGTGATCCATTTGATTATGCTGCTTTTTACCAGAAGCATCATGTCCCTGCACATGTCTTTGGTTACTGTGAAAAACTTCAAGATTTTTACAATCTTGCTGACCTTATTATTTGCCGAGCTGGTGCGGGAACTTTGTTTGAAATTAAATTTTTCAACAAAGAGTGCGTGACTATCCCGCATGAAACCGCAAATACCAACCATCAAATTAAAAATGTTTTAGAACTACAGGCAGAAAATCCCGAGCAATTTCGGGTAATTAAACAATCTGAGTTTACACCTGAAGCATTACATGAATTTTTTTAAACAAGGATATCATAATGAATATAAAAGCTATGCGTATTTTGTATGCGATATTATTGTTGCATGCCACCATGTATTGCAGCGAAACCCAATCTTCAAGACCACCTGAATTTAACAATCCACAATTTCAAATGATTGCGGCATTGCTCGAAGCACAAAGACAGGGTCTTGATGAAATTGACCGTACTTTTGCAGAACTACAACTTGATTCTGTTGAGACAGGAATGTTGCTTTTGATACCAGACAAACGCAAGAACCAACAACCGAGATGTAATCTTGTTGCCGAAGCAACACTAAAAACATGCTTGAGGCAAGCAGATCATTGTCGCGAACGTAGGGAGATTTTTTATAATGCATCTCAAGCAGCAATAATGTTGCTCCTACGCGAAATAAACTCGGTTCATTGATCAAAAAAATATGGGTAAGCACCCCGCACACGCATATCCCATTTTTAACGTTTTGCATCACTTTTTGCAACTGCAGCATTAAAAGCCTTGTTTAGTGCTGCTATTATCTCAGGAAAATCTTGGGCAATGTCATCTAGGCGTTGATCTTGGGCACGCAGTGCAGCCATTATTTCATCAAAACTAGCTCCTAGTATTGCATTTTTAAATTCATCTTCATCTTTTTGACGCGCAGCAAAGTAAGCATTCACACGCTCTTGCGGTATTCCACTAAGATCCACCCGTATTGGTTTTGGTGGCGCTATAAGAACAGCCCCTGATACAAAAAAGCAACTTATTAAAATAATTAATGATTTTACAGGTGACATAAAAACCCCTTTAATTTTTTAAAAAAAATACCTTAATAATTTTATTTTCAACTTAACAAAATCACAATTCTTTTGTAAATTTTCAAAATTTATATAGCATTATTTCGATTATTTGTATGGCATGTTAAAAATATTTTAAAATTGAATTCAAAATTAAAGGAATATCGTTATGAATGCAAATGCTGTGCGTATTTTGTGTGTAACATTGTTACTGCATGCCGCTGTTTATTGTAGCCAACCATCATTTTCAAATCCACAATGTCAAAGGGTTGCATCATTACTCTATGCACAAAGACAAGGTCTTCATGAAATTGACAGTCTCCTTGCAAACACACGATGTGCATTTCAATTGCTAAGCATCTTGTCTATGGCGCGACAACCTTCATTTGAATCAAGGATAGAAGAAATAATGTATCATCGTACTAATGAAGAACAGCTCATGCGACACAATATTAAGACAGAATATTATATCGAGCTTAAAAACATTTTTCATGATGCATCTCAAGCAGCAATAATGTTACGCCTACGCGAAATAGACGCTGCACAAACAATGCCTACTGTTTTGTTGCAGCAGCCACCGCAAACTGACTTTTAATCGGTGTTGGCATACCTTTAGGCGCCGTAGTGACCGATTCTTGAGCAAACAAATTGATCACCGCAGAGGTTGGTAAATTTTCTTGGGTTTGAATTGAGGGAGCAAGTTGGTAGTACATCGGTGTAGCACCAATTCCCAGCGGCAGAAAAACATCTCCGCCCAGCAAATATCCCGTAATTCCTGAAACGCTATCAACGATCTGTCCATTGTTCATTTGCAAGCAACCCTGTACAGCTTGGGTCGTAAGCTCTGTGGACAGTTGCACGGCACCTGAAACAGCAGACCCCGTTACTTGCTGAGGTTGCAACTGAAGTGCAGCCTGAGACATAAGTCCCGCAGCTTGTTGTTGGTACTGCGCAATGAGTGGTGCACCAACAGCACCTGACAAAAACCGCTCAACAAATGCTTGAGCCTTCGTAGAGTCAGCTTCGTTTACATACAAAAAATAAATATATTTTTTAACTGCAATCTCTGGTCGCGCAATTAAAAATTGCACTGCTTGTCCTGGTGTTGCCATTGCAAGAACTTCATTTTGAGAGCCAAATGATACCACCCACAAAGTTCCTGGTAAATCTATGTTTTGGGCCGCTTGCGCAGCAGATTGATACCAAAAATACCCAAGAATGGGCGTGATGTCTCGAATTCTATTTGAGGGCATATCATAGTGCCCTGACATTAAACCTTGCCAACCAATTTCAACAGAAGCACTCCCCGCATCTTGATACAACTCTATCGTACAGGGCATATCTTTAAAACCATTGGTTCCCATATCAATGGTTTGCAAGCATGCCTTGGTAGTTCCATCAAATACCCCAATGGTCCCGGGACGCAACGAAGTCAGTGTCCCAAAGATTGATAATGTTGCAAATGAATCTTGCGCAATCAACGCAAAAACTGAACACCTTGATGGTGTCATCGTCGATGTTGATAATCCTGGTTGCGATGTAAATCCAACATAATAATCCTCAAGTGTACTATTTTTAATCGTCAATGATGGTAAAATTTCAGTTTTTGATAATGCGTTCGTATCTTTGCGCCCATTGGTTTGAATGTATCCTAGAAGCTCTGCCTTTTGACGATGCACGTATGCACCATTTTCAAAATCACGCCCTGTGTATGCCCGAAAACAGTTAAGCTTTGTTGAATGATCCTTTTCCAGCTGAATTGCATCATGCTGATAGAGCACATCACTGTGTTGCAGATAGGGCATATGATTGCTGTAAGAGTCCGGGGTTGTTTTTATAAACATTTCAAAATAATACTCTTTATCTCGATGCGTATAGTGACTACCGGGCGCTATCCCATCTGCACTTGGATACACATGCCATCCACCAGCCTCAGGAAAACAACCACCCATCAAAGAAATAATATTTTGCATCCCAACCCAAACTGGAGCATTGGAATCATTGTACACGGTAAAACTATACACATAGCCTGACGGTGGAATACCAAAGCCATGCCCTAAATTTTTCCAAAAACTACCCTGAAATAACGGAAAACTTTGTACGCTTGAAAACATTCCCGACCAACTATCAAGCGAAAACCCAATACTTGATTGCAATATCATGATGCTCAACCAAGCAATGCGCACATGCTTCATACTCATTTTCTCAACCTTTTTACGCTAACAATGTTATGCTAACAGAGCAACAACCTCAGGTGTATTTGGATCCTGATTCATTTTCCCATTTATCCAATTTACCCAAACATCCTTCAATTGTGGATCATAATAAAAATTGGATTTAATGCCATTAAATCTATTTGTTTTTGTTTTGGCAATCTTTTGATGCATTTTAAACCAAATAGGAAATGCTGTTTTTGATCCGTACACATATTTACCCATTGATTCATTTTGATCACAACCGATATAAATTGCAGTGGTTAAATCTGGAGTTGCTCCACAAAACCAACATGTTCGAGAGTCATTAGTTGTTCCGGTTTTACCCATTGCTTCACTCTCAAGGATCTGGTCAGGAAACATTTGCTTCAAGCGTTTAATGCTAAACGTTAAAACACGCAACAACTGAGATGCTATCACCGAACTCATCACCTGCTCTCCAGCAACTTTTTGTTTATATATTTTATGACCATGTTCATCTTTAACCCACTGTACGACATGAGGTTGCTGGTACAATCCATGGTTTGCAATAACATTAAATGCTCCAACTAGTTCCATTGCGGTTACATCAACACAGCCCAAAGCAAGCGATGGGTATGGTGCCATCGGTGATGAGATATGACATCGACGCGCCAAATCAATCACATTTTGTACACCTGTCTGCAACAATGTTTTAATCGCAACAATATTATTTGAGTGTGACAAACTATAAGCACGAGTCATCGATCCCAAAAATGTATCATTACGATTTTTTGGCCTCCAAACAGATCCATCATGTTGTGCCAATTCAAATGGTTCATCTCGTTCAACATCCCAAAAATGAAGTCCCTGCTCAAGAGCTGCACCATAGACAAACACTTTAAATACTGATCCCATTTGACGTAGTGCTTGAGTTGCACGGTTAAATTTGGATTGATGAAAATTCAATCCCCCAACCATAGCTCGCACCGCACCTGTCTGACTATCGATGGTAACAAGGCCTCCATCAACATTTTCATGCAATCGTTTTTTTAAGGTTGTAACATGTGCCACAAAAGCTTCCTGAGCACTGAGCTGCACATCAATATCAAGCGTCGTCTGAATGGTAAGACCACCGGTGTACAATCGATCTTTACCCACAAGATTTTCCATCATTTGCCGAATAAGTTCTTTGCTGTGAGGCGCTATTGTTACATTGTCAGGATCTTTAATCTGAAGCTTTTGAGTTTGCGCCTGAAGCATTTGCGACTGAGTGATCATGCTGCATTCATACATCATTTTTAAAATAAGATTACGACGCTGCTGCACTTCACGCGGTGCATGAATGGGAGAGTACACGCGCGGTGATTTCATCACGCTGGCAAGCACTGCTGCCTGATCTAAGCTGACAGAAGAAATATCAATGCCCCAAAACCGTTGAGCTGCAGCCTGAACGCCATAAATTCCATACCCAAAATATACATTGTTTAAGTAGGCTTCAAGTATCTGCTCTTTACTCCATTCACGCTCCACTAAAATAGCGTAGAGCTGTTCTTTAATTTTTCTGCTCAAGGTTTTTTTTGCATTCAAAAATTTTAAACGCACCAACTGCTGCGTAATGGTACTTGCTCCCTGTACACGACGCCCCTTAATGACATTAACCGCAAAGGAACGCAAAATTCCACGAAACGAAATACCAGGATGTTGAAAAAAGGTACGATCTTCGGTCACCAAAAATGCTTGTATCAAATGCTCAGGCATCACTTCAAGTGGTACATATTTCCGCTTATCAAGTTGAAACTGCCCCCACAGACGTCCATGACAATCAAGCAATACAGAAGGCTTTGTCGCAACATCTTGTTGCAGTGCAGAAAAATCGATCGTATGATTATGAAGAACAAAGCAAATTACACCCAAAAGAGTACTTGCAGCCAGAAAAATAGTAAAAATTGCTACGAAAATAAATTGACGCATATGATGTACAACTTAAAAATTGAATTTTATGTTATTAAATTTCATTGTATCAGGTACTCAAAAAAACGATAGATAACCTCATGAAACAAATAACTTACATCACCAGTTCAGCCATAAGCCTCATCGTGCTTGTATCCCTGCAACTATGCTTACTAAAATACGAACATACCACCAATTGCAATCTACTACTCGTTGCATACGTGTACGCTTTATTTGCACCGCTGCCCATGGCCATAACAGGCGCCTTAATTTTGATGCTGGATGGACTCAATTTTTTAATGACCGGATATTTTGGATATATCTCTATTATTTTAACACTGGCATCTTTTGGATTTATCGCCATCAAAGATAATTTTTATAACAAATTAGTCATGCCGATCACAGCAATTGCAGCGTACTATTTTTGCCAACTTGTGATACTGCACATCACGCTACAATATCCAGCCCAAATACCAGAATTTATCTTTGCAACGATACTCAACAGCCTACTGTTTATTGCTGCCTGGTGGATCACCAATCAACCTATGCATGATTAAGGCAACAAAAAACCTCGCATTGCTGCGAGGTTTTTTTAAATTCTAAATGTAAAAAGAAAAGACTAGAATTGAACGTCTTCGTCTGCTTCTTCAGCTGTGAAGTAGTTAACAGCCGCAACTGTTGCGCCACCAAGAACGAAAGCTGCTGTAACAGCTGACAATGGATGTCCTACAATTACACCACGTAGGTTTGCAACTTGGTTGTTTGCAAATGTCAAAGCTTGAGAGAAGTATGAAGGGTTCAAGTCATTATATGCTGCTTGAGCTGTATCTACTGCTGCTTTAAGAGTAGCTGTTTGAGTTGTATCTGTGTTATTTTTCAAAGCTGTTTTAGCTGTTTCCAAAGCAGTTTTAGCCGCTTCTATTTTTGCCACATTCGCATCAACAACAGGAGCCACTGCTGCCGCTGGAGCTGCTGGAAGAGTTTGTGTTGCTGCTTCTACTGCTGCTGGAGCTGCTGCGAAAACAAATGCTGGAGCTACAACTAAAAGAGCTACTGATAAAAATAATTTGTTCATGAACATCCTTTTGTATATAAAAGAGGTTATTGGAATTTTTTTATGGGCATTCTGATTTCACTTCTAAACCACTCATTTCATTGTATCTGATGATAACAAACTGTTTCTCTTTGTCAAACCAAAATTAAAACAAAAAAATGAGACTTCTTATACTTTATCACACATGTTGACAGTTTTCCAGCTTTTTGCAGCCAGTCGGCTTTGCGTTTTAACTCCCACCATGATAGACTGTATAAAATAAGTTGAAATTACAAATTAGGGCAGACTGGGCAATCGCATAAACCCATTTGGTTTTATGAGGAAAGTCCGGACTCCTTTCAAGCATGGTGCCTGCGGAGGTTAAACAACGCAGGGCATGGGGCAACCCATGACGGAAAGTGCCACAGAAAATAACCGCTGAACGTTTTTACGATCAGTAAGGGTGAAAATGTGTGGTAAGAGCACACGGTTGTATGCAGCAATGCATACAGCGGGCAAACCCCTCCAGGAGCAAGACAAAATAAGCAAGCTGGGCGCTTGATCCCTTACTTGCGGGTATGTCGCATAGATAAATGATTGCTATATCAGGGAAACTTGATGCACAGAATCCGGCTTATAGGTCTGCCTTATCCCTTAATTTAAAAATAACGAGATCATGTCGATACAAAAATCTCTAAAATACGCGCTACCACTACTTCCCTTCATCTGCTTTATCGCAGGATACACCATATCCAATCTGTTTGTAGGCACCAGCTCACACCAAGCACCCCACATCGTAGGCCTTACCATTCATGAAGCACTTACAACAGCAGCTCAAAATCATGTCACCATCAAACTAGTTGCCCAAAAAGAATGCCTAGGAACTATACCAGGAACCATCCTGACACAAAAACCAACAGCCGGAAGACTCATGAAACCAAACCAAACTATCTTGGTAACGGTATCAAAACAACCTGCAGTTCAAGTTGCTCCAAACTTACTGTCAAAAACCACGACACAAATTGCTCAAATTAGCAAAGAAAACAATCTTAAAATCAAACAGCATCCACAGCCATCATCGCTTCCCCAGGGTAGCTGTATGGGTCAAACACCACAGCCAAACGCACCACTCAGCGACAAAAAAATGGTAATCTACACCGCCCAAGAAAAACAAAATCTATACCTTATGCCTAATTTCATCGGCAAAGAACTTGCAATGGTGATGCATGCATTACAGCATCATCAACTACACCCAACCATCATTTTAAATCATGAAAAAATTGAAAGTCCATACCCGGAAAATGTAACGGTAATTGCCCAAAAACCCCGAGCAGGATCTTTTGTAACGCTTGGATCTAATTTGGGCATTCAGCTTGAAGTTGCAAAAAAAGAAAATTAAACCTTAAGCCTTTTTAGCACTATAAAACTAAATTCAATGCTGCAATATCTGTAGCAAGCAATGTATCTTTTTCAATCAATGCCTGAGCAAGTTTATGCAACGCATTCATATTTTCATTCAAAAGATCTTGTACTCGTTGATACTGCTGCTTTAAAATAATATCAATTTGTTCTTGCACAGCATTTTCAGATAGTGCATGTTGCGTGGTTTGAACCGATAAATTATCGCCCATCCCGTGATAAGAGATCATGCTTCGTGCTAACTTCGTAGCTTCTTGCAAGTCAGATGCCGTTGTCGTTGAAACGACTTTGCAAACCAACTCTTCTGCTGCTCTACCACCCAACAATACCGCTATCATGTTTAAACAATCATCCTTGGTCGTATAGCGAACAGTATCTTCAGTAAACATGAAATGCGTAACCCCTAATGTTTCACCACGCGGTATAATCGTTATTTTATTAACAACTCGTTCTGGTATAACCAACATATTGATCAAAGCATGACCTGCTTCATGATAAGCAATCAGCGATACTTCTTTAGTGGATAATCGTTTTTTAGAAGCTATTCCAATCGTATACAAATCAAGAGCCTCTTCTAAGTCACAATGAGCAACACACAAAGCATTGCGATTTACTGCTATTCGAGCAGCAGAATTAACAATTCCTGCAAGCTCAGCTCCCGTAAACCCAACAGTACGTTGGGCTATAGAGTGCAAATCTATCCCTGTTTGCTCATGGTTCATTTTTTTAAGATGAACTCGCAAAATACCTTCACGGTCATCTAAATCAGGAGTAGAAATATGAATAATCCGATCAATTCTACCTGGACGCGTTATTGCAGAATCTATCTTTTCCGGATAATTGGTCGCAGCAATAACAATAACTGGATGTCCCTGAGTTTTAACAAACCCATCAAGCTGTGCTAACAGCTCATTAACTGACTGGTCACCATAGTTATCACCAGTCCCACGCTGCCTTGCAAGCACTTCAATTTCATCAATAAAAATAATGCATGGAATTTTCGTGCCGGCCCAGGTACACTGACTGCGCGCTTGATTAAATAATTGCTTAACGCGCTGCACCCCAGACCCAACATACTTAGCATTAAATTCTGCTCCAGAGGCATAGATAAATGAACAATTTGCTTCCCCTGCAAGCGCTCGAGCTAAAAGCGTTTTTCCAGTTCCTGGAACACCCGTCAACAAAATACCTGTTGTTGGCTTCGCTCCAACTGTCACATACTTCTCTGGATTTTTAAGATATTCTACGATATCGACAAAAGCCTCTTTTGCCTCATGGTTACCAGCTATAGATTCAAAATTTTCATCTATTTCTCCCGGACGATATACCTTAAAGGCCGGTTCTTCCATCATTTTTTGCATAACATATACTTGCAGAATCGTCAGACCTACAATTGCAACAATTGGCAATAAAATGTCGCCAAATTTTTTTAATATTCGATGGTATGAAGGTTTTTCAACAAAGTAATCATCATAAGATTTATAC
>Ga0207050_1009_pt1 | contig 38932 bp, 33 predicted proteins | sample Alteio_BWMinCont_64_FD_153291 | JGI IMG/M metagenome (GOLD analysis project Ga0207050, IMG submission 153291) | Enriched cells from forest soil in Barre Woods Harvard Forest LTER site, Petersham, Massachusetts, United States -... | ecosystem: Environmental > Terrestrial > Soil > Temperate forest >...
AAAAAATTCCATTTTGCATTTACATCTTCTTCTTTAGTAAGAAATAAGTTTTTTAACTCATTTATAGAAATAGAATTAATACTAATTACCCATATTAAATCTTCCAACTTGTTGATTTTATCAAAGAGATCCAAATTAAAACCAAGAAGCAATTTTTCATCTTTAATTCCATATAAATCCTGCATTTTTTTTATGTAAGATTTTGGAACAAATAAACAATAATAATAACCAAACCAAACATCATATCTATCGAACCAATTCGAAGAATAAATTTTTTTCACAATATCATTAGTACTATTTCTAAAATTATAAACTATATTGCTATTTGCTATTATTGGATATTCGGTTTCACAAATAGCTAATGCAAAATCCTCAACTATTGCCCCACCTTTTACTTCCTCATGAATATCATGAAAAATCATAACGTTATTAATTTTTACTTTTTCCTCTAAAGCTTTTGCCTGTCCTGAACGTGGTTGAAGGATTTCTTTTTGTTCTTTCTGGACTTGAACAGGCTTGACAGGTTTTACCTGCGGTAAATCTGAAGGCGCTGCTGGTGTGACAGGAATCTCCGGCCCAGGCTGTACTTGAGAGCTTTGAATTTGATTGAAATATATTATAGAAAGTAAGAAAAATAACTTATTTTTCATTAATCTCCCTTAGTAAACTTTTTTATTGATCAAGCCTAGATTAAACATAAATTCGAATTATTTACAAATCCAATTTTTAAAATAAATGACAGTAGCTATTTTTTCCTGTAAAATTAATCTTATAAATAAATTTTTAAACTAGGCTCAAACCAAAATGATTCTAATAGAAAATCTAAAAAAAGAATTCAATCACTTTCTACAAAAGGCATTCGCATTAAATGAGGATCAGCTTAAACCAATCGAATTTACATTAAATATAGATGAAACCAAAAAAGACTTTGGTGATATAAATTCAAATGCTGCACTTATTCTGGCTCGTGAACTAAAAAAAAATCCCAAAGAAGTAGCCACTGCTATTACCTCACAATTTAAAAATAAATATATAGAAAAAATTGAAATTGCCGGTCCCGGATTTATAAATTTATTTCTAACTCACGAAGCTTATATAGATTTACTAAAAGAACTGTACGAATTGAAAGATAACTTCTTTAAGTCTGATGATCAACAAACAAAAAACACTCATTATTCAGTTGAATTTGTTAGTGCAAACCCAACGGGTCCATTGCACTTTGGTCATGGACGTGGCGGAATTATTGGAGATGTGCTCGGTAATGTTCTTAAATTTTTAAATTATCAAGTCACTAAAGAATTTTACATCAATGATGCAGGAAATCAGATTAAAAAGCTTGGTGAATCTTTTAAAATTCGCTGTCAGCAACAATTAGGAATAAATGTTGAAATCCCTGAAGATGGCTATCACGGTGAATATTTAGCAGAACTTGCAAAACAATGCATCAAAGAATATAGCAAAGAAATTTTGAATAAACCAGATGAATTTTTTGAAAATTATGCAAGAAATTATTGTCTTGAACAAATTCAAAAAACATTGACCGATTATGGTATTCATTATGATGTTTGGTTCTCCGAGAAAAGTTTACATGAAAGCGGTCAAATTAAAGCTGCCATAGATAAACTAACCAAATATGGTTATACCTATGAAAAAGATGGAGCAATTTGGTTCAAATCAACAGAATTTGGCGATGACAAAGATAGAGTTGTTATCAAATCTGATGGTGAATTAACGTATGTTGCTGCAGATATTGCTTATATGATAAATAAAATTGAACGCGGAGCAAATTATTTAATAATGGTTCTTGGTCAAGATCATCACAGTTATGCTGTACGCCTTGAAGGAATTCGTCAAGCACTAAAACTTCAGGCCCCGATTGATATTATTCTTTATCAGCTTGTAAAAATGAAAGAAGGCGAACAACTTTTGCGTATGTCCAAACGCGCGGGCAGAATAATAACTTTGCGGGATATTATTGATACAGTAGGCAAAGATGTTGCCAGATTCTTTTATTTAAATCGGAAAGCAGATGCGCAACTTGAATTTGATCTTGACTTGGCCCTTAAGCGAACTGAAGAAAACCCTGTCTTTTATGTTCAATATGCATATGTAAGAACAAGAGCAATACTTGATAAAGCAAAACTAGAAAAAGAGTTGGATAATATTAGCTTAAAAGATATTTCAAATATTGGACCTGAAGAATATTATTTAATAAAAAAAATAGTTTCATTAAAAACTTTGCTGGAAACTATCTCCAAAGGTTATCAAACACATTTGCTTTCATATTATCTTATTGAATTAGCTACTATTTTTCACCGTTATTATTACAATAATCGCATTATTGAAATGCAAAATATTCAAAAAAGTAGAGCACGATTATTAATGACCATTGTGTTGAAAGATACATTTGAAACTTGCCTAAATTTACTTGGAATAAGCGCGCCTGAAAAAATGTAGTAAAAGTCCGTTGGTCGACCCCTTCGACTTCGCTCAGGATAAATTCCGCTCTGTTATGGAGCCTGTCCCTCGGTGCCTCGGGACGAGTGTAACGAGCGATTAGAGGGATATCTCATTTTGGTCCAAGATAACCTCGTCACCGCGTCTTAAATCCATATGATCATAATTTTTCAAGGCCTCATTTAATTTATTTGCATCTTGTTTAATTTTATTAATAATGACATTTTTAGAAATATCATAACCAGGTAATTCCGGAGCAGGCAAAATATCTTTTATTTTATCTAATATTAAATTCATAGTTCTAATCGGATATAATTTATTCCTTCCATCAATAACCCTCTGTGACTTGGCTAGGACAGCAAGCTGAGGTCTAATATTTTCTAAAATATCAATTAAATTGGAAAAAATATTGTTTAAATTTGCTGATACTTTCTCCCGACGCCCTATCTCATTTTCTTTACTTTTAAAAACACCATGTAGATGCTTAATAGCTTCTACAGTGCCATATAAACCATGATCTTCCCATTTGATAAAAGTTAAAGGGTGATCATTAAAAGTTACATTGCCAAAAACAAGATGAACTTTATTAGTAGGTAATAATTTCGCTAAAGGACCAACCTCCCCTTTAGAACCCATATATCTTATTTCAATACCATATTGCTCATATCCCGCTTTATCTTGAATTTCTTTAAAATGTGTAGAGGTTCTTTGGTAGGCATAGGGATTATTGCTAACATATTCAATTTTATTAATACCAGCGGCAACATTTGCATTTAAACCTTTAACGTAATTAAGCAAAAAATTAAATAATTTCTTATCTTTATCTTCAATAACAATTGCTCCCCCTGTAAATCCATTATTTTTGGAAACAGCTTTATTGAACAATGCCCAAGACATAGCAACAATATTATTCATATAAGCATTTTGTATCTTAGAATAATCCTCTACTTTATATCGTGGAGCCCATCCGCCTTCACCCGATGGCAAAGATAATTTTCCTAGATATAATAATTTTAACGCATTATTTCCATAACCTATCAATTGCTTTATTTGATCTTCCTTATCCGCAGAAGGAGCAAATTTTGGCCCCTGAGCTTTTAAAAAATCAATTGTTTTTTGAGATTCTGATTTTTCTCGCTGACTTGCTTCTTTTTGAGGAATAACCGGAGCAGAAATTGATAACCTGGCCAACAAAATAAATATTAAACTAATTAAAAATTTATAATACATTACAGCTCCCCCTTTTTAAATATTACAAATATATAATAATATATTTCGATTTGAAAAGTAAAGAGTTTGTTTATTTTAATTGTTATTGCCAAAATACACATATTTGGCAAACTAATGTTAAGATTAAAATTATTATTGGCAAAAGGATGATCATGGCAAAAATAAGTGTAGAATTGATTCAACAATTAAGAGAAAGAACCGGCGCGGGAATGCTGGATTGCAGAAAAGCATTAGAAGAATCTGGTGGGGATCTTGAAGCAGCAGTTGATGCGTTAAGAAAAAAAGGTGCGGCCATTGCAGCAAAAAGAACAGGAAAAGCAACTTCTCAGGGAATAATTGAAGCATATATTCACCCAGGAAACCAGGTTGGCGTGTTAATAGAAGTCAATTGCGAAACAGATTTTGTAGCAAGAACAGATGAATTTAAAAATCTTGCTAAAGACTTATGTATGCACATTGCCGCCTTTAAACCAATGTATCTTGCTCCAGAAAATGTAGATACTAAATTTCTTGAACACGAAAGAGATATTTTTAAAGAGCAACTGTTAAGTTCTGGCAAACCAGAAAAAATTGTTAATCAAATTGTCGAAGGAAAAATTAATAAATTATTTTCAGAAGTTTGCTTATTAAAACAACAATTTATTAAAAATGATCAAATGACAGTCGAAGATGTTGTAAAACAAATAATTGCCAAAACCGGCGAAAACATACAAATTAAACGTTTCTGTAGATTTGAAATTGGTGCTTAAAATTGAAAGAAAAAATCAGATGATTAAATTAAATGCCAATACAACTTCAAAAGATTTTGAAAAAATGCTAACGCCAGAAATGGAAAAAGCTTTGGAGCATTTCAAAAAAGAGCTGGTAAAAATTAGAACAGGCCGCGCTAACCCTTCTATGGTAGAAAATATTAAGGTTATGTGTTATGGAACCGCGTTAATGGGCCTTAAAGAATTAGCTTCAATATCTGTACCGGATCCACGCATGATTGTGATACAACCATGGGATAAATCAGTTCTGGGTAATATTGAAAAAGCAATAATGGAATCAGACCTTGGAGTTACGCCTGTAAATGACGGTGATATAATCAGAATTCAATTACCATTTATGAGCACGCAACAACGTGATGAATTAAATAAAATTCTTGGAAAAAAAGTTGAAGAATGCAGAATTGCAATCAGAAACATCAGAAAAGAATTTCAAAACGAAGTTCGTGAAGCTGAAAAAGAACATGAATTTTCAATAGATTATTCAAAAGTCTTACTTGGAATTTTGCAAAATTTTACAGATAAATATATTAAAACTGCTGAAGATATGGCTGCAAAAAAAGAACAGGAAATTAAAGCGTAACAATAAGTTATTATTCTTGTATCAATTTGGGTTTTTAAAATAAATTAAACCTGTTTGTGGTGACTACTCATTATACACATCTTTATAGAAAAGATGGTGTAAGTTGCTGTAAGTAAGTATTCTTGGAAATTGCATTTATTATTTTCATATTCTTAAAATATATCAAAATCCGTTCGTCCCGACGGAACGAGTGTAACGAGTGAGTTGAGGGATTGAACACATATAAAAAAAGTTATTAATTATGAAGATTATACAGCAAAAAGATTATTTGCAACTTTAGTTTTTGTAGAAGAATTTTGTTCAAGAATTGAAGCTTTGGAGGCTGAAATAAAAATTAAATTTAAAGGTGTTCAATCCCTATCTTAATGTAGTTAAAAGTCAAACAATAAAATGACTATATTTTTTTACATTTTTAACGATCAAATTTTTAACTACGATTTTACATATATACTCCTAAAAATTTCTCTTTCTAATCTGAATAACTTAAGCCTTATGCGGTTGCCTTTTTCCCAAAATTCCCCAAAGGGAGAGTAGGGTGAAGTCGCCGAAGGCACAAATAAAATCTATAAACTTTAGCATATTCTAAGCATCTACCCTATCAATTCTTACGAAGTCCCTAGTGGCTCCTATGTCTTCAACAATACCTCATTCGATGTCTTAGAAGCAGGAATACTATTTCTCAACTGCGAAGTCCCTAATGGCTTCTATGGGATTTTATCAATTTCTTCCTGCTGCTAAATTTTCCTCAGGCAAACCCGCAAGTACGGATCTGCCATCATATTCAGATTTATTTTTTGTTACTGCAAAAATAATATTTAACATTTTTAACATTACATCAACCACAGCTATCATTTTTGGTTTTTTATCAATTTTTACTTTATATTCATATAATTTTTTAAATTCATTTTTATTTGCTATTGCCGAAATTGCCATTAAATATAATGTATGCCGCAGCAAGTCTCTTCCTCTTTTGCTTAATTTTTTTTTACCCATATATTTACCCGATGAATTTTCTGTAAGATCCATACCTGCTAACTTTTCAAGTTGTTTTGGATTTCCAAATTTTTTGAGGCTACCGGTTTGTCCAAGAAACATTGCTGCTGTAACATACCCAATTCCAGGTATGGTTATCATATATTTTGCTTCCTCAGTTTTCTCTAGATTTTCTTTTAATTTTTCTTCAACTTTTTCAATTCTTGTTTTATAAAATTCTATTCTTTCAATTAACATTGTTAAGCTGAATTCCGCCCCATTTATACCTTCATCTATGCCAATACTTGAAGCTAGCAATTTTACAATTCTTTCTGCTTTTTCTGCTTTGATTTGTTTTCTACTTAATTTACCAATTAATTCAATTTTACTATTAAAATCATCATTATTGCGTAATCCTTGAAAGCCAAATTTTTTAAGTAACTCTAAACTGGTTTTTATGGTAATAGTTGAAAAACAACTTTCATATTCAGGTAAGAATTCATCTAACAAGGTTTTAAGTTGAATTGTTGCTCTTGTAAGTTCTTTTTTTAACTGCTGCCTTACTTTTGTATATTCCCTAAGATCAGCATAAATTCCTTCAAGTAGCAGGGTATTTAAAAATTTACCTTCTCTTACCAAATGAGCTATAAGCTTGCTGTCTTTAACATCATTCTTAGTTTTTTTGTTATCTCTAATTTCTTTGGACCTATTAACATGAAAGGGATTTACAAGAACGACATCATAACCTTTATTTTTTAGGTATAACGCCGCGCATTTCCAATATTGGCCTGTAGGCTCCATTCCTATTATTGTTTCCGACTTATTTACAAAACTAAGCTCATTGTGTAAAAAATCCAATCCTAACCTGGTATTGTTTACCCGTAACCCAACCTTTATTTCTTTGCCCTGCTGATTAATTAAACTTGCATAATGGGTTGTTTTAGCAATATCGATGCCAACAATAAACTGTTTTTTTTGTAATAATTCAATTTTTCTGTTATTACTATTCATAGTAAGATGTTCCTTTATAAATGTTACGTGATGGTACTTTATATAGGTCATCTTACTGTTTTTTTAAGAATTTCAAAGATCTTATTTTTTTAACTACCTTATAGTATTCTCAACTCGTTCGCTTTGCTCACTCCGTCGGGACGAACGGCTTTTATATATACGGAAAAGATGTGGGTAATGTATAGTCGGGACGAACGGTATGGCAAAAGATGTGTATAATGAAGAGTCACCACGAACGGATTTTGATATAAACTTAATTATCGAGTTCGCGTTAAAATAAGATCTAAGCTTTAACTAAATCTTTCTTTTGTTCTAACATTTTTATTGCATCGGGTGGAAATACATATCCATTGCGAAAATAATATAATAAACGCATGAATGTAAGACTTTTAATCCATTTTAAAATTGGATTTTCTAATTTAAAAATATCAACTTTTCTTTTATAAATCACTATTAAATCTTCAATTATTTTTAAATCTTTCATTCTACTCAACGCAAATAAATCTGCACCAGTCTCTTGTCTTACTCTAAAAAATTTATAATACAAAAATTCAATAATAACATATTTTAAAACTGATATAAAACCAAGATGAGCTATTAAGAAATGTGATGATTTATTATTGTCAAATTTTATTATTTTTTTCATTAAGTAATTTACTAAAACAGATATTATAGGATAACCTATCCTATGCATAGTAGAATCACTATTTTTATAGTGACTTATCTCATGCATTAAACCACATTCACAATATGAAATAAATTGCTCCATTGAAATTGGATTAATTTTAGTACTACCTTGCAGAAGTTCTTTATATGCCTTTCCATCTTTTTTTAGAGCTGCCGATAATCTTTGTTGGGTATTTTTAGATAAAATAATATTACATCTCCTAACGCACATAAGATAAGTTTCATTATCATATGGACTTAATTTTAAAACAGTACGTAAATTACCATATCCATATTTATTTAAAATTGTGTCACACCATTGTTTTATATCCTCAGGTAATTCAGGATAATTTTTACCTTCATTGAAATATTGAAAGTAATCAGCTATATAATCAATAGATTTAATAAGTGATGGAATTGAAGTTATAAAATGCATTTGACCAGAAGTTAAAGAGTTATCTAAATCGCTAGAATTTAATTTGAGAAATGTAATTAAAACCAAAAAAGTTAACATTGTTTTTTTTAAAAACATTAATCACCCCAATTTAAATCTTATTTGTATTTTACATAGAATAATTTAAAGGCAAATGATTGTCAAATGGGCAATCGCATATAAATATTCATTTGGCGCTTATAAATATGATTTTTTTTAAACTCCAAAATTGACTATTCAAGCTAAAAGATTATTATTAATAGCATCGGGTCGCTAGCTTCCAGTCTACGCTTATCCAGGCCTTCCGGCTTGGCAAGCTTCGTCGGACAGGCAATTGGTAAGAACAGCAATCAAGTATATAAGACTTGATATTTGAATATAAAGTTATCGGGTCGCTAGCTCAATTGGTAGAGCAACAGACTCTTAATCTGTGGGTTATTGGTTCGATTCCAATGCGACCCAATCAAAAAATTTAAGCAAGGGTGGCGGAACTGGCAGACGCACTGGACTTAGGATCCAGCTCCCGAAAGGGAATGGGGGTTCGACTCCCCCCTCTTGCAATTTTGTCCACATAGAATCGTTCGATTTATTACGACTTCAGATATCCAAGTCCAAAACTTGCTATATTAACAGAATAAAATTAAATTTATTAAAGTTAATAAAAAAATCCTGCCGTGTCCGGCGCGTTTACTCCTGAGCTTGTCGAAGGACTGGCGAAGTCGGAAGTGCGTCCCCCGCTAGGGGACCTATCGAAGGGAAAAAAAGGGAGAAAAAGATGATGGAAAACAAACAATCATTAAAATTAGACTTGGCCTATCCACAACCGCAACAAAATAAATTAAATAATGCTGTAGTAACAGTACCTGCCTTTCTGGTAAATTCCATATACCAACAAGTCTTATTAGATCAAAAAAAAGTAGCTTCACCTCATGGTTTTCAAAAAGGTTCTACGCCGCTTGGTTATATTGAAAAAAATTTTAAATTTAACATTATAGAACATTTAAAAGACTTTTTATTCAGATATTGCGTTGTAAGTTTTTTAGTTAAAGAATTAAGAAATAATAAAATCATTTTAGCCGGTGAACCCCGACTGATTAATATTAATCTTGAACTAAATAAATCAGCAGAATTTTATTTTGAATTTACACCAATTGAACCTATTAATATTGAAGATTGGCAATACATAATTTTTAGAGCCCCAAAAAGAAAAAATTATAAAGATCTTGATAAACAAGCAATTTCCTTTTTAAAAGAAGAGCAGTCCAAAAAAAAAGAAGAGAATAGTGATAAATTAGACATCGGCGATTGGATTTGTTTTGATATTAGCCTTGTTGATGATAATCACAATCTTATTGTAGAAGACATTAAAGAAAACCTCTGGCTAAAAATTGGTGATGACGAGCCTAGCATACCTTTCCAAGAAATTTTTATAAACAAAAAAATTGGCGATAAATTTTATACAAACTCACAATCGATTCAAATCTATTTTGATACTCAAATAAATTCTAATTATACCTTTTTAATAGAGATCCAAGAAATCATAAACAAAAGTTTTTTCTCTATAGATTATTTAAAAGAGCATTTTAAATTAAAAGCAAATAAAAATATTCATCAAAAATTAATAGAAGTTTTTTCTTTTAGAAATGACCTGTCGCTGCGTAAAGTAATTGTTGAAGAATTATTTGATTTGTTATTTACAAAATTCCACTTTAGCGCTCCTGTGCCGGCTGTTTTACGACAACAAAATGAAATTTTGGACGTTTTACAACAAAACCCCGATTACCCTGTTTATAAAATGCAAAAAGATTTTAATGAACGGGTGCAAATGCTTGCACAAAAACAAGTTAAAGAAACAATATTAATTGATACAATTTGTTATCATGAAGATATACAAGCTACTCATGATGATATAAAATATTATTTAAATCTGGCAAACAGAGCTCGAACAAAGGAGTTCATTTACTTTCAACATCCTATAATAAAGGCAAATGAACAAGAATATCCTTTACCTTCTGAGCTTCTAAGGCAATCATGTTTGCGGGAAAAAACGTTAAATTATGTAATCAATACTTTATCAAGGGATTAAAACTTCATGTCTGAAAATATCCACAAACTTATTATAATAGGTTCCGGGCCCGCAGGATTAACAGCAGGAATATATGCTTCCAGAGCAAATTTAAAGCCAATAATTATAGATGGGCCTGTTCCGGGTGGACAATTAATTACAACTTCATTTGTTGAAAATTGGCCGGGAGAAAAATCAATTTTGGGACTAGACTTAATGCAAAAATTAAGAGAACATGCACAATCATTTGGATGTGAATTTATTTCAGAATCAATATCAAAAGTAGATTTCAAAAAACATCCATTTACAATAGTCACAAACAAAGATAAAGAATTTAAATCAAAATCGATTATTATTGCTACAGGAGCATCTCCTAAAAAATTAAATTGCCCCGGAGAAAGTGAATACTGGGGCAAAGGCGTTACTACCTGCGCAGTTTGCGATGGCGCATTTTATAAAGATAAATCAGTAATTATCATAGGTGGCGGCGATTCTGCCATGGAAGATGCTTCTTTTATGACAAAGTTTACTGACAAAATAACTGTCGTTCATATACTTGACCAATTAACGGCGTCTTGGGCAATGCAACAAAGAATATTAAAGAATCCAAATATTAAAATTATTTATAATAGTACGGTTACACAAATCAATGGCGATGGTAAGCATGTAACAGAAGCTGTAATTACAAATCAAAAAACTAAAGAAACCCAATCATTAAAAACAGATGCAATATTTGTTGCCATAGGCTTAAATCCAAATACCCAAATTTTTAAAGATCAAATTGAATTGGACAAAATGGGCTATATTGCATTAAAAGGGTACACAAAAACTTCCGTCAACGGAGTTTTTGCAGCCGGTGATGTTGCTGACTATCGCTATAGACAAGCCATCACCTCAGCCGGAATTGGTTGCAGCGCTGCTTTGGATGTTGAACATTATTTGCATACTCTTGATTAGCTTCAAAAATTTTGAACCATTTTATAATAATGTTAAAAATTGTTAAATGGTTCCTGAAGTTTACGTTTTTCTTTTCTATAATAAAAATATTCTATCCATCTTTGTAGCAAGGCACACAATTTAGTATAAGTATCACAATCCTCGCCTTTACATTTGGCATTAACAATACGGGTCAATGTTTAATTTGCCTAATTTTAATATTACGAATGAAAATTATGAATTCAAATTTGGAAACTAATTCATTGAAAGGCATCTTCTGTTTAACTAAATCTTCACAATATTGTTCCAAAGTTTTTTGAGAAATTCTATAATATTGTTCAAAGTTTAATACAAAATTATTTGATGCTTCTAAAGAATTAAGGTTAATGCATGACCCTTATTGTTTTTTAAATCATACAAAATATTACCGCGTGACATTATAAACTCCTTTTTTAACATCAAAATACAATAATTACATATTGTCAATTTTAATTTAATATTATATAATGTCTTATGTTAATGATTTACAAAATCATATAATCCTTTAAAATTATAGTAAATATAAAAAATTAACCACCAAAGGAACCTCAAATGTCAATTACCTTTATACTTAAACGCAAAAAACGTAACAGAAAACATGGATTTCGCGCCAGAATGGCTACCCATGATGGTAGAAAAATCATCAATAAACGCAGATCTAAAGGCAGAAAAAGATTAGCGCCTAGAGCCAGAAAAGTTAACGAATAATTTGCAAAAATAAAGATAAATTTGTCTTCATTTTCAAAAAAAGAAATAAATAAGATTTTTAGGCAAAACTCTTCCAGATTAAGGACAGAGTGGTTCGATATAATTGTTTCACCCAGAACTACAGATATTGCCCGAATTTTAGTTATCATTTCAAGAAAGATAGGCAATGCGCCTGCCCGTAATAAATTACGCAGAAGGTTAAAATCTATCTTTTATGAAGAAAAAATATTTAACTTACCAAATGATTATATTTTTATAGCCAAACCGGGTTCGGCCCAGCTAACCTTTGATCAATTAAAAGATATAATGAATGCAATTAATATTAAAACATCATTAATTGATAAGAACACTACGACAAGCTCAGGGCGAGCGGATGAGCAGAAATAAAGAAAAATTAATAAATCCGTTCGTGGTGAGTATTTTTGCGAAAAATGTATCGAACCATACGAACGCAAATAAAAAAATGATAAAAAAAGTAATAATTTCGACATTTATCTTTACAATTCGAACCATAAGGCCTTTACTAGGTCCAGATAACTGCTGCCGCTTTTTTGTTCCATGCACTGATTACGCACAGGAACAATTAAAAAAAGAACCATTTTCAAAGGCAGTTTGGAATATCATTAAAAGGGTTATTTCATGCAACCCCTTCAGTTCCAGCCCATATTATTCAGAATAAAACTTCAAAACTTGCCCAATTTTTCAAATTTGGTATAATTACAAATAGGCAATACGTTTTGCAATTGAGGGGAAAACCATATGAAAATCATAAAAATATCTTTTTTATTTATTTTTTTAACGCTAAATTTCTTAAGTACCTGTTCAGAGACTGACAAAAAAAGAAAACATTCAGATATTGAATCAGATATTGAAACAGAAACAAACAAAAAAATAAAGTTAGATCCAAAAGAACAACAAGATTTAAATGATCGTTTTATAAATGCTGCAAAATACGGCTTCTTTGATTTAATGAAAAAATTACATCAAGATGGTGCGGAAATTGATGCTATACATAGCTACAAAAAAAGGACCGCGCTTATGGAAGCTTCTGACCTTGGACAGATAGAAGTTTTTAATTATCTAATTACAAATAATGCAAATGTAAACATTGTCTACAGAGACAGTTGCGATGGTATGCATACTGCCTTAAGTGATGCGCTGAATATTAGTACTATTAATACCTGTGTTGAGAAATTTAAAATAGCTACAATGTTAATTCAAAATCCTAATTTAATAATCAACATTACATTATATACAACTCCTTGGCAAAACCGCACATGCTATCTCACATATTGTTGTGAATCTTACATATATCATGGCAATAAATCATATTTAGACTTGATATATTTATTACTACAATATGGCGCAAATCCAATTACACCAAAAGGTGCTAATAATAGGACATTTCTTGATCATGTCAGTAAAAATCCAGAAATAGAAGAAATTTACATACAAGAATTATTGGATCGGCATTTGCCATGTATGCCTAAAGAATTAAATGCTTTAATTGTTAGTTATGTCAAAGAACCGTCAGTTAATCAGTTAAGAAAACTGATAATTCAAACTAAAAATGGAAAACCATATGAAAATTAAAAAAATATCTTTTTTACTTATTTTTTTAACTTTAAATTTATTAAGCGTTTGTTCAGAGAATACCAAAAAAAGAAAACGTCCAGAGACTGAATCAGATATTGAAACAGAAACAAACAAAAAAATAAAATTGGATCCAAAAGAACAACAAGATTTAAATGATCGTTTTATAAATGCTGCAAAACATGGCTTTCTTGAGTTAATGGAAAGATTATATAATCAAGGTGCCCAAATTGATGGGCTGCATAGCGACCGTGATTGTACAGCATTAATGGCAAGTGTTTTGAATGATGACATAAAAATTTTCAATTATCTAATGAGAAAACGCGCTAACATAAATATCTTCAATGAAACTGATGGTTCAACTGCTTTAACTCTGGCCCTAAAGTATAAGTATTTTAATATTGCAAGAGCATTAATCCTAAATCGTAGTTTAAACATTGATTATACATACGGATCCGCAGCCTGGATAGCGAACTGTTATCTTACAGATTGTTGTAAATATTACAGAAGGGATAGAGTACCAAGCTATGAAAGCTTCGATATTTTACCACCAGGGGAAAACTTGGACAATGATGATAGATATTATTATTTGGAATTTATCGATTTATTACTGAGATATGGTGCAAATCCAATCACGCCAAGAGTATATCCAAAAATTATGGATCAGCACACTTTTCTTGATTATGTAAGAGAAAATCCTGAAATTTCAGAAGTTTATAATGAATTTTTAAATAATCAAAAAATCACACAAGAATTATTGGATCGGCATTTGCCATGCCTGCCTACAGAATTAAATGCTTTAATTGTTAGTTATGTCAAAGAACCGTCAGTTAAGAAAACTGATAATTCAAACTAAAAATGGAAAACCATATGAAAAACTTAAATTTATCTTTTTTACTTATTGTTTTCTTAATTCCTTTTTTAAACAATTGCCTTGAACGCGAATTTCAAGAATTGTCTGCATCTTCACATAATAAGAGAAAACAAACAGAAAAGGATACAAAAGCTTCAAGTGCAATCAATGACTCAAACAAAAAAATGAGATTGGATGATAAAAGCCAAAAAGAATTAAATGATCAATTTCTTCGCGCTGCAAGCGATGGCAATTTAGATCAAATGGAAAAATTATATTCAAATGGCGCTCAAATTAATAGCCTAGATGAAGTTGGAGATACAGCATTATCACTTATCATTTGGCAATCAAATAATCTTATAAATATTATTAAATTCTTAATTTCCAAAGGAATAGATATTAATGCAAAAAATATTCACGACGAATCAGCATTAAGTGTAGCAATCTCAAAAGACTCTCGTTTGGATCTTATTGAAACATTAATAAAACAAGAAAATATTAATTTAGATCAATTAAGCCAAAACGGAGATACTCCTTTAACAAGAGCATGTTTTCGTGTTATTCATGAATTGTTGAATGAAAATCGTGAAGAAATAAAAAAATTTAGAAAAATCATTATCAAATTATTATTACAATACGGGGCCAATCCAATCACACCGCGAGATTATTGGGGAAAAACATTTTTTGATTATGTAAGAGAATTTCCTGAAATTGGCGAAATTTATACTGAATATTTATTATCTATTTTTCCTAAAGAATTATGTAAATTGGTAGTGGAATATGTAAAAGAACCGCCGGCCAAACAGCCAGCGGCAATTCTGAATAACCTATTTTAAATAACCGCCCTTTTTCAAATTATTAATAATCATATCAACAGATTGTTCAACTGAGGCCTTAGAGGTATCAATTGATAATTCGGGATTTTTTGGTTCTTCATAAGGGTCATTTACACCGGTGAACCCTTGCATTAAACCCGCTTTGGCTTTTGCATATAGACCTTTTACATCACGCTGCTCACAAACTTCAACCGGAGTAGAAACATAAACTTCCAAATAATAGCCGTTTGAATTAATCAAATTTCTATTGTAAATTCTGTCTTTTTCAAATGGCGCTATTGGCGCGCAAATTGCAATCCCGCCATTTTTTGAAATTTCATTTGCAACAAAGCCTATTCTTCTAATATTCAATGAACGATGCTCTTTTGAAAAAGTCAGTTCACTTGAAAGATTTGTTCTAACATGATCACCGTCCAAAATTGTAATCTGTCTGTTTTGAATTTCAGTAAGTTTAATTGCCAATGCATTTGCAATTGTTGATTTACCTGAACTTGGCAAACCTGTAAAGAATATTGTAAAACCTTGTTTTGATTTTAACGGATATGACTTTCTTAATTCTTTTACAACTTCAGGAAAAGAAAACCATGCCGGAATTGACTTACCTTCTTGTAGCATTTGTCTTAATTGAGTGCCGGAGATATTTAAAACTTTTGAATTAGATGGCACTTCATCTACCGGATAATATTGTTTATGTTCTTCAACATATACCATTTCATTAAATGGCACTATGCTTATACCTAGTTCACTTTCATATTGTTTGGCAAGTTGTTGTGCTTCATATGACCCATAAAAATCTTTACCACTTTTATCTTTACCGGGTCCTGCATGATCTCTTCCGACTATAAAATGAGTTGCACCATAATTTTTTCTAATTAATGCATGCCAAACAGCTTCTCTTGGTCCTGCCATGCGCATGGATATCGGTAATAAACTTAATGTGACTTTTCCTTCAGGAAAATAATTTAATAATTTTTTATAACATTTAACACGAGTAAAATGATCAACATCGCCAGGTTTTGTCAAACCAACAGCAGGGTGTATTAATAAATGGCCATCAATCATTTTGGATGCACGAAGAGTTAATTCCAAATGTGCTCTATGCATAGGGTTTCTTGTTTGAAAGGCAACTACTTTTGTATAACCTTTATCTTTAAAATATTGCTTTAATTCATCCGGCGTCTTTCTAATTTCGTTAAAATCATAATATTTTGGTAAAGATATTTTTTTTACTTTACCGCCAACATAATATTCTTTAGTTTCATTCATTAAATAATTGACGCCAGGATGAAAAACATCTGTTGTCCCAAATACTTTTTGAGCTTCTATGGTTTTATTTGGTTTATAGATATCTTCAACTTCCAAAATTCCAAGTTGATGCCATTCCTCACCTTTTAATACTATTTGACAACCTATAGTTAATTTATCGGCGTTTTCTTTTGAAACATCCAATGTAATTGGCATAGGCCATAATTGACCATCTGCCAATCTCATCTTATTAACAACATTGTCATAATCATTCTGACACAAAAAACCTTGCAATGGTGCAAAACCACCATTTAGAATTAATTCTAAATCACAAGTTTGACGTTTAGTTAATATTAGTTGTTGTTCGCCGCGTTTAACTAAAGTTGATTTTTCATTTGCAAATTGTTTATTAGTGATTTGCTCTTTGCAAAATAATTGTGAAACAAAAAATAGAAACGACAATTTAAGCAACTTACTGTTCATAAATATCTCCTGTATTATAGAAAAAATAATACATAAAATACTCCATTATTTTATAAGTTGAAAGTTTTTATTTTGAAAATAAAAAATGATGTTTAATAATTATTCTTATAATAATCTCTAATCACTTTTACGAAATTATTTTCTGAAAATAATGAATAGGCTTCTAAGCAATTTTTTCTCATTTGATTTTCTTTTACTTTACAAATTCTTGCTAAAACATCATTAATTTTTAAGATATCTTTTTCTTTAATTCTAACAATACATTTGGACCAATCATAACCTGCCGGCAAAATCATATCATCGGCAATTAAAATAGGAATGGCGCCGACTTTTAACGATTCCCAAAATCGCAAAGTGCTGGCACCAAAGCCTCTAGGGCAAAGTGAAAATCTGGATCTTGATAATACATTTTCATATTCAATTTTTTCTTTTAATTGATTATCAGCACTGGCCTGGTCAAAATGCCACTGTTTTCTTTCAACAATTAAGCTATTTTTAGGATGCTTCATTTTAAATAATTTTGCTCTGCTTGAATGCGTATTGAACCCGATAAAAGAATAATAAATATCTTTATTTGAATTATCTATTTTTGCATTCATCGCCAAATGGGCAAAAGGCAGTACTTTTATATCGCGATGTACTTTATTGACGTGAGGAGTAAATAAAACATTTATCCCTATTTTTTTTAAAATCGGAATTATTTTTTCATAATGCACATGCTGACAAATTGTAAAACCACCTTTAGCTTTTATATCCGGAATAAGATTTAATTTATTTGAATTAATTAAAACTGACCAAGGAACTACAAGATAATTGATATTTTTTTGTACCGGATCATTCTTAAATAATTGATAAGCAGTATATTCTGTCTTTACCTGATCATGCTTAAAGAGGTCCAAAAAATATTCATGAAATGCCATTTTTTGATTTGCAATTTTTAACTTACTTTTTACATATTCCAGCTGTTTAATTTTATGTTCAGTGCCTATTGTAAAACATGCATGATGAATAATAATATTTTTTGGAACTTGTATTTCAATTCCGGGCTTCCATATTTTACCTGTATATAAGCCCCCGTTAAAAAACTCATCTGGTAACAATCCCCATCTTAAATTAAAATAATTGCCATTTAAAAGTAATTGATTTAATGGTATTTGATCATCCAATTTTGAATTCTTTAACATTCTATGTTTTATTTCATTCCATAATTTGAAAGTTTTGGCGTTTCCCCTACAAATAAAAAAGCCTGCACATAAGCTACAAGAAGGATCAGCTTTTTGAATAACGATATCTTTATCTTGAATTAAATCTGAGATCTTATTTTTAAATGATTTAAAAAATTGAATATCAACATCTGAATAAATAAATATTTTATTCCAGTTTTCCTTTATTGCCGCTAAAATAACGTCAACTTTATTGATCATGATAGAATTCCAACCTGAACTCATGAATTTTGCTGATTTACATTTCTGATCAAAGTGTTTAATTATTATTTCAAAATCATCCTTAATGCTCGGTAAAAAATAATTATCTTTTAAAATTTCATGAGACGGGGTGCATAAACTATATAATTTTAACCGATAGTTTATATTTGGATGTACTTTCAATGATTCAGGATAAACTGATAATTGACCAATTAAAAAAATTAATAAAAAAAATTTTTTCATATAAAACGTCCCTAATTAAATTATTTTCTACAAAATATAGCATTTGCATACCATCTATCACCAATTTTAATATCCTTATTTTCCGCTTCATGATCTTTAAAATCTTTTGCAACCAATTTGAATCCCTGGCTCTCTAAAAAATTTTTTACATCTTTATATACGTATTGACCCTGATAAGCTTCAATAAACTCAACTTCAGTATAAATAACTTGAACAGTTTTAAGAATATAAGAAGAAGCCATTAATACATTTAATTCAAACCCCTGCATGTCGAACCATAAAAAATCTACATATTTGATATTATTTTTTCGCGCCCAATCATCTAATGTAATCATATTTACAGTAATTGGCTTTTCAAATTGAATGTCTTGAACAAATTTAAGATGTTCCTTTGGACGTAATAATGAACCTGACGCATATGGATTTTTTTTATAAATAGATGGGTTAAATAATCCTGAGCCGTTTGAATCACTTAAAGCTAAATTATAAGTAAAAATATTTGATAATTTTCTAATATTTTTTTTTAACCAACCATATATTTCAGGAACCGGCTCAAATGCATGTATTTTTCCTTTTGGCCACATGCGCCGCATTTTTTTTGTATCATTACCGTCAAAAGCCCCGGCTTCAACAATAACAGGATTTTTTGGTAAATATTTTTTTACGAAATATAACACTTGCGTCGTATCATTAGGATTTAATTCTGTTATATTGCAATCCGAATCTGAAATAAACATTATTACACAAAATAAAATAAAAACTTTTTTCATTAATCGACTTTCAAGGTTCAGATGTTAAATTTAAAATGCATTAACTTTTTTTAAAGTTGTAAACGGTATAAGTTTAACTAAACTCATAATTTGCAACCATAACCTAGAGCTCAATTTTGGATTTTTATTATAATTTCTTTTATCAGAAGAATGCACATGCCATGTTTTTATAGTTAATGATGGATTAATAACTTTAATTCCCGATTTCAACAAATCTAAGTTTACCATTAAATCTGATATAAACGTGCCAATTATTGCATGTGTTTTAACATTTAATGGCGCTTTAAAAATCCATGAATCAAATGATAGATTATGACGCTTCCATTTACCATTATATTCAGGAACATTATACCGGGTTAGAGCAAATACGAAATTCTTAAACGAATAGTTTTCCAACAAACCTAATGTTTCATCAAAAAAAATATCTGTGTTTGCAATTATCACTAATTCTTTATTTAAAATAGTATTTACAAAATCAAAATAGTGTCGAAAAGTTGGCCTTTTTTTTATAGATATTATTTTAATTTTATCATTCTTTAAAAAATCTTCTACTTTTTTTGGATTTTCATAAAAAAGATAAATTTTTTTTATAAACTTATTTTTTATATTTTCCAAAATACATCTTTTATATTCTCGCTGCCTTTCAATGTTTGTTTCATTATAAAATGTTGTTATCAAATTAAATTGAATAGCATCAATAGATGAAAAACTGAAGAATAAAATAAAAAATAAAATTCGCAAATGATTAAAAAAAATCATACAAATACTTTTAGGCTTAATTGATATAAAAACACCTTTTTAAAATTATCATACGAACAAATATAATCAAATTATAAAAATTTTATAAATTTTTGTTGATTTTTAATTTAGCGACTCTAAAATAATTATTGTTATATGTTTAACAAACACTTTTTTTAAAGGAGCCCCTAATGTCAAAAGCACAAAAACCTGCATCAAAGCCACAACAACAACCAAGTAAGCCACAACCAAAACCAAGTGGCCCTAAGAAGTAAACACTTCTTTTAATTTTGTTAATAAAAAAAGGCACAGCGAAAAAGCTGTGCCTTTTTTGTTTATTTAATTACTTAATTATTGAAGTTTATACAATTCAATTTTTCCGCCTAGACCTGCAGCATTATTATTAACCGTACCAATTGCCAGTAATTTACCATCATCAGAAACTGCCAATGAACAAATATTATTTTCATGCTCGATATCTAGTAAATCATTGCCATCTTGATCCCAAATTCTAATTTTTCCATTTTTTATTCCAAAAATGAAAAATTCATTGTTATTCAAAAATAAAATTGCTTCAAGATAATGTTTTTCATAATTTTTTAAAATTATAGCTTTTTCTTCTTTATAATCATTTGTATTTAAAAATCTAACCTTTCCATCTTCAGCACCTGTTATTAAATTCTTACCATCAGGTGCAAACTTCATTGTAGTAATTTTAGATTCAGTTTTTGAATCATGTATTTCGATATAATTCTCAAGATTTATTACTTTAAATTTTTCAGCATATCCAAATACTATAAATTGATTACTTGGCGAAATAGCCATACATCTTAATGCGCCAACACCAAAACACACATTTTCCAAACAACTAGACTTGTGATCATTATAATAAAAAACACAAGAAGAGGCACATCTTGCAGTTCTACCATTGATACAAACATTACCACCCACAACAAAAAAATTATCGCAAGCTGCGCATGAAGTCAAAGAACTTTCTTCATATTTTTTTGTTTTTCTAAATTCTGTTGTTATTTTATCACCGATGTCAGAAATAGAAATTTCGTCACCCCCGCTAACAGAAATTAATTTATTGCCTTGAAAACAAAGTTGCCCAGCTGCAGTTGTTCTACCAAAATCATTGAAATTAATTTCTGCAAATTTTCTCCAATCAAAAGGAAAACAATAATCAACCACAATTTGTGAAAGCTCTTTGGGTAAAAATTCAGTTAAATTTGACATTGCAATATCAAAGCAATTACTCTTCTGCCCTTTTGCCTCACTTGCCAACTTTGCACCAGTTTGTGAGCTGTAAGACGTAAAAACAAATAGATTAGTTAATAATATTACTAAAACAAATTTTTTGTAAAAAAAGTTCATAAATTCCCATTTAAATTATTATAAATTTAAAAAATTATTAATTATTGCAATCTATATAATTCAATTTTCCCATTGGTAGTTACACTTTTAACAGTCCCAATTGCCAGTAATTTACCATCATCAGAAACTGCCAATGAAGCTACATTGTTTTCATGTTCAATATGCTGCACATCATAACCATCTTGATCCCAAATACGAATTGCCCCATTTTTTATTCCAAAAATCAAAAATTCATTGTTATTCAAAAATAAAATTGCTTCAAGATAATGCTTTTCATAATTTCTTAAGGTTACAACGTTATCTTCTTTATAATCTCTTGTATTTAAAAATCTAACCTTTCCATCATCCGCAGCAGTAATCAAACATTTTCCATCAGGCGAAAATTTTAATGCGGTTATTTCAAAATTAGGTTCCAAATTGTATATTCTTTCAAAAGCTATTATTTCAGAAGTAAAATTCGTATTAATTTTTATTATTGCAAAAAATGTTTTATTGGCTAAAGCAATCAATTCATTATTAGGGTGAATAGCTATACAGGTTGCTGCAAAATTATTTGGTAACCGATAAAAATTTTGATTGTTGTCATAAATAACACAACCATAAAAAGAATTTGAATACGATTTATTAACCGTAACAGTTCCACCTATAATTAGAAAATTATTGCAAACCGCGCATGAATTAAATCTACTCTGATCAAATGATCTACTCTGATCAAATGATCTTTTCGCAATAAATTCTGTTCTTACTTTTGTATCACTTTCATCAATATTTGAAATAGAAATCCCATCATTGCCATGAACAGAAATTAATTTTTTACCTTGAAAACAAAGTTGACAAGCATGAATTTTTTTTCTCTCAGAATCATCAAAATTAATTTCAGAAAATTTTACCCAATTATAAGAAAAAAGATAATCAATTACAATTTGTGAAAGCTCTTTGGGTAAAAATTCAATTAAATTTGACATTGCAACATTCAAATAATTGTCCTTTTGCGCTTTTGTCTCATTTGCCTTTTTTACAACAGCTTGTGAGTTATAAGATGTAAAAACAAATAAATTTGTAATTAAAATTAGTAAAACAAATTTTTTGTAAAAAAAGTTCATAAATTTCCCATTTAGTAAGACTTATTTATAATAATTTAATTTTACAGCATTAAAATTTATTGTCAATTAGAAATTAAAGAAAGTAAGATTATAGGCAATATTGGTTTAATATTGCCTATAAAATTAAAGCAACTCGCCTGCCAATCTACTTATTTCACTTCTTTCAGAAATTTCTAAGAACACTGAGCCAAAAATAGAATGTCCTTTGAACCTGTTGCTGGCAACAACCAATCCATTACTACTGAAATCAAGGTATGGCGAATCTATTTGATAAGGATCACCGGACAAAATTATTTTACTGCCCGAACCAACTCTGGTAATAAGAGTTTTGACTTCGTGTGGCGTTAAATTTTGCACTTCATCAATAAATATATATTGGTAGGGTATAGATCGCCCGCGCATGTAAGTTATTGCTTCCAAGCTGATTTTTCCGGAATTAATCATATCTTGTAATGGACGCAATTCCTTGCGCTCACGGTCACGCTCCCATTTACCTCTTTTTTTTCTACCACGATTTCTATTATCATTCCTACCATCATCCCTCATTTCTTCAAAATGCGCCTTAGTTGATGAAGAATGCACGATAAGTTCAAGATTATCATAAATAGGCTGCATCCAACTATGAAGCTTTTCTTGTATATCTCCAGGCAAATAACCAATATCAGGTCCCAGTGGAATTACAGGCCGAGATATTAATATTTTATCATATTCTTCTTCAACCAATACCTGTTGCAGTCCGGACAATAGCGCTAAAAAGGTTTTACCGGTTCCGGCAGGACCAATTAAAGAAACAAGTTGTATATTTTTGTCCAATAACAAATCAAGCGTCATTAATTGCTGCGGATTTTTTGGCTCAATTTGCCATTTAAAAGACGGTGCATCCACAGCTTTAAAATTTGATCCGCCTAAATATCTGAATATTCTATAATTGAAAGGGTTATTATTACTTTCAAGTAAAATAAATTCATTAATTTCCATCCCCCGCTCTGACAATACTTCATATAATATTTCCGGTATATCTTTTTTTAATTGAATTGATGGCGCAATAACTTTGGACCAACCTTTATAAATATCATATTCAGCTACACGCCCTTTTAAATAATCCTCGGCTCTAATACCAAGAACATCTGCTTTAATACGTGCATTAATATCTTTTGATATAAAAATAACTTCATTACCCTGCTTCATTAAATTTAAAGCTGTTAATAAAATCTGATTATCTTCAACATTCAGCAAAAAAGGAAATTTCTCAGGAATAGTTCTAGTGTCCAAAAAAAATATTTTAATTGTTCCACCATTATCCAATAGAACACCATCTCGTAACGATCCTTTTTGGCGCAGCGAATCCAAATGCCGGCTCACATCCCTTGCATTTCTTCCTCTATCGGTAGTTTCTGATTTAAATTTATCTAACTCTTCCAATACAATTGAAGGAATTCCAACCATCTCCTTACCAAAAGAGAAAATAGACTGTGGGTCATGTATTAAAACATTTGTATCAAGAAAAAATATTTTTTGTTGTGCCATTAGTCTCCCTTAATAAAATATTCAAAATCAATTGATACATTATAAAAAAATTTCAACTGCTACAAGAAAAATAGTTTTTCCATTCATTAAGAAATTATGTATAATTAACAAAAAAATTAATTAAAACCCGTTCGTGGTGGGAATTAATTATTGACAAATTTTAATTATTATGTTTTAATTTAAAGCGATATAGTAATTAATGGAAAAAAATGATTAAACTACATTTACCCTATTTTATCTATCTTGCACCCACTACTACCGGTTTATACCGGGCAATCTAATCTTTCTAAAATTCTAATTTATTTATTATCAATTATTTTTTTTACTTCAAAGGGGTAACATGTTTCGAAAAATGCCTTTTATATTAGCTATGACAATTATAGCAATTATTTGTTTTAACAGTTTTATACCGTTAACAATAAAATCTATATTGTATGCAATTAGTTTGACCATTAAATCATTAATATTATTATTGCTGCCAATAATAATATTTGGTCTACTTTTTAATGCAACATTACGCCTGGCTTCAAATGCTACAAAAGTGATCAGTTTAATAATCGCCGGGGTTTGCATTTCTAATTACATTTCAACTTTTATGAGCCATTTTGTTGGTTCTTGGATTTATAATTTTAATTTATCTTTAATTGTTCCTAAAGAAATTTCAGGTCTTGAACCATATTGGACATTTGAGCTCCCCAAACTTATCGCAAATGATAAAGCAATGTTTTTGGGATTAATTATTGGAATAATCGCTTCAAAATTTAGCTATATGAAAAATGCATCAAATAAACTTGAAAAATTCATTTCAATAATTTTAGATACTATTATTTATTTAATTCCATTTTTTATTGCAGGCTTTGTAATTAAGTTACAGCATGATGGTGTAATTTCAATTATTATAAAAGATTATGCCTTAATATTTATTGTAATTGCTTTGGCACAATTCATATATATTGGATTTATTTATTTAATAGCCAATAACTTTAATTTTTCAAATTTCACAAAAAGCCTAAAAAACATGCTTCCTGCTGCAATAACAGGTTTCAGCACAATGTCATCAGCTGCAGCTATGCCTTTTACAATCAAAGCAACAGAAAAAAATTGTCATGATAAAGAAATTGCACGTACAGTTATTCCGGCTACAGTAAATATCCATTTGATCGGCGATTGTTTTGCAATACCAATATTTGCCTATGCCATACTTAAAAATTTCGGTATAGCAGAACCAAGTTTAATCAATTATCTTATTTTTGCCTTTTACTTTGTTCTTGCTAAATTTTCAGTTGCGGCAATTCCAGGCGGCGGTATTCTTGTAATGCTTCCAATACTTGAAACATATTTGGGTTTTACCGGACCGATGATGTCATTAATCACGGCACTTTATATTCTTTTTGATCCGGTAATTACATGCGCAAATGTTCTGGGCAATGGGGGTTTTGCAATGATTATCGACAAAATAATTATTAAACTTAAAAATATGTTTAAAATGCCCGTTACAAATTAAAAATTATTTAATTCAAGGAAACTAATATGAAACAAGAAAATGATTTAAAAGTTTTAAGACACTCCGCGGCACATTTGTTGGCACATGCGGTTCATGAACTTTATCCTGATACAAAACTTACAATAGGTCCGTCAACAGAAGAAGGTTTTTTTTATGATTGTTTACCTGTACATAACTTCAAAGAAGAAGATTTAATTAAAATTGAAGAGAGAATGCATGAGATTTCAAAAAGGAATATAAAATTAGAACATAAAGAAATTCCAAAGGCACTGGCACGCGAAATTTATAAAGATAATCCTTTTAAACTTGAACTTATTGACCAAATTCCAGGAGAAACAGCCGGTTTGGCAACTCAGGGTAATTTTTATGATTTATGCCGTGGTGGACATGTAGAATCAACTGGCCAAATAAAATATTTTAAACTTTTGGGAATTTCGGGAGCATATTGGCGCGCCGATAGAAGTGGAACTGCTTTACAAAGACTAAGCGGAACAGCATTCTTCAGTCAAAAAGATCTTGATGAATATTTGCAAAGAAAAGAAGATTTATTGAAATATGATCACCGCAAATTAGGCAAAGAATTAGATTTATTTTCTTTTCACGAAGAAGGCCCGGGTTTTGTATTTTATCACCCTAAAGGCAGAGCAGTTTTTAATGCTTTAGTTGCTTATATGAGAAAAATTCAAAGAGGAATGGGTTACGCTGAGACATTAACCCCAATAATTCTTAGTGATGAACTTTGGAGAAGGTCAGGACATTATGCCCATTACAAAGAGAATATGTACTTTACAACTATCGATGATAAACAATACGCAATTAAACCAATGAACTGTCCGGGTTCAATTTTAATTTATAAATCAAGGCCTCATTCTTATAGAGAATTGCCCTTAAGATTTTCAGAATTCGGTTTGGTCCACAGACATGAATTATCCGGTGTATTACATGGTTTACTGCGTGTAAGAGAATTTACGCAAGACGATGTACACATTTATTGCACATTAGAACAGTTACAAGGTGAAATATTACAAATTATAAAGAACGCTTTTGATGTTTTACATAAATTTGGTTTTGAAAAAATATCCGTCAAATTATCAACACGCCCACAAGATTCATTAGGCAAAGATGAAAATGATGGACTTTGGCAAAAAGCAACTGATTCTTTAAAAAGAGCCTTAGAAATAGATAAAATTGACTACACTGTAGATGAAGGCGGCGGTGCATTCTATGGACCAAAAATCGATTTTAAAGTTGAAGATTCTATGGGCAGAGAATGGCAATTAGTAACAATTCAAGCCGATTTTTTCCAACCTATAAATTTTGACTTAACCTATGTAGCTTCAGGCGGACAGCTTGAAAGACCTGTTATGGTCCATTCGACAATTTATGGTTCACTTGAGCGTTTTATTGCCGTAATTTTAGAACATAATAAGGGTAATTTGCCATTTTTTGTGGCTCCTGTTCAGATTAAAATTTTAACAATAACAGATGAACAAAAAGATTATGCAAATAAACTATTAAGTATCCTAAAAGAACATGATATTCGAGCAGAAATTGATTATTCAGCAGATCAGATTTCAAGCAAAATAAAATCGGCAACATTGGAAAGGGTTCCATGGATGTTTGTAATTGGTAAAAAAGAAGTCGAAAATAATACAATTACACTAAGATATCGCGATGGCAAGCAAGAATTTGGTTTAACAATTGAAAATTTACTAAAGAAAGCAAAAGAAAACTTATAAAAATTAATTTTTAATTAAAAAACTTAAATAATTTTTTAGAAATAATTAATAAATCTAAAAAATAAAAAATTATAATATAATTAATCAAAAACATGCTCTGCGAGCATATTAACAAATATGAATTTAAAAACATTTTTTATGATTAATATATATAAAAAAATTTTTCTTGAAAAAAAATTAATCTAAATATTGACTTTTAAAACCAAAAACAATTAACATAAGGATGAGTAATAATTAATTACTCAGGAATGTCAAAAGTATGTTTCCTCAAAAAAGGAGGTATAATGGTAAAGCGTAAAGTAGCAAAAAAAGCTACAAAGAAAGTTGCAAGAAAAAAAGTTGCAGCTAAACGTAAGCCAGCAGCTAAACGTAAAGTTGCTAGCAAGAAAAAAGCAGTGAAAAAAACTGCGGGTAAACGTGCACCAGCCAAAAAAGCAGCAAAAAGAAAAACTGCAAAAAAAATCAGCTTCTTTGGTATTTAGTGCTCAAAATTGAAAGGCATCAATCTAATTGGTGCCTTTTTAATTTTTATTGTTTAATAAGCCTATCCCTAAACTCATTGTTGCGTTTTAAAAAAAAAATATTAAAACCCGTTCCGGGATATAATATATTTGTTTTCACATCGAACTGATGTTATTTTAATTACCCTACCCATTTCTTACACAATTTACTTAATTGGCAATCTAGAAATGAGTGATGACCTTGGAGTATTTTGTCCCCATTTGACCAATAATCTTCCCCATTCGATCCAGTATTTTTTGGGTAATATTTTTTTTAATTCAATTTCTGTCTGTTCAGGAGTCTTTGTGTGAACAAGTCCAAGAAGATTAGAAATCCTATGCACATGTGTATCCACACAAATTGCAGGAATTCCAAATGCCTCCCCCAAAACTAAAGCTGCAGTCTTATGCCCTACCCCTTTTAAAGATAAAAGATCAGCTTCATTTGAAGGCACTTTTCCATCAAATCTTTCAATTAATTCTTTACTTATTTCATGTAGTAATTTTGATTTTCTTTTATAAAAACCGACAGGATAAATAATTTTTTCTAATTGTGAGACAGGAATTTTTAAAAGATCAGTGGGTGTTCTGGCATATGAAAAGAGCTTCAGTGATACAGGTAATGTTACCGTGTCTCTTGTTCTTAAGCTCAAAAGGCAACTGATTAATATTAAAAAAGGATCTTTACCATAAGTGTCTACAATTTTTGAAATCATAGACTTTTCCATTTGAGAAGTTGCTTTACGCAAAATCTGAATTATCTTTTCAGACTTAATTCTTAATTCGATAAAGGTTCTTCCTTAATAATACTAAACTAGCATAATATTAAAAACACCTTAAATTTAACTAAAGATACCAGGAAACTCATCAAGCAAAATAAATGCAACCGAAAGAAATAGATTCACAAATTTTAATAATCGCATATGATTTAACATAGAGTAACTCCTTGAAAAATATATAATAAGTTATAATTATAGCTTTATAATTAATTAATTCAAATAAAATGATAACAACCATAATAAATTTATTAAATTCAATATTCAGTTCGCAAGAATTTTTATTTTTTGCAGATATTATTGCATTCTCAGTTAAAATGTATCTTTTAATTACAATATTATCATATGGTTTAAAATCATCAAAAATTCAAAAGCCATGGTTCTTTTTAATACTTGTTTTGAGTGGTACTATTATTGTTGATTCGTATTGGATAATAAAAATTTCACAGAAATTATTTGGTTATAGTATTGATTATAGATTAATTACTTTTATTATACGTTTTGCCTGGGCATTCACTGTAATTGAATATCAAGCATTAACATTTTTTATAGAAAGCTTGATGGAAAAAGATTTTCACTTGACATGGCGACGAAAACTATTCTTAGCAATTAGTGGAGCTTTTTCTTTAACGCTTTTTTATTTGGCTTTCTTTGACTCCCATAAGGTTTTTAATGTAAGTTACCGTCCTTTATACGAAATAAAATTACTTAGCGTACTGCCTTTGTACTTACTTTTTATTATTTTTCCAAGTTTAATTTTTTCTTTAATCAAATTAAAAAACGGTAATACGCCAAAAATATTAAAAAGGCAGTTAAAAATATTAATTTTGGGTTTAATTTGTCCAAGAATAATAATAGATTCCATCCAAGCATTTTCAAACTTTATTCAAATTTATTCATCAAAATCAATTCAATCTTTTACCGACAATTATGCAGTCATAAGCATGTCAACACTTTTATTGGCATACGCGGCTTATTATTCCACTAAAAGAGTTATGAGGCTTAGATTTTTGAATTTAAAAAAACAGGTGCAATCTAAGAAAAAATATAGTTTTATAAATAAGTTTACAGATGTTTTGGAACAATTAAGCCATGCAATAACTATTCAAGAATTAACTCATATAACTAAAATATTTTTTAAAGATGCGCTTCAAATTCCAACAGGTCGCACAACAATTTATATTAGAAAATTAGATTCAATAAAATCTAATGAAAATGATGAATTTAATATAAAAAATAATATTAATGATCAAAATAAAAACAAAATAGATATAGTTGAGAATTTTATAAGTGATGATGCCGTTAATGAAATATTTAAAGAATCCAAAATTTTAATATATGACGAAATCGATTTCAGTAACTTTTATGAAAAAAATGAAGCTATAAAAAATAACTTTAATTTTTTAAATCAAATTAATGCTGACATATTTATTCCTATTTATAAAAAACAAACAATTATAGCATATATTATTATTGAGCGAGATAATCTTTCAAATCAATTATATAGCAACTTGGAACGAGATGAAATGATTGTTTTTTCAAAATATTTAGGTAATGTGATAAATCTTCTACAAAACAGAAATCTTGATTTATTAATTTCGCAAGAAAGGGAATTAAAAGAGGAGCTTTATTTTAAACATCAGGAAATAAATCAGTATAAAGAAAGCATCCGATCCTTCCTGAAAAAAAACCAACAACGTAAAATTGGTATCCTATTCTATAAAAATCGCAAATTTACATTTGGAAATCAAGACGCCACTGAATTGATTCCTATCAATATAAATTCTCAAGAGGGCCACCCTCTCACACAAGATTTAAGAAAAATTGCAAGGCAAGTTGAAGATTATAAATCACCACAAACTTACTACACAAATGATTCACAAGGAAATAAATTAGTATTGACCGGGGTGCCTAATCTGGAAAATAACAATATAATAATGCTTATTTATTACCCTGATATCTCAGATACCATCAAACAACAAATTGATTTACTTAAAGATCCTTCAAAATGGGATTATTTATTATATTTAGAAACAACCAAATCAGGTCAACTGATTAATCAATTAATACCGGGTACCGGAGAAACACTCCTTAATTTTAAAATCAGTTTATTAAAAATTGCTTTAAGCAGACGTGCAATTTTACTTGAAATGGCTGAAGAAGATTTGGCTACCACTGTCGAAATAATACATCATATAAGTTTACGTGAAAATTTACATATGCTAAAACTTCAAAATCCTGTCAAAAATTTTGAAGTCGCAATAAAACTTTTTGGAATAAATCCTATTTTTTCAAAAAATGATGCTACAAATAACAAGCCTTTATTGCAAAAATTAGATGGAAACGGAACTTTATTTATTCAAAACATTCACTTTTTGGATATAGAAACACAAGAATATTTAGCTAATTTTATAAGACATGGATATTTTAATGTATTCAAAAGTGATCAAAAAATATCAAGCGATGTGCGTATTATTTGTTCAACAAATATAAATCTTAAAGATTTTGTAGAACAAAATAAATTTTCAAAACTATTATATTCAGAAATCAAAAACACACTCATCATGCCATCTTTAATTACCTTATCTGAAGATGAATTAAATAACTTGGCACAAGGGTTTTCCCAACAGGCAATAAAAACAAATGATTTCAAGAATTTACTGGAATTGACTGAAAAAGAAAAAAATTATTTAATTAATAAAAGACCTGCCAGCTTGGTTGAATTCAAAACAAAAGTTCAACAACTACTTACAGAAAAATCAAAAAAGAATAATGTCTATCAAGAAGCTCAATTTGATCCTGCATATAATATTACCGATCCAAAATTAATCGAAGCAGCCCGTTTAGGCAAGCATGCGCTTAAAGATCCTAAACTATTAATGCTTTTATGGCAAAAGTTTCAAAATCAAAATAAAATAGCTACTTTTCTAGGTGTTAATAGATCTTCGGTACATAGAAGATTTAAAGAATATAATATAGATAATTAATATTAGACTTCTTACGAAACTAATGCTCGTTATGTCCTTCGATAAACTCAGGATGTAGTTCGACAGCCTTTAGTCCTGAGCCTGGCGAAGGGTCACCACGAGCGGGAAATTTATAACTCAAACCGCTAGTCCTGCTGTGCCCGCCGCGTTTACTCCTGAGCGCTAGTCGAAGGATTTAGCGAAGGCTGGGAGTTAGTCGAATGATTTGGGCGGTTTCGTAATAAGTCTATTTTTCTTTATAACCTTCACCCTTATAACCCCTTGGATGTATTAAAATTAAATTATGATAAGGTAAATCAAAATGGCCTGACTGTTCTTGAATTTCTTTGCCTGTAATTTTGGTTTCTATTGGTGAATAAACCTCCACGATAGTTTGTTTTTCTTTATCAAATTTAAACTTAGGATCAATTTGCTTAACATTTTTTTCATATTGATCAGTATGTATAAGTATAATGTCACCTTTGCTTATTTTATATTTTTTTAAAACATTTTTTGGGAAAGCAAATATTTTTTTAGGTCTATAACTTGCCAATGCTATTTCTTCGGCATCTTCCCCCGGTATACATCTTAATGCGACGGTTTCAGTATGATTATTTTCATCTACAACTCTTACATCAATTTCATCGCGCTTTGAAATTTCTTTATGTTGTTTATGTGGTTTATGCTTGTTTTTAAGTTTTTTGGCGGCCAAATCATCATTTTGTGTTTGTATTATTGCAAAATTAAACAATATTAATCCAAATAATAATATAAATTTTTCTCTATTTTTTAGCATTGATAAAAACCCTTCTTTTTTTTATTAATTATAAATATATAAGATGTAGATTTTTAAAATCAAGAATATTATCTTATTTGATTTATCTTTTTAAAACCTTACTTTTTTTAAACTAATAAATATATTGACCTGGAGCAATTTATAACATTTTGGGATGAAATTTAAAAAAAAAATGATTCATCAACCTTAAAAGATTCTTTAAGTAAATTTTTAGTTTTCATGTTTCACAATAAAATTGACAAAAGCTCTATTGCACGCAAAATTTCTTGCTTTAAATCCTTTGAAAAATTTTTATATACACAAAATATTAAACTTAACCTAAACCTTTTTAGGCCTAAAATTGATAAAAAATTGCCCATATATTTAACTATCGATGAAATTTTTGGATTATTAGATAATGTCAAAGATGATGACTTACCGAGCACAGAAGATTTAAAGAATATAATATTGAATAATCGCCAACCATTTAATTCCCTTTGTAATTTTTTAACATATTTATATACCATATCACCCCCCCTTTTGGGTCTTTTTATTAGTAGTGATATAATTAATAGTAATAAAACAAATTTTTGAATTAAGGAAAATATGAATATCAATAAATTAATTTTAATAATTCTTACTTTGTATATAAAAAATCTATATTGTGCCAATGTGGATGATAAAACAAAAAAAGAGATGGTATTTATCACTCATGTGGAAAAAGGCCAAATAACTGAAGCTGAAAAATTATTAAAAGAAGGTGTAGATGTAAATTGCAAAGATAATAAACTTAATATGCCGGCTATAATGTGGGCGGTAAAACATCCAAGAATGGTATATCTTTTATTAATGAATGGCGCAAATATTTATGTAACAAGTGAAAAAATGGGACCTAAATATACAATTTTTAAAGTCGCTCAAGAACATAAAAATGCTAAATCTATTGCTTTATTAAATAGATGGGTTAAGTATATAAATCATTGTAAAAATATAATTCAAACAAGAAGAAGTGAAGCCATACATGATTCAAAACCCGAAATTCTACTTCCATTGGCTGACATAATTTCTCAATATTGTAATTATGCCCCAAATGAAGAAAATGAATTTCTAAAATATCTAAAGGATAATAGAAACGAATTCCCTGCATTCCCTTGTGCAATTTAACAGTTTTAAAATTAATTTTCACATAACTTATTTAAAAATTTTACGCAGCACTATTAGATTAGATAGTAATTTGAGATTTAGAATTAAAATAATTTTTAAGAAATTGATTATGAATATAAAAAAGATTTTAATCTTAATTACATTATCATTCATCAAATATAACTATTGCTAAGATACTCTTTATACAGTTAAGCCATCGCCAAAAACAGTTAGTAAAACAAAAAAAGATATGTAAAAAAGTTAGCGAGAGAACTAATTTACCTCCCGTATTAAGTCAGATAGTTCATGATTATTGTCAAATTTCAAGTTTTGAAGAATTTCTTAAATTTCTACCGATAGAACAAGAAGGGATAAATGAAAGTGATATTCCCAATGAACTTCGGGCAGCAATTAAGTTTTTAAGAAAAGAAGACCCACAAGTTTTACCTGCAGTTTATTCAATGTTGACTGATCCGGTTTTCAAAGAAAATGAAGCAAAAAACCCTAAAATAATGAATAAAATGGCAGAAAGGTTATCCCATGATGAATCTTATCGAACAATGTTAAAAGAAACTTATTCCAAAAAAAACTTATAGAAAGAAAATCAAGCTTTGATGACTTTCTTAAATTTCAAGAACAACAATAGTTACTTTTATTTTTTAAATTAATAAATATAATTACTTCCATTAATAAGGGAGTAATTATGTTGATCAATGAATTTGAGCAAAAAAAAGATGAATTTTTAATTTATATAAATGTTGAAAAAAACCTTTCAATTCACACGCAATATGCATATAGAAACGATTTGGAACAATTTATAACATTTTGGCACGATGCTTTAAAAAAAAATGATTCATTAAATATAAAAGATGCCTTGGGTAAATTTCTCGTTTTTATGTTCCATAATAAAATTGATAAAAGTTCCATTGCACGCAAAATTTCCTGTTTTAAATCATTTGAAAAATTTTTATATACATGCGGCGTTAAACTTAATTTAAATCTATTCAGGCCCAAAATTGATAAGAAATTACCCATATATTTAACAATCGATGAGATTTTTGGATTATTGGATAATATTAAAGATGATGAACTGCCCACCAAACAACCCTTACGGGACAAAGCCATTTTTGAGCTTTTATATGCCACAGGCGTCCGTTGCTCCGAATTAATAGGCATTAAATTGTCTGACATTGACATGGAAAATAAAATTATCCGAATTATGGGAAAAGGTAAAAAAGAAAGATTGGTTCTATTTGGACAAAAAGCTAAACAAAAAATTACAGATTTTATACAAAAAGAAAGACCCAAAATAGCCAGAACAGATGAAAAACTATTTTTAAATAATAGAGATGAACCATTAACTTCAAGATCTATCCAGCGAATAATTGCAATGTTCAGGAAATTTTTAAAAATTGAACGTAAAATAACCCCTCATAAATTACGTCATTCTTTTGCTACACATATGCTCAATCAAGGGGTTGATTTACGAATTGTCCAGGAACTATTGGGTCACAAAAGTTTGGCAAGCACTGAAAAATATACTCATGTTACAACTACCGAGCTTGCTCAAATGTGTGATAATATTCATCCCTTTAATAAAATGTTAAAAGAAAAAGTTTAAAATAATTTGTTTAAAATTACTCTTTTATTCCTTATCAAGATATTTTGAAAAACCCTTAGTATGAATAAATAATAAACTATGAAAACTTAAGTCTAAATGTCCCTTGAATTCTTCTTCTATTTGTTCTGCCGTAATTGTTACATGAGTTGGCTTAAAGATTTCCACCACAGCCTCTTTTTTATCATCATAAACAAAATCTGGCTCATAAACATCCAAATATTTTTTTGTGTGCCTTAATAGAATATCTCCTCTTTGTATCCCAATTTCTTTAAGAATTTTAAATGGCATAAGAATGGTTTTAATAGCAAAATATTTTGCAAGTGATAAACCTTCAATATCGTCACCAGGCATACAGCGCAAAGCAATATTTTCTTTTGGTTCTTTATTTATTGGTGCAATTGACTTCCATTTACCCACTAATTTTTCAAAACCTTTTGGATGTATCAAAATTAAACTCTTATAACTTAAATCAAAATGTCCACCTTGTTCTTGAATCTGATCCGCTGTAATTATCATACTATTAACGTCGTTTGTTTTATATAATTCAGCTATAGCTACATTTTTATTTTTTTTATATCTTTTAGCCAAATTCGGCTTAAAATACTGAAGATATCTTTGAGTATGAATTTCTATAACATCCCCAGGTTCTATTTTTTTTGTATTTAAAAACTCGAGAGGCAATTTAATTTTTTTAAATGGTTCAAATTTTGTTAAAGCAACCTGTTCAGTATCTTCCCCTAATATGCACCGCATAACAACTTCTTTTTTTTGTCCGTCAAGTTCAAAAGTTATTTCTTTGGATCCGCTTACTTCATCTGAATTAATTTTGGAGTATTCAAAAATCAGATAACCTAAAGTTACTACAACTAAAAAAATAGTTAATTTTAATCTATTATTAAATTTTTTTTTCAATTCAACACCTATTAAATGAATTTAAATATAAAAATATATTAAAAATATATTAAGAAGGGATTAGTAAAAACAAGATTTTATAATTTAAAGCTTTTTATACTATTTCCTTATTAAATAAAAAATTTGTTAAATATAATTTATTATTATTTTTTTTCTTTTTTCATACCTATTAAAAGTTGTTTTATTATTAACCTATTCAGCAAATTCGGAAATTGATACCGGATTTTTTAAATCTTGATAGTCAGATTTACTAATAGTCTTGTTAGAAAAGGTATCAACAATCTGTTCTATTTGCTCACCATCTAATTTATTTTGACCGCAAAATCTAGCTACTTCTTCTGTTACATACTTACGATTTGCAAGACGCACCTTTGACCCTTTAGGTGGATTTACTAACGGATTTAAATTTTCTATGCATTGTATTGCATCTGAATAATCATGCCAATTTGGTTGCTCAACAATACCCCACAGATTAAAATTTTGTAAAATTAAAATTACAATAATAAATAAACTATACTTTTTCATTTTTCCTCCATTTTTGACAAACAAACCTTATTTACAATTACAAATATACAATATTAGCATTTGTAAAATCAAGAGTTTTATTTTATTATTTTTTCCCTTCTGATAGCCTTTTTTTCTGCTATAATTTAAATCATGCAAACAACCTTTGATAATAAAATAAAAGCCATATCCCTGGGAATTATATTAAGTGTAATAATTATTATCCTTCGGCTTTTTTATCTGCAAATTTATTTAAATGAAAAGCTTTTTTCATTGGGTCAAAAAAATTTCACACGAATGCAAAAGGTTATTTGTCCAAGGGGTAATATTGTCGATGCCAATAACCATCTGTTGGTAACCAATAGGCCCGTGATAAATATATATTGGCAAGGCACAGGAAAACGCAATTTAAGCCCTGAACAAATATCAATGATCCAATTTCTTGAAAAAATTATTGAAATAAATTTAACTAACCCCGAAAAATTAAATGAAATAAAAATCGCTGAAAGATACTCAAAAACAACGCCAATTGCAACTGATTTAGCGTTTGATAAATTAAGTAAAATTGCCGAACAATTTTCAGATTCAAATAATATAGCCATTTCTACGGATTTCAAACGATTTTACCCGCATGAATCAATGGCCAGCCATGTAATAGGCTACCTTACACAAATAGATTTAGACGCGATAGGCAAAATGGGTCTTGAAAAACTATTTGAAGATGAATTAAAGGGTCAATCCGGCTGCAATATGCAAACAATCAATTCATTGGGAAAAAGCCTGAATTCCCAACAAATTAAGCCACCCGTTCCGGGCAGGACCATAAAAACAACATTAGATTTACATTTGCAAAAAATTGCAGAGGCAGTTTTCCCTGCCGGTTTTAAGGGCGGATTAATAATTATGGACCCTGAGGATGGCGCTATTAAAGCAATATTATCACGTCCAAACTTTGATCCGACCACATTTTTAAATCAACTTTCTAATGCACAATGGAAAGAGCTACAAGATAAACAACCATTCTTAAACAGAATTTTTAATGCATGCTACCCACCCGCCTCTATATTTAAATTAGTCTCAGTTAGCGCTGCTTTGGAAATGGGAATAGTCAAACAAGAATGTAACTGGTATTGCAATGGCTTTATAAATTTTGTAAACAGAAGATATCGCTGCGGTTCAAAAATACATGGGCATGGAAGCATAACCCCCAAAGAAGCAATTGTTAAATCTTGTAATACCTTTTTTTATAATATAGCCAAGCATTTATATATTGATGACCTTGCCAATTATGCCAACCGCTTTGGATTGGGACAAAAAACCGGGATTATGTTTGCAGAAAAAACAGGTTTAATACCTACAAATTCTTGGAAACTTAAAGTATATGGTGAGGCTTGGTGGCCGGGCGAGACTCTTTCTGCAGTAATTGGCCAAAGCTATTTACTTGTTACCCCATTGCAAATCGCTCGAATGATTTCTGGAATTTTCCAAGGATACTTGGTGACCCCACGAATTCTTGAAGAAGAAAAAGTTGAAAAAAAACCATTAAATATACAAAGAGATACATTAGAGTTTCTTAAGGATTCTATGAGAACTGTGATTACTGCCGGTACAGGACAACGAGTTGGCCGCCTGAAAGATTTTACAATTTATGCAAAAACAGGAACTGCCCAAACCAGCGCATTGGAAAAACGTGAAATCAGTGAAGAGCATTTTGAACATGCATGGTTTGCAAGCAATTTTGCATATAAAAATAATAAACCACTAACAATGATCTTTCTTGTTGAGCATGCCAGTTCAACAGCCGGTGTCATTACCGCTGCAAGAGAATTCTTTATTCAGTACAAACAATTACTGTCTGAAAGTTAATCTGATGCCGTTCGCCCCGACGGAGCGAGTTTAACGAGCGCGTTGAGGGGTACGAACGGTCTTTTACATATTCATTTTTATATGCTAACCTATTTTGCAAGGGGTAAATTCTTTTGAAAGGGAACAAATGAAATTTAAAGTAATATTTCTAATTTTGGCACCTTTTGCCATACAAGCCGCAAATGCTACAAAGCCAAAAAAAACAATTCAATCGCAAAGAAACAATATTCAAGTTATTGATCAAAAAGATGATATCAAAGTAATTTTGCCAATTAACAAATTTTTATGGTATTCATATTTAAAAGATAAATATCCATGGAACATTCGTACTGAAAAAATTACTGAAACAAATATAGAATTTAACATAGAATTTTCAGCAGGACCATATGGTCATCACAGTATGAAAGTGAAACATGCTAAATCTTTTAATTGGTTTAAATCAGAACCCGAAAATCTTGATTATCAACCAAATACAACTTATTTAAGAATATTAATTGATAATGAACAAATAAAAGTTGAATATACTGATTACACAAAAGAATCTAAAACTAGAATTATTGCTTTACC
>Ga0207050_1010_pt1 | contig 37929 bp, 26 predicted proteins | sample Alteio_BWMinCont_64_FD_153291 | JGI IMG/M metagenome (GOLD analysis project Ga0207050, IMG submission 153291) | Enriched cells from forest soil in Barre Woods Harvard Forest LTER site, Petersham, Massachusetts, United States -... | ecosystem: Environmental > Terrestrial > Soil > Temperate forest >...
CGACATCTGCGAGATTGGAACGGTACCGGGATAGATCGCGGTGGGCAGATGCGCTCCGAAGAAGTGGATCGCGGGCATGAGAACGAACCAGCTGAAGATCCCGCCGGCGAAGAGAACTCCCGCGACGCGGGGCCCGATGATGTAACCGACGCCGAGGTATTCCGGGGTGGCCTCGGCACGCAATGCCGCGCCCGGCAGCCACTTCGGTTCGTAGTTGGGAGTGCCAGGCCACGCGCCGAGAAGATTCTCGTTCTGAAAAAGTGTGTACAGAGCGCCGAGCCCGAGTCCGAAGAAGACGCGACTGGCGAAGGAGCCTCCGCGCTCGCCGGCAATGAGCACATCAGCGCAGGCTGTGCCTTCAGGATAAGTAAGGTTGCCGTGCTCTTCGACGATGAGCTGGCGGCGGAGCGGGATCATGAACAATACACCCAGCCATCCGCCAAGCAGGGCAAGAATGAAGATACGCGAGTATTCGAGATCGAAGCCGAGAAAGATAAGCGCCGGCAGGGTAAAGATCACGCCGGCTGCTATGGACTGGCCTGCATTGCCGGTGGTCTGAACGATATTGTTCTCGAGGATCGATGCCCGGCCCAGAGCGCGCAGCACGCTAATGGACAAAACGGAGATTGGAATGGATGCGGCGACGGTGAGTCCAGCGCGCAGACCAACGTAGACGGTTACCGCTCCGAAAAGTAATCCGAAAACGCAGCCCAGCAGAATGGCGCGAACTGTAAATTCGGGTCGGGTCTCATTTGCGGGTACAAAAGGTTGGAAGTCGGGCAGACTGGGCAAAGCGATCCCTCCGGTGGTTTCAGGCGCAGGCGCTCATATCCACGCATGAGAAATGCTGAGTGTAGCAGCGTGACGGATCGATGCAGAAGTCCAAATCGCCAAGGAGGGAGGTCAGTGACTATTCAGACTGTTGCTCAGGCTCTCAAGGTTTAAGGGGCGAACATGGATGAGGCCCCCACGCGGGCTATCGATGTCAGCAATAAGGAGAAACGAGATGGCGACAACTATCGGCAACACAACGAACAGCCGCGCATCTTTGCGGTGCGCGCCATAGCCGAAGAGGAGATTGCAGAAAATGGCAATAAAGGCCATCAGACCCCACGCCGCGTGGGGAATCCGGTTCCACCAGGCGGCCTGAGTGTAGCCCTGAGAGTTGATCACATCGTTCATGCCGGAGACGGCAAGCGCCCGCACCGGAGTGGGCTGAGCATTTGCGGGCCCGGAAACGGCTGCCCAGAGCTGATTCTGCAACGCTGACGTCTGATCGTTGATTGGCTTCAGCTGGGAGGCCCAGCGCGTGCGGTAGAACTGAAGGCGAAGATCGGTGTATTGCCGAAGCAGAGCGCGGATCTGCGAAGCATCGGATGGTGGCAGCAGATCGGCGCGGAGATACTCCGTGCCGATGGCATTAGCTTCTTCCTCCTCGAGGTTCTTCCGCTGATCGTAGCGGCCGGTAGCCATCGAAAAGCTGAAGCCGATGATCAGGCCGAGGAGGGTGAGACTTGCGGCGAGAAGGACACTGAAGTCTTCGCGTGCGTCCTCGGGCAGTTCGGCGCTTCTGCGCAAGCGTACACGCGAGCCCACCCAGGCGGCCAACCAGAGCACCAGGACCGAAATCACGAAGAGGACGACTGGAAAGTTCAAGAGATTCGCACTCATGCTACAGCTTTTTAGCATGTCCGACCGCCAGCGCGCCGGAAAAGAATAATCTCACGGAGTGCGTCACAAGCAGTATCAAGGGATCGAACAAGACAACGTCGATCTTTGTGGGAAGGTGAAAATCGGGGTATACTCATGGCATTCGGGCGACGGATTCAAAAATCTGTATTTGCCAGTGAGTGAGGTGAGTCTTCCGCAGTCAGAGTGACCTTCTGACACAGGACCTGCCGTCAAGTCAGGCCATGGCTTGGCGAGCAATAGTCCGCGTGCTCCGAAGTCCTTTGAGCAGTGTAACTGCGGTGGCTTTACCCGGCGTCTGTGCAGTCTGCAGTGACCCCCTTTCTGATGTAGCACGCCTTCCGGTGTGCCCCTCCTGCTGGAACGATCTTCCTTCACAACTGACATCGCTTTGCTCCTGCTGCGGAGAGGATCTTGGTGTGTGGGACTACGGCGAGGGGCCAGAGGGCGGCATTTTGTGCCGTCAGTGTCGGCTGGCGCCTCCGCCATTTGAAGAGGCGGTGGCGTATGGGTTATATCAAGGGACGATGCGATCATTGCTACATCTGCTTAAGTATGAAGGGCTTGAACCGGTTGCCCAGAGGCTAGGCGAATTGCTCGCGAGCCGAGTCTTAGCGATTTCGGAGTTGCCGCAGAGAATGCTGGTGGTTCCGGTGCCTCTGTTCGGGGCAAGGCGAAAGGAACGCGGATTTAACCAGGCAGAGTTGCTGGCGCGGGCGGCGGTGCGGGCCATGCGGCGGATGCGGCCGGACTGGGAGGGCGAATTCGCCCCGGGGGTTCTAGCGCGGCAACGCGCTACTGAGAGTCAAGCGGGCCTGAGCCCGCATCAGCGCCGGCGCAACTTGCGCGGCGCTTTTTTTGTTTCGGACCCCACCCGGGTAAAGGGACGAGAGCTGCTGTTGGTCGACGATATCTACACGACGGGGGCTACGGCTCGGGCTTGCTCCCAGGTTCTGAGGCGGGCCGGTGCCGCCAGAGTGTGGGTGGCGACGGTGGCGCGGGCGCAGCGGCGGCAGGTCGATGCATTTCGGCCCGCGGTGGCGGAGGTGCCGATGCACGAGGATGTTGCCATTTGGGATGGAGGCACGACAGTTCAGTAGGCCGCAGATAGGCAGATCGAAAGAGGGGGAAGAGGATGTCGCTAGGGAAATCAGCTGTTCACGCGCGCAAGCAAAAGTCGCTCGCCAAGTGTCATGCCCTGCCGCACGCCGAGGCAGTAGAGCCGCGGGTGCGATTCGCGTCAGCCATGCAGACCCCCGTGCTGGTTCTGAATGCCTCGTATGAGCCGATCAATATCTGCGGTGCCCGGCGTGCCCTGGTGCTGGTGCTGAAGGGAGTCGCCAAGACCGAGGAGGAGCAAGGCGCCATTCTGCATGCGGCGCGGGTGCGGATGCCGATGCCGTCGGTGATCCGGCTGCTCGAATACCGGCGAATTCCGCACCAGACGCGCGCGCTGTCGCGGAAGAATATTCTGCTGCGCGACCGCAATATGTGCCAGTACTGCGGGATTACGCTGCATTCCTCGGAACTGACTCTCGATCATGTGCATCCCCGGTCGCGCGGAGGGCTTTCTACCTGGGAGAACCTGGTTGCGTGCTGCCATAATTGCAACCGGCGCAAGGGCAATCAACTTTTGTACGAGCTGCAGGACATGAAGCTGATCCGGGAGCCGCGGCCGTTTTCGCTGCATACCAGCCGGCATATCATGCGGATGATCGGCCACTCGGATCAGAAGTGGCGAAAGTATCTCTACTACTAGCGGCATGACATCCGTCATGTGCGATTGCTGACAAACCTTACTGCCATCCGGGGCGAAACGGAGCGATTCTGTTCATGTCAGGAGGCGGTCATGAATATCACTCAAGTTCAGCAGCGGCAGATGGAATGTGAGGAGAGGCAAGACCCTCTGATGAGGCTGGCCTATGCGATTGGCATACTTCTTACCATCTTCGGGCATTTCCTTCCGGGCCCGGTGAACTGGAATGTCGTCGGGATCGCGGTCGTGGTTTTTTACTGGGTTTACTGAGGATACCCCTCCCCCCTGTAGGTCGTGGCCTTTGCGCTAAAGATTTGATTCTGCGATGTTTACCTGTATCAAGCGCGCTAAAGATCTCAAACCATTAGGTTTATCTGCAAAGATGTGATTCTAAACGGGCTACCGGATCAGGGAGAAGCAGATTCCCGGTCGGGTCCGGATGGCAGCCGGGCTTTTTTTGGTCTCTATTTCTATTTTAGCCGCTGGCCGAAAATGGTCGGCCAACTACTTTTTGTGCTTCCGGCTGAGGCGCGACTGTTGCGCCCGACTGGAGTTGAATACATGATAGAGAGCACGGCTAAGGTCGAACGGAGCGCCATCGTGTATTCCAAATTGAGATTCGTTGCTTTCCTGTTGTTTGCGCTGGCGGTTGCTCCGCCGAGTCGGGCGGCGTCCGATTGGAGCTCGACTGCGAATCCAAAGAGCGGTCATTCTCAGAAAAAGGGCCGTAGCCCCGGCGGCGATGTAGCCAGCGGAACCGGGGACATAGGAAAGGGTGCGGCGAAGGGCGCCGGCAACCTGGCTGTGGGGGCCGGCAAAGGTGCCGTCGACCTGGTAACGCTGCATCCGATCGATGCGGCGGCCTCGGTCGGCAAGGGCGGCGTAGTTGCGGGGAAGGATGTTACGGTCGGCACGGTCAAGGGAACGGGGAAGATCGCCAAGGGCGTCGGCCGGGGAATCAAGCACATCTTCTAGAGGCGTCGATGGAAGCTCACATTCCGGGCGCAAGGCCGTTGGGCCTGATCCACGCGGTAAGTTCATGAGACAAGTTCACGGGGGAAGGCCACAGGGGAGTCTATGAACAGCGCCACTGCTCTACGCCTGCAGGTCGCGGGGGAGGCTCTTCGCATCCTCGAAAACACACGGCACACAAATTATCAGCACAACCTGGTCATCGACGAGGCAACGGGAACCTATGACGTCGATTGTTCGGGTTTTGCCAGCTACATTCTGGGGCGGGTAGCGCGCAACCACCTCAGCCTCATCCCTATCGTCACGCCGCTGGGGATCTCCGAGTCGCGGCTGCTGGCACAGGATTACTACGACTTTTTTTCGCAGCTTCCAAATGAGACCATCGATGGCTGGCTTCAGATTCTGTATCTGCGCGACGCGCGACGCGGCGACCTGATCGCCTGGGCGCTGCCGCCTCCGAACCCCGACACCGGCCATATTTTCGTCGTCGCCGCGGATCCGGTTCCAGTCGCAGAGAATACGCTGGCAGTGATGGCTTACGACGCCAGCGATATTCATCACTACGACGATTCCAGAGGCCCTCGTCAGACTGGCGTAGGCTCGGGCACCTTCCACCTTCAGGTCAATTCAGCCGGTAAGCCCATCGCCTTCCAGTTCAATGCGCCCGATCCGCTTGTCCCGACCAGCATTGCGATCGGTCGGATTGAGAACTTTGAAACGTAAGCGGCGACGAAATCCCTATTGGGCTAAACGGGAGATGATATGTCAACAAAACCGACGCCGATTCCGCCCCCAACGCCTCCGACGCCGCCACCGACCCCAGCAACTCCCCCGCCGACGCCAGCACCAGGACTCAGCCACGGGCTGGAGATCGAGTACAAGGCTTTTGCGCGGTCTTTCACTCAGGATAAGAAGGTTGGCACCCTTTACCTGATGGCAACCTGCTCGTACGTGACAAGCGGCTTCACGATCTTCTTCGAAGAAGATTCCGGGAATTTCAAGCTGATGGAGCAGCCCCCGACGGGAGTGTTCCTGAACTTAGTCACGTACTATGCGGCAACCTGGCCGATGAAGGGGACTCCGGGGCAAAGGGAGATTCCGACGCACATTACGATCACGGATGCATACGGCAATCACCGGGTACATGTGAAGCCATGGGATTAGGCTTGCGCACCTGCGAAGCGTGGACCGTCTGAGAGAGACTTTAGTTGAGAAGGCCCGGCAGAATAGCTTACCGGGCCTTTGTCTATTTCTGTATTACGGGTCGAAGGGAAAGGACCCGCTTGTACTTCTTACGCGTGTATGGAAACGTTGGCCTTGTCGATCTTATGGAAGGTCGAATTGACTACTTCACACGTCTGGACCCTAGCCGTTCCGTCGACCAGTTTTGAGATGACCTTCACCACTTCCGGGTAAGTATTTGCGTTGTAGGTGTCTGCATTCGCTTTCGTGTCCCACAGGCTGATTGCCGTTACATCCACGCCGCTGGGACTAACAAGCGTAATTTCATCCCTGAAGCCGGTTTGTTTGCGAAGTAAGGGAAGAATCTGGCCTTCAAATACATGGTTGTACTCAGAAAGCATATTGGATTTCAGATGAACAGAGACATTACGAGCAAACATAGGTCCTCCTTAGAGGCCGTTGTTAGCTAAGAGGGGAAAACTTCAGATGGGCTGACTTAGTTCAGGAAACCTGAAAGAGGAGGAGGTGTAGTAACCACCTCATCTCTGAATCTATCTGAATGCCTGTAGATTTGTATATAGGGAAGAAGTATTCTCCGGTCGCACGACAGGTCCAATCAACTTAGAATAACTTTCGATGACTTTAGAGCGTTCCAGATAGCCCGGCTCCGATTTCAGAGCGGAACCCACGTCCGAGAATCCGGACCCCTCGACTTCGCTCAGGTCTGGCTGTGGGCACCACGCGATTGCAGAACAGCGCCGTCGTTTTATGGAAAGTCTGCACGAGCCTGATTGACCAGGTTGGGAATGTCGTTCCCTCCTCCGGCTGAATTAGTCGAGGGGTTCTGGGCGCTCTGCACGCCGACTACGCGTGGCCACGCTTCTCCTGCCCACCACCCAAAGAAGGGGCCACCCGATTGCCCAGGAATCACGTCCGCCTTCTGGGCGAGGTATTCGTCATCGGAGCCGCCAAAATTGTTGTCAATCGAGATTGCGTTCTGAAAGGTGGGTTCGGTGCCACCTGCGATGTCCTGCGGGTACCCGATGTGACTCCAGTCGGGGAGGCCATTCCAGCCGCCGTCATAGCCCCTGGTTCCCATCCAACCGCAGATGTCGCCCAGGCGGTTATTGAGGACGAGGACCACGTAATCTTCCTCGGTGTCGGCAGCGCTGAGGATTGGTCCCACGACTTTGCGGTAGGCGTACCAATGGATGATCCCCGAATTGCCGAAGGGTGCGTTGCCGTTGAAGTAGGACGGAGTAAACGTGACCTGGTTGACGGTGTTGTCGGGATTCCAGGTCATCATGTGCGACGCACAGAGCAGGTGACGTGGACCGATCAGTGTGCCCGATCCCCACCCACCGGTTACGTCGACGCGCCCTACGGTGCACCACGGAAAGGACGTGTCGGAAAAGACGCGGCGCTGATCCGGAGGAAAGAGGGTGGTCGCCATGAACTGGTTCTTTTTAAGTTTGGCCAACGGATCGTACGTGCGGCGGATGCGGAGATGTTCATCCATGTAAGGCGCGGCGGGGTTGAGGGCGAGATGATCCGGAAGGAATCCTTGCAGATTTTTCTCGTCAGCCGCGGACGCCTTCGCCGGCCGCTCCAGGACAGTGCCGCCCACTGGCGGTGGAAAGACGCGCACGCCGGGTTTCGTTGATTGAAGGTGGTATTCAAATGTCAGTCTCTCCGTCGCTTCTTTGAGGGGGGGCCGGGAATGAATGATCTTGGGAATCTGGGATGTTTTCAGCGGCGCTGTCGGCATGGTGTCTCCGTTCACTATTTAGTGACGAACCGGACGACAGCGTTACGGTGAGGATGTAGCCGACTGAGGCGTTCGCAGGCGAATTAAGCTGACGAGTGGGCGGCGGACTAGGTTTTCCGGCGGTGATATGTGAAGTCATACTCCACAGTCCAGGTCTTCCCGCCGTCGGTGCTCCTTTGGCTGAACTGACGAACGGTGTCGGGCGCGAGATTGAAGAACTGGAGATGGCGTCTCATGTTCGGGCCCGATTGCTGAGGGATCTCATCGGTCCAGAAGTCCATCACACCGTCTTTGAGATTCCCATAAAAGAAAATCATTCCCTGTGAGTTGTCGACCCAGAACTGTTCCCACCTCTTCAGACTGGTGTTGTAGGCGTTGTAGCTCTTGCCCGCGTAGGGCAAGCCGGCCGAGGTCCAGCTTTCCCAGATGACGCAGTCGCCAAGTTCTTGCGCAATGTGGCTGCTGCCTACCTGCTGCCCACCCGATGTGTTCACAACATCCCAGTCGCCCACCCAGAAATCAAATTGCCGGCTCTCGGCCGAGTACTTGCAGGGTGTGAGATTGTGCTTGGCCTGATCGAGGCCAGCGGTGTATCGAGGGTCGGAGCGCAGCGAGTTCCATGCGGCATCGTTCTCGAGCTTGTCGGGCTGGGCATATCCCGCCGCGGTCGCGGATTTGAGTGCCGCAAAGGCTTCGTCGGCGTACCCCAGTGCCGCCTGCGTGGTTGCGATGTCGTAGTCCACGACGAATGATGGCAGGCCCTTGCCCTGTCCGTATTGCTTGGCCTCATTGAAGGCATGCAGCGCCACCCCGTAGTGTTTGTCGGCACGGGCAGATACCGCGTATCGATACCAGAAGCGGGCATTCTCAGGCTGAGACTGCGTAAGCGCACCGTAGAGCTGCTCGGACTTGTCCCACTGCTGCTGCGAGTATGCCTGGGCGGCTTCGTCGTCGATTGATTTGCCGGCCGGCGCCTGCGCGAGCACGATTGAAGAGCACAAGACGCATAAAGAAAGGATGGAAGGGCTTCGCATGGGCTCGACTCCCTGTGACAGGTTTGATTCACGCGCCATGTTAGCTGCGCGATGGAGAAATGGGGACTGTTAAGTAGCCTTGCGCTCTACATTGTGACGAGGCGCCGATTGGCGGGATGAATCGCCGTGGAGGTCGAAGAGCGGCCGAAAATGAGACGCATTAGAATGTGCATCGGATCGGAGAGATTTTAGTCGCTCCGCTTTCAGTAGCGCTCCGGCGTGCGGCAGCGATGTGCGGTCCTTCGGACCGGGTTTTGTGTCCGGGGGCTGAAGCCCGGGGCTTCTACCGAGCCTCGCTTCGTGAGGCAGCGGTCCTTCAAATGACCCGCAGTCGGGAACATCCAGCGCCATGCAGCCGTTGGTCTGCCGATGGAGCCATCGGTTTTACATCGAGGGCAAAGCGCTCTTACTCGGGGCGAGGATGTCGTCGAGGCGGTCGGGCGTGCCTTCGACTCGCTCGAGTGTTGGATATCGCATTCCGTCAAAGTAAGACAGCGAGAGGGTAATGAAGCTGTTGTCCTTGCGAAATTGCAATTGCAGCGGTTGCTTATTCTTTTCTGCTTCCAAGACAGCGTCAGTCAGAACCTTCGGCGTATAAGCGGTGCCATTGACGGAGACGATCTCCATGTCGGGCGTGATGCCCGCTTTGAATGCTGGGCTTCCCCACCATACTTCTGTAATCGTCTTGTTTTCGCCTTCCGCTTTGCTGTAATAGGAGCCAAGAGAGAAGCCAAGAGAGGTTGAAAAGTCTGCGAAGCCTGCCTTCTCGAATTCTTTCTGGCGCCACTCCGGCTGCCTGTCGGTGTACACAAGCCGGTAGCCGCCCTGGGTGAAGCCGTTCATCGGCACATCGGGATGCAGGTCGTAGACGCGCTTCTCAAAGAAGTCTTTCCAGTCGTAGGATGCTACGTCGTTCAGATCGCGAATGACGTCGTCGAGGGTGTACGGATAAGTGATGAAGCTGCCGTTGTATACGCCGAAGAACTTCTTGCAGAAGTCATCGAGCGATTTCTGACCGTTGGTCAGCTCACGAATCTTCGTATCGGCGTCGAGCCAGATCAGCATTCCCTCATCGTAGTAGTCTTCATCGCGCTGATAACTGGGCCAGCTTGCAGGACGCGAACGTGACAGGATGGGGTGATCGGTGGTGTCGACGAGGGGACGCCAGTCGCGTCCGCGGCTTGCCGCGAATTGGGCTGCGGCGTAGGCCAGGATGTCGCGGGTCTGCTCGGCGGTGCGCATGCCGGCGCGCGCAGTAAGAATGTTGCCCCAATACTGGGTCATGCCCTCGTAGACCCACAGCAGGCTGTTGCGCATGGGCACGTTGTAATTCGGGGTCCACAGATCGGCAGGGCGGCGGAATTTACCGTTCCACGAGTGGGTGTACTCGTGTCCAAGAAGATCGCGCATCAGAGCGCCGTTGGCCCAGTCAGTGAAGTAGTCCGCGTCGAGTCCGTCTTCGCTTGACTGGTGATGCTCGAGGCCGTTGCCCCCCACCTTGTCGCTGAGCAGAAACAGAAAGTCATAGTGCTTGTAGTGGTGCGAGCCGAAAAGCTTGTCTGCCTCCGAGGCGAGATTCTTATGCACCTGCAACTGCTCGGGAGTCATCTTCAGGTCTTCGGGCTTGTCGGCAAAAATGTTGAGGAACACCGGGTCAGTGGGCGCCGGAGAGAGATCAATGCGGCTGTAGTAGAGGCCGGCGTAAACGGGCGAGTCCACGAGCGTGTTGAAGGTGGTGCGTTCGAAATGGACTGTGTCGCCGGTGTTTGAGGCGGTCTCAAGCGCGGTTGCGTATTTCCATCCGGCGGGAAGCTTGAGGGTGGTGTCGACGGGGATGTCGCGGGTGTAGAATCCCGCCGGATACATTACCACCTCGTTCCAGGCCAGGTCGGCAATCGCGTCGCTGACCTCGATACGGCCGGCTCCATGGCGGATGGGCGAGAGATAGTCAAAATCCACGCTTACGGACTTTGCGCCATCGCTGAACGGGACATGGAAGGCGTACATGTTGATGGCGTCGCGCACCCACTGCACTTTTTTGCCGTCGACCTGGGTGACGACTCCCGCGACTGAGGCGATCGGACCGCCGGGCGCGTGTTCGCCTGGCAGCCACTGCGGATAGAGCAGCACCGTCTCTTTTGCGCCGGACACGACGGGGATCTCTTCATGCACTTTCCAGACGCGATCGGTGAGATCGTTGATGTCGACTGAAAGCTGTACCGGTCCGGGATAAGGCTTGTCCACAGGGGTGGCGATGGGAGATGGCATCGGCAACGGCTGAGGCTGCGGCTGCGATTGAGCCAATGCGATGGGCGAAAAGGCAGAGACCAGGAGCAATGCTGAAAGGTAACGGGCCATGCGGGTCATTGTAGGGCAGGGTCGGAGATTTGCTGGCGGGAAGTGACGAGCGGCGCATGATTTGGAGCTTTGCGATGCCTTCGGACGGGCGCGATCTTGCCAAGGTTTTCAGCCTGCTGACTGCCGAGGTGGGATCAGCCAGTCGGACTAACTGCCATGGGGCGGCGACCATTCGCGGGCACAAAGCGCGGGGCAGTTCTTCGAGAAGTTGGGATCGGCGATCAATTCAACGCGGGAGATCGATCGACCGATCGACTCGGCGTTCATCTCGTGAATCGTCGGCTGCGGAGCAGCAGGATTTTACCTAATTCAAAATCCCCAGCTTGCGAGCGGTCTTGTCGAGGATGTCCAGAGCCTGATCGATCTGCGGGCGGGTGTGTTCGCTGGTCATGATGGTGCGGATGCGGGCTTTGCCTTCGGGAACGGTCGGGAAGGCGATGCCGGTAGCCATGACTCCGGCGTCGAAGAGCGCCTTTGAGAAGTCCATCGTGCGGCGGCCGTCGCCGACGATGATGGGGGTGATGGGGGTTTCGCTGGCGGGGGTGGTGATGCCTCCGATGTCGAAGCCGAGGCGGCCGAGTTCGGCTTTGAAGTAGCGGGTGTTATCCCAGAGGCGGTCGATGCGTTCGGGTTCCTGTTCGAGAAGGTCGAAGGCGGCGATGCAGGTGGCGGTGACCGACGGCGGATGCGACGTCGAGAAGAGGAACGGGCGGGCGCGGTGGTAGAGAAAGTCAATCAAATCGCGCGAGCCGCAGACGTAGCCGCCCAGAGCGCCGATGGCTTTCGAGAGCGTTCCCACCTGGACGTCGACTCGTCCGTGGCAGTGGAAGTGATCGATTGACCCGCGGCCGTTGCGGCCTAAGACGCCGGAGGCGTGGGCGTCGTCGACCATCATGATGGCTCCGTACTTTTCGGCGAGGTCGCAGAGCTTGTCGACCGGCCCGATGTCGCCGTCCATGGAGAAGACGCCGTCGGTGATGAGGAGCTTGCGGCCGGGCTCGTTGGCGACTTCCTTGAGGAGCTCTTCGGCGTGAGCGGTGTCTTTGTGGCGGAAGACCTTGATTTTGGCGCGGGAGAGGCGTGCGCCGTCGATGATGCTGGCGTGGTTGAGCTCGTCGGAGAGGATGAAGTCTTCTTTGCCGAGGATGGAGGAGACGGTGCCGGCGTTGGCGGTGAATCCGCTCTGGAAGACGACGCAGGCCTCGACGTTTTTGAAGGCGGCGATTTTTTCTTCGAGCTCCATGTGGATCTTCATGGTTCCGGCGATGGTGCGGACGGCTCCGGAGCCTACCCCGTAGTCTTTGGTGGCCTGGATGGCGGCTTCGCGGAGTTTGGGGTGGGCGGTGAGGCCAAGGTAGTTGTTGGAGGCGAGATTGATGACCTGCTTGCCGTCGTAGTGACAGACGGGCGCCTGCATGTCATCGAGAATGCGCAGCTTGAAGTAGGTGCCCTTGGCTTTGAGGTCGTTGAGCTGCGCGGTGAGGTGCTGGAGCTGGGGGCGCTGGGAGAGCGTGGTGGTCATAAGCGGTTGCCTCGCCTTGTGTGAGGTGGTAACCAGTCATCGTATCAGCGAGCTAAGGTCGATTGCGATCTGAGGATAAGGCGGCGCGTGCTCGAGAGCGTGCATCTAACTTCGAGCACGCAAGGAGAACGCTGGATGATGCGATTGGGGCTGAGTAAGGTGGTGCAGGGATTGTTGCTGGGAAGTGTGGTGCTGGCTGCGGCCGGGTGTCACAAAAATCAGAATGCGCAGAACACGGCTGCTCAAAATCCGAGCGCGCAGCGCGCAAGCCAGCCGGCGAATCCGGATAACAGCTCGGCGAGTGCAGTTACGTCGCCTACGCCGAATAATCCTGTTCCAGATGCTGCGCCGGCTTCGTCGTCGGCTCCGTCATCCGCGAATACAGCGACGACGAACCCGGCGAGCACGCCGGCGCCTGCTGCTTCGGCGCAGTCGGCGGCACCAGCGCCCGCGCCGGCCGGTGATCAGCAGGCGAGCAATGCTCCGCAGCCGGCGCCGGTAGTGGTTCCCGACGGGACGGTGCTGCACATCCGGATCAACCAGCGCATCAGCGTGAAGACATCGCATGAGGGCGATCCATTCGATGGAACAATCGTGAGCCCGGTTGCGGTGAATGGTGTCGAGGTGATTCCGGCGGGATCGATCGCACGCGGTCACGTGGTGGCATCGCACAAGCGCGGTCACTTCAAGGGGCGCTCGGTGCTGGAGTTGACGCTGACGGGGCTGGACGTGAATGGGCGGCACTATCGGCTGGATACCGGCACTGTGGTCCGGACGAAGAACGGCAAGGGTAAGCGGACGGCGGCGTTTATCGGGGGCGGCGCGGGCGTGGGGATGCTGATTGGCGGGGTGGCCTCGGGTGGCGTGGGCCTGCTGATTGGCGGGCTGAGCGGCGCAGGCGCGGGAACGCTGGGCGCGGCCTTCACCGGCAACAAGGACATTGATATTCCGGCCGAGACGGTGATGACCTTCAAGTTGGATCAGCCTATCCAATTGCAATAAGGCGAAAAGCTTCTACGGGGTCCGGAGGCGGAAGAGTCGTCGGCGCTGTCCGGCGAAAGGGCCGCCTACGCGCTGCTCGGATACAATGAATGCTTGGTGCAAGTTGTTCCCGCGCCGGACGTTTTTTGAGAGAGCAGAGAATCCCAAGAATGAGTTTGCGGTTGTTGAGGCATGTGATCGGCTCCCGGGCAGCGAAGGCCACGGGTTTCTTTCTGACGGTATGGATGGTAGCGGCGGCCGCCGGAGCGCAGGTGGCGACGCGGACTCATCTGTCGGTTGCTGCCGTGGGTCAGGGGGCGACATTCACCGCGAAGGTTGCCGATGTTGCGGGCAATCCGGCAACGGATGGAGCGGTGAGTTTCGAGACGGCAAAGGGTTCGCTGGGCTCGGCGTTCGTCGAAGAGGGTGAAGCGACGCTCACCGTTAAGAAGCTGCCGCAGGGCACGGGGTCGGTGACGGCGAGCTATTTAGGCGGGTCGAGCTATGCGGCGTCGGCATCGACGGCTGCGGCGACTACGGGGGCGAGCAGCCTTCCGGATTTTGCGCTTACGGCCAGTCCCACTTCGGTGAGCCTCTCGCCGGGAGACTTCGCGAATATCACGGTCACGGTTACGCCGGAGAACGGCTTCGACGATATGGTGACGCTGTCCTGTTCGGGACTTCCTCCGACGACGGCTAAGTGTGTCTTCAGCCCAACGACGCTTACTCCGCTAACGACAGCGGCGGTTACAAGCACATTGCAACTCCAGACTCAGGGGCCTTCAGGAACCAGCGCCAAGGTAGAGAGTTTGCCGTCGACGGTGGCTTTCGCGCTTGTCCTGCCAGGTGTTCTGGCGCTGGTCGGTCTGGGTGCGCTGCGCAGGCGGTCAGGGATTGGGGTGTTACGGGTGCTGGGGCTGGTGGCTCTGCTCGGTGCCGGGCTGAGTCTCGGTGCGTGCTCATCGCGATATGGGTATTTGCACCACCCGCCGTCGGGTAATCCAGGAATTGCCGCGGGGACTTACACAATCACCCTGAGCGGCTACGCGAGCATTAACGGCACGAGTGTCACCGGGCATTCGCTCAACCTGACGATGACGGTCAAATAGGCTTTTCTCTCCTCAGGCCGCCTGCCACATAGCGGGCGGCGAATTCCTCGATATACGTGATGCGATGGAGCCGATCCAGGTGCCATTTCCGCGCAGTTTTTCATTACGCCAAATCCCGAATTAAGTCCGTTTTCCGGCCGCCGTTAAAGACGGGTTAAAATATCGCTATTCACGATCGACAGTAAGTCCCCCCGGGAGGTTGCAGGCAAGCCGCTCCAGCCAAGGAACCCCTATTTTCTGCAAATGCCTACGGGAATTGCCCTGCATTGCGGTCATTGAGTCTGACTAAATTTCGCATCACTTTGGAGGCCCCCCATTGAAGCATCTAGTCAGAAGTATTGCTGTATTCGCTATCGTCCTCATCGCAGTTGCGGGTCACGCTCAATCGACCGCGACACTCTCCGGCAACATTACCGATCCTTCAGGCGCCGTTGTGTCCGGAGCACAGGTCACGGTGCACGGCATCGCTACCGGCCTGGACCGTGTCGTAACTTCGGACTCGGCGGGCAACTATACGGTTCCTTCACTGCTGCCTGGTAATTACAGCGTGAGCGTACAGGCGTCCGGATTTTCCACGTACAAGCTGACAAGCGTGTCACTCGGGGTAGACCAAACTGTAACCGCGAATGTGCACCTCTCGGTTGCGGCCGCAGGCGAAGTGGTCAATGTGCAGGGCGCGGCTCCCATTATCGATGCCGGGACGATTACCGTTGCCCAGGTGATTGATCAAAAGACGGTGCAGGAGATGCCGTTGAACGGGCGACACTTTCTTGACCTGACGAACCTGACGCCGGGCACCGTGGTTCCGCCGGTCACCGGCAGTTTGACCAGCGCGAGCCGCGGGCTGGGAGCCAATTCGTATGACACGGCGGGCCAGCGTGAAGACTCGGTGAACTTCATGATCAACGGCATCAACCTGAACGATGCCTCGCAGAACCAGATCACCTTTCAGCCGTCGATCAATACCACTTCCGAGATCAAGATCTCGAACTCGACTTACTCGGCGGAGTATGGCCGCTCTTCAGGCTCGATTGTGAACGTGGCGACCCGCTCGGGCACGAATGCGTTTCATGGCGAGGCGTTTGATTATCTGCGCAACAACTACTTTGACGCGCGCAACTACTTCAATCGCAAACCCAACCCGCAGAACTCTTTCATCCGGAACAACTTTGGCGGCGCGTTCTCCGGACCCATCTGGAAGGATAAGGCCTTCTTCTTTCTAAGCTATGAAGGTCTGCGGCAGCATCAGGCACTGCTCTTCAACGGCAATGTTCTCAGCCCTGCACAGCGCGCAGCGTTCGCGGACAGCCCGGCGGGGTCGGACTATGCGCAGCTGATCAATTTCATCCCTGCGGGAAATAATGCGACGGGGACGGTATTCCAGGGATCGGAGCCGGGGCCGGTGAACATCGACCAGTTCTCGGGAGACCTGTACTTCAATTTCTCCAACAAGGACAACCTGCATGCGTACTATGCGTGGCAGCAGGACAAACGCACAGAGCCGAATCTACAGGGCAATACGATTCCCGGCTTCGGTGATCATCGCGGCGCGCACCGGCAGATCGGGACGCTGAACGAAGTGCATATCTTTTCTCCCAGCGTGGTGAACGAGGCGCGCATCGGCTTTAACCGCATCGCCATTTCCTTTGTGCCGGCTACGCCGGCGAACCCGCTTGCTTACGGTATTCAGAATGGTGTGAGCTACAACGCGGCGCTCCCGCAGATCACGGTACAGGATATCGGGCTGAACTTTGGCGGACCATCAGGGTTTCCGCAGGGCCGCTTCGACACGACGGGAGTTTTCTCAGACACGCTTTCGTGGAATGTAGGAAAGCACACGATCAAGACAGGAGGCGAGTACCGGCGGTTCATCAGCGATTCTTTTGCGCAGACTCCCGGGATTCTTACCTTCAGCAATTTGGGAAAGCCTGGAGATCCGGCAATCGCGCCCACGTTCATTAACGGACTCGCCACTGCCTTCAGTGTGACGCCGACGCAAGTCACCAGCCGCATTTTCGAGAATGCCGTCGGGGCATTTGTTTCGGACAACTACAAGATCACGCAGCGGTTCCAAGCGGAGGTGGGCTTCCGCTTTGAGTGGAACGGCACGCCAACCGAGGGCGGCGGACGCTTCGTCAACTTCGACCAGAGCAATGTGTCGCTGGTTTCCGTAAGCGAGCCCTACAATCAGAACTACAACTGGGACCCGCGGGTCGGCTTTATTTATGACGTTCGCGGGAACGGCCAAACGATCCTGCGCGCAGGCTTTGGCCTGATGGCAGACGAGCCAGTAAGCGATCTGGTAACCGGTCTTGCGGGCAATCCGCCGAATGCGAATCCGGTGAGCATCACCGGCGTACTGCCTGTGGGCACGCTGTACTCAAGCGCGGCTCTCGCGTCCCTGGCTCCGAGCGCCGTGAATCCAAAGCTGAGCAACGCCTACACAGAAAGCTACAACGTGAACCTGCAGCAGCAAATAGGCTGGGGCGCGGTGATGCAGATCGGCTACATAGGTTCGGAAGGTAAACACCTCCGCATCGAGCGCAACTTTAACCAATTCATTTATCCGAACGGCAAGGCGACGAGGCCATATCCGACGTTGTCATCGACCAGCCCAATACGTCCGGGTTCTGGCCTGGGGAACATCGCCTACCAGGATTCGGATTCGCTCTCGGACTACAACGCGCTGTGGTTCACGATTCGCAAGGCGCTCTCCCACGGAATTACGTTCAACTCAACCTATGCGTGGTCAAAGTCGATGGATCTGAATTCGCTCGGGTCGCAGGGCGGGTACACGCTGCAGAACAACTTCAATCCGAAGGGCGATTACGGCTTGTCGGATTTTGACGCGCGCAATCACTTCGTCTTCTCGGGCACGTGGAACCTGCCGTTCCACGGAAATTCGTCACTGAGCAGCCGGCTGGTCGAGGGCTGGATGCTGGCGAACATCACGCAGCTGCAAAGCGGCAATCCTCTGAATGTGACGACCACGTCCACGTACAACGGCGTGTCGGGCACGATTCGACCGACGCTTTTGTCAAACCAGTACAGTACGGGGCGGGGCGCGACACTGGCCAACGGCAACGTGTCGTATATTCACGCCACCGTATGCATTTTACCCACGACACCTGGCTGCAACTTCTACCCGCAGCCCACGGGCTTCGGCAATCTGCATCGCAATGCGCTTACCGGGCCTGGGTTCGCTGACACGGATCTGTCTCTTGAAAAGACGACGAAGGTCACCGAGACAACGGCGCTGGTGCTGCGCGTGGATGCGTTCGATCTACTGAACCACGTGAACCTTGGCAACCCCACTCTGTCGGCAACGGGTTCGGCGACCAGCACGTTCGGGCAGATTTCTTCAACCCGCACTGCGGTGGGCGATGCCGGCTCGTCGCGGCAACTGCAGTTTGCGGCACGCTTCCAGTTCTAGAGCATTTTCAGAAATACGGCGCCGCGTTGAGACTGTGGCAGTCAACGCTCCCTCTTGGTGGCGTTGCTTTGCGACAGTGCCTTCGGATAACACCCTTTCCGAAAATGCGATCGCCGCGCATGACTAGATCTCGACGATGAGGCAGCGCTTCGGCGCTGCTTCTTCTTTGCTGCAATCGGGCCACTACTTTCATTTGAGGAGAATGCTTTGCGTCGTCGGACATTTCTTGCCACTCTTCCGCTGGTTGCCGCCGGTTCCAGTTCTTTCGCCAAAAATGTAGTCAACAGCGCCAGCCCGGGAGCAGTGCAGGAAGCGGGCACGGCGCAGCTTCCGAAGTATCAGGCTCCAGGCGATCAGCGATTCGAGCGCCCGGATGTTCACGCTGGCGACCGGCCTTCCGGCGCGAGCTTTGCATCGCGGTCGGCTGCTCTGGGATGTTCGGGGGCGGCGGGCACGGCGCATCCGATCGCGACGCAGGCTGCGATCGAGATGCTGAAGCGCGGCGGCTCGGCTGCGGATGCGGCGGTAGCGGCCAATGCGTGTCTCGGATTTCTGGAGCCGACGAGCGCAGGTCTGGGCGGGGATTGCTATGCGTTGTTGTGGGATCCGAAGCAGGCGAAGGTGATGGGGATGGCGAGCTCGGGCAAGTCTCCGAAGTCGCTGTCGCTCGAGACAGCGCGTGCACACGCGAAGGACGGAGTGCTGCCCAAGCTGGGCGCGGTCACGGTTTCCTCGCCGGGCGCGCTGGGGGGATGGTGGGCGCTCCACCAGCGGTACGGGAAGTTGAAGTGGGCAGAGGTGTTTGAACCGGCAATTCATTATTGCGAGAACGGCGCCCCGGTGCCGCAGATTATCGGGTGGTACATCAAGCGGAACATGGCGATTTTTCTGCGATCGGGATCGGGCGTGGAGGAGACGGCGAATGCGGCGCATACGTACATGCCGGGCGGGAAGGCTCCGAATGAGTACGACGTGTTTCGCAACCCGGACCTTGCGCGGACCTATCGCATGATCGCGGAAGGAGGACGCGATGCGTTTTACGACGGGCCGATCGCGAAAACAATCGATGCCTATTTCAAGCGCGTCGGCGGATGGCTCTCGTATGAGGATCTGCGCGAGCACCAGGCGGAGTGGATCGAGCCGCTTGTGACAAATTATCGCGGCGTCGATGTGTATGGTATGGGCGCGAACACGCAAGGACTGGCGACACTGCAGATGCTCAACATCATCGAACAGTTCGATGTGAGGGAGATGGGCTTTCAATCTCCCGCCTCTCTGCATGTACAGATTGAGGCAAAGCGGCTGGCGTATGAGGATCGGGCGCGGTATTACGCCGATCCTCACTTTGCGAAGATTCCCATTGAGTGGCTCAACTCGAAGGAGTACGCGAAGGAGCGGGCGAAGCTGATCAAGATGGACCAGATTCTAGTGCCGGTGCATCCCGGGCAGGCGCCGAGTCATGGGGACACGACGTATTTCACGGTAGCCGATAAGGATGGCCTGATGGTGTCGCAGATCCAGTCGAACTTCAGGGGTATGGGGTCAGGCCTGGTGGCGGATGGGCTGGGGTTCATGTTTCAGGATCGCGGCGAGCTCTTTTCGCTGCAGGATGGGCATCCGAATATCTACGCGCCGGGGAAGCGGCCGTTCCAGACGATCATTCCGGGATTCGCGATGAAGGACGGCGTGCCATGGATCTCGTTCGGCGTGATGGGCGGGGATATGCAGCCGCAGGGACAGACGCAGATCATTCTGAATCGCGTGGATTACGGGCTGGATGTGCAGGCGGCTGGCGATAGTCCGCGGTGGCACCACGAGGGATCGTCGCAAACGATGGGCGAAGATCAACCGGGACTGGGTCCAAAGGGGATATTGCGGTTGGAGGCGGGCGTTCCGGTGGAGACGCGGAAGGCGCTCATAGCGCTTGGGTGGCCGATGGGAGCCAGCGATGGCGGATTCGGGCGCTATGAGTGCATCGAGAATCGCAAACAGGGAACGGACCGGGTGTACGCGGCGGCGAGCGAAATGAGGGCCGACGGCGTGGCGCTGGCATACTAGCTTCCAAGCCGCTTTCAGGCAAGCGCATTCGACACGATGCGCTGCGCTTCATCGACGATGCTTTCGAGGTGGGCCTCGTCTTTGAAGCTTTCGGCATAGATCTTGTAGAGGTTTTCGGTGCCTGAGGGGCGGGCAGCGAACCAGCCGTTTTCGGCGACGACTTTCAGGCCGCCGATGGGTGCGTTGTTGCCGGGCGCGTTGGTTAATTTGGCGCTGATGCGCTCTCCGGCGAGGTGCGATTCCTTAACGTTCGCGGGTGACAGCTTGCTGAGCTTCGTTTTCTGGTCGGGAGTTGCGGGCGCGTCGATGCGCGTGTACCAGGGCATTCCGAACTTCGCGGCCAGCTCGGCAAAGTGCTGGCCGGGATCTTTTCCGGTGACGGCGGTGATCTCACAGGCGAGCAGGCCCATGATGGGGCCGTCCTTGTCGGTGGTCCAGACGGTGCCGTCGCGGCGCAGCAGGCTGGCTCCGGCGCTTTCCTCTCCACCGAAACAGAAGGTGCCGGTGAAAAGTCCGTCGACAAACCACTTGAAGCCGACGGGAGTCTCGGAGAGCTGCCGTCCGAGGCTGCTGACGACGCGGTCGATCATGCTACTGCTCACCACGGTTTTGCCGACGACGGCGGTCGCTGGCCAGTCGGGGCGATGGGTAAGCAGGTATTGGATCGCCACGGCGAGATAGTGATTGGGGTTCAGCAGGCCGGCGGAGGGTGTGACGATTCCGTGGCGGTCGGAGTCGGGATCGTTGGCGAAGGCGACCTGGAATTTGTCCTTGAGGCGGAGGAGGCTGGCCATCGCATACGGGCTGGAGCAGTCCATGCGGATTTTGCCATCGTGGTCAACGGTCATGAAGGAGAATGTTGGGTCGATCACCCGATTGACGACTTCGATCTGGAGTCCGTAGACAGAATTGACCTGGTCCCAGTAGGGGGCGAATGCGCCGCCGAGAGGATCAACGCCGAGCTTGAGGCCGGCGTTTTTAATTGCGTCCATGTCGACGGTGTATTTCAGGTCCTTGATGTAGGGCAGGACGAAGTCGGCTTCGTGTGTGGTTGAGGCTTTGAGCGCCTGCGAATAGGGCACTCTCTTCACGCCGGAGTTGTTGCCGCGGAGCAGTTCGTTGGCGCGGTCCTGGACCCACTTTGTGACATCGGTGTCGGCGGGGCCTCCGTTGGGCGGATTGTACTTAAAGCCGCCGTCCTCGGGGGGATTGTGCGAGGGGGTGATGACGATGCCGTCGGCGAAATGGTCCTTGCGGCCGCGGTTGTAAACCAGGATGGCGTGCGAGATGACCGGTGTTGCGGTGACGCCATCGTTCTGCTGGATCATGGTCTCGACGCCGTTGGCGGCCAGCACTTCGAGGGCGGTTTTCTGAGCAGGAGCAGATACGGCGTGGGTATCCTTGCCCATGAGAAGCGGACCGTCGATGCCCTGCAGGCGGCGGTACTCGCAAATGGCCTGAGTGGTGGCCAGGATGTGTGCTTCGGTGAAGGTGCCTTTGAGCGGCGTTCCCCGGTGGCCGCTGGTTCCAAAGCTGACCATCTGAGTCGGATCGCTCAGGTCAGGGTGGCGTTCGAGATACAGGCGATTCAGATCATCGAGATTGATGAGCATCTCTTTCGGGGCGGGCTTGCCTGCCAGCGGAGAAATACGGGACTGCACTTTTGCTTCGGTCGCCATGGCACGCTCCTAAGGGGTGATGGAGTGCACGTTCTCAGGAAGAATATATAACCACATCAGATGCGCTGGCTGCCAAGGCGAGCGACGGGTGCGGTCTTGCGGTTACTTGCCAACGCTGGTCAACAATTCGTAAGTCCGTCCACATGCCAGATGTTCTGGCCGTACTCGCGGATCGAGCGGTCGGAAGAGAACTTGCCCATTCTTGCGGCATTGAGGATCGCCATTCTGGACCATGCCTCCTGGTCGCGATACGTCTCGCTTACCCGGTCCTGGCAGTCGACGTAGGACTGGTAATCGGCAAAAAGCAGGTATGGATCGTGGTCGAGCAACTGATCCAAGATTGGACGGAAGAGGCTGCGATCGCCATGCGAGAATTGCCCGGAGCCGAGGCCGTCGATGATTTCGCGGAGGAAGGGGTTGGATTCGTGGATGGGCCTGGGACGATAGCCTTCGGCAATTCTGGTTTGCACCTCATCGGCATTGAGACCGAAGAGGAAGAAGTTTTCGTGGCCGACCGCGTCTCGGATTTCAACGTTGGCGCCGTCGAGGGTGCCGATGGTGAGTGAGCCGTTCATGGCGAACTTCATGTTTCCGGTGCCGGAGGCTTCCTTGCCGGCGGTCGATATCTGCTCGCTGAGATCGGCGGCGGGATAGACCTTTTGGCCGAAAGTGACGTTGTAGTCAGGCAGGAAGATCACGTTCAACCGGTGCTTCATGTCGGGATCGTTGTTGACGACGTCGCCGACCGAGTTGATGAGCTTGATAATCAGCTTGGCCATGACATAACCGGGCGCAGCCTTGCCGCCGAACAAGAAGGTTCGCGGAACGATGTCCAGGGTAGGCTCCCGCTTCAGGCGGAAATAAAGAGTGAGGATGTGGAGGACGTTCAGATGCTGGCGCTTGTACTCATGGATTCGCTTGACCTGAACGTCGAACATGGAGCGAGGGTCGACGGAGACTCCGGTCTCGTCGAGTATGTACTTTGACAGGCGGGTCTTTACATCTTGCTGGACCTTGCGCCAGTCGGCGCGAAAAGCGGCGTCTTCCGCGAATTGCTCAAGCTTGCGCAGCTCATCAAGGTCGCCGGTCCACCCGTCTCCAATGACGCGGGTCATCAGAGCGGATTGTTCGGGGTTGCTCACGGCCAGCCAGCGGCGCGGCGTGACTCCGTTGGTGACGTTGATGAATTTTTCGGGCCACAGCTCGTAAAAGTCGCGCAGCAGATTGCTCTTTAGCAGAGTCGTGTGCAACTCGGCGACACCGTTGACGTGATGGCTGCCCACACAGGCGAGATGGGCCATGCGGATGTGCTTCTCACCCTGTTCGTCGATGAGGGACATGCGGGAGATTCTTGCCTCGTCTCCACTGAAGCGCTGACGCACCTGATCGAGGAAGCGCGCGTTGATCTCGTAGATGATTTCGAGATGGCGCGGGAGGAGCGAGGCAAAGAGAGGCAGAGACCAGCGTTCGAGGGCTTCGGGTAGCAAGGTGTGATTCGTGTAGCTGAAAGTGTGAGAGGTGATCTCCCAGGCCTGGTCCCAGTCGAGACCGTGCTCGTCGACCAGCAGCCGCATGAGCTCGGCGATACCGATGGACGGATGGGTGTCATTGAGTTGAATGGCCCACTTTTCGTGGAAGGTGTCGATGGAGCGCCCAACGCGGTGGTGCAGGCGGATCATGTCCTGCAGTGCGCATGAAGTGAAGAAGTACTGCTGCTGGAGGCGAAGCTCCTTGCCCTGGATGTCTTCGTCGTTCGGATAGAGGACTTTGGTGATGTTCTCGGCAAATGTCTTGCCGGCGACCGCGCCCTGGTAGTCACCGCTGTTAAAACGCTCGAAATAAAACGACTCAGTTGCTTCTGAGCGCCAGAGGCGCAGGTCGTTGGCGATACCCGAGCGGTAGCCGACGATGGGAGTGTCGTAGGGTATGCCCCTTACGAGGGAAGTGGGGATCCAGCGCACGCGATATTTTCCGCTGGAGTCGGTCCACGCTTCGGTGTGGCCGCCATAGCCGACGTCCACCGCTTCGTTGGGGCGCCGAATCTCCCAGGGATTGCCGTAGTGTAGCCAGTAGTCGGTGAGCTCTACCTGCCAGCCGTCCCTGATCTGCTGCTGGAAGATGCCGAACTGGTAGCGAATTCCGTATCCGATGGCGGGTACGCCGAGCGTGGCCATGGAATCGAGATAGCAAGCCGCCAGCCGGCCCAGTCCGCCATTGCCAAGGCCCGGTTCGCGCTCCTGCTCGATGACTTGATCGAAGTCGCGACCGAGTTCGGCAACCGCCTGGCGCACCGGTGCTTCGATCTGGAGGTTGAGGAGATTGTTGGCGAGATGCGGTCCCATTAGGAACTCGGCGGAGAGGTAACAGACCACGCGGACGTCGTGCTTTTTGTAGCAATCGATTGTCGAGAACCATCTGGCCAGTATGCGGTCACGGACGGTGTAGGCGACGGCAGTGAAGAATTCCTGGTCGGTGGCGTTTTGCTGCGTTTTTCCCACCACGTAATAGAGATTGTCGAGGATGGCGCGTCGCAGGGCTTCAACGCTGATTGCAGTGCGATCGTCTTCAATGACTGCGGTGGGTTGCGGGGCTGCCAATTCTTGCATGTTGCACCTCCTGCACGGGGGCTCAGTGGTTACGAATTGAGGTTTCGAAATGCAGACCCTAGCAGCGCCCGAATCGGGTTGCGGGAATGGCCTTATGGAGCCTCAATGGTAGAAGTGTCTGCCGTGCGAGAGCAACCAGTTCACCGTAAATTCAAGAAGCCGGGATCAAACTTGTTTGGATTCAGTGCGCGGTAGCCTTATCGAGCAGCGTCCGGGCTGCCAAGGGCGAGGTTGGGGCCGGCGGGTGTGAGCCGGCAAACCTGGGAAACGAGGTTGTGGTAGGGACAGGCGAATGAGGTGGTGGCGGTGCTCGAGAGAAGCAGCCAGCTGACTCCGAGCGGCTGGAGGCGGGCCACGCGCTCAGCGTCGGTCATCCGGTCGAGTCCTGCCTGGGCGTTGCGCTCGAGAGCCCACTGCGTAGCAAGTGCAGGAAAAACGACGACTACGCCTTCATCCTTGTAATCGCCGAGAAGGCTGCGCTCGGTCATCACGCGAAATCCCTGACCATCCTCGCCGTGCAGCAAGACGAGATCGGGATTAGTGGCAAAGACGGCGTCGGGAGGGGTGTTGGCGCGGATCCACGCGAAGGCTTTTTCCCAGGGATTGCGTGGAGCGGCGCGCGGAAATTCGATATGGGCAGAGAGCGGGTAGGTGAAGCGCTGGGTGAAGAACATGGACACGGCAGCGGCGGTGAGCAAAGCGAAGCCCGTCAAGCGGGCGGATCGCCGGGTTGCGCCGATGAGGCGATTGCCCAGGAGGCCACCGAGAAGCAGGATTCCCACCAGGTAAAGCATGTGGAAGCTGCGAAGCGGCTGCAGCCGGGCGAGGAAATAGGGACCTGAAGGATGCACGAAGAGAAAGACGGAGAGAGTGCCGGAGGTTCCGAGCATGATGGCCGCGAGGCACAGTTTGACGGCGGGGGTGTGAGGATCCTGGTGCCGAAGCGCGAGGGCGTAAAGCAGCAGAGGCACGGCCAGGCCGAGATATTCAAACCATGCCCATTGCGATGGGAAGAGATAGCTTCGGCTGAGCACGGCCTGGTGGTAGGCAGCGGATACAGGGGCATGGAGTGTCAGCAGATAGATTGCGCCGGATGCGAGGATGCCGAGGAGGTTGAGAGTCCAAGCGGCGCGTGTGCGGCCGAGGTCGACGAGGACGAAGAGCAGGACAAAGACGGCCGCGTAGATGAACATGAGCGGATGCATGAGTCCAGTGAGAAGCAGGAGGAACGCGGTGAGAGCCCAGCGGTGGTCTATCGCGGCAGCGAGAGCGAAGAGCCCTAAAGGCGTGGAGAAGGATCGCGCGGTGACATAGGGATCCATCAGCATTAGGGATGTTCCCGCGATCGGTATGGTGAAGCACGCACCAGCGAGCGCAACGGCTGACCATTGAGCAACGGGCGAGGAGAAGATGCGGCGGACGAGGCTCCAGCAGGCGGCGAGGAAGGCAAAGATCGAGGCCAGATGCGTTAGCAGAAGCAGATAGCGCAGCGGCATTCGTGTGGTGCGTAGGATCGCAGCCAGCAGATGGGCGAAAAGCGAAAAGCGGGTGTTGGCGAGGACGAATGCCGTGTCAGGGGCGTAGAAGGCAGGCTGGACGAGCTTGCGGACACCGGCGACATAGATGCCAGCATCTTCTGAGAAGGGGTGGTAGCCGTGCACCAGCAGTACCGCGGGGGTGAGTACGATGAGCCACATGAGGGCGCGGCCAAGGGCAGAGGATCCTGGGATCGAGCGCGGCGGCCGGCCAGTGAAGACGGAGCCGGCGGCCAGGGTGGGGGACGAGACGGCCAAATCAGGATCCTTGCGGTGATCTATCGAATTTGACGAGAGATCGCGCGAATTTGACGAGAGAATCGCGGACCCGGTTTTACGGGACACAGTTATGGGTATACGCCAAAAAGGCGTCAGGCGAAGCCGTCAAGAGGCTAGATGACGAAGAAGTGATTCGCCTGTTCTGATTTGCCATCGGGCTTCGGAGCCTAATCGGAACTACATCTGGGGGAGCTGAGTAGTGTCCCATCCTCCGCCGAGGGCCTTGATGAGCTGCACGCTGGCCGCGAACTGGCGAGTAGTGATGTCGGCCTGGGTGCGCTGGTTAGAGAGCTGCGTCGTCTGGGCGATCAGGACTTCGAGGTAGGTGGTGACTCCACCCCTGTAACGATTGGTGCTGATGTTGAGTGAGCGGATGGAAGCGTTGACGGCGGCGGTCTGGGTGGCAGATTCGTCGTTGAGGATGCGCAGCGCGGCGAGGTTGTCCTCTACCTCCTGAAAGGCATTGAGGACGCTTTGCCGGTAGTTCGCGGTCTGTCCCTCATAGGCCTCGCGCGCCTGATCGGTGATGGCGTGGCGGCGGCCGGCGTCGAAGAGCAGCTCGGCGGCGGAGCCGCCAAGCGACCAGAGGGCGCTGGGACCCTGGATCCAGGTGCCGGCATTGGAGCTTCCAAAGCCTCCGCTACCGTTGAGAGTCACGTTGGGATAGTAGGCGGCGATGGCGATGCCGATCTGGGCATTCGCGGCATCGGTGCGGCGCTCGGCAGCGGCGATATCCGGGCGGCGCTCCAGCAATTGCGAGGGCACGCCGGAGGGTATGGTGGGGAGCGCGAGCGTCAGAGGCATCGGTGGAAGAGAGAACGACGATGCAGACACGCCGATGAGTGTGGCGATGGCGTGTTCGAACTGCGCGCGAGCGACGCCGACGTCAATGTCCTGGGCCTTTACGCTTTCGTACTGGGTTTCGGCCTGGGCGACGTCGACGTCGGTGGCGACTCCGCCCTTGAAGCGGACCTGCGTTAACTGGAGATAGTCGGAGTCTGAGGCGACTGTGGTGTCGAGGAGCTGCTTCTGGGTGTCGAGGCCGCGAAGCTCGAAGTAGTCCATGGCCAACTCGGAGCGGAGGCTGAGCTCGACGTTGGCGAGATCGGCGGCGCTAGCCTGCGCGTTGGCGCGGGCCTGCTCGACGGTACGGCGGATCTGTCCCCAGAGATCTGGCTCCCAGAGAACCTGACCGGTGAGAGCGAAGGAGTTGTAGGTCAGGCCTTTGGTGGCACTTGGCTGATTATCCGATGTCCGCTGGCGCGAGATTGAGGGACCCGCGGAGAGGGTTGGATAGTAGCTGGATCGGGCAACACGGACCTGCTCGCGCGCCTGGAGATATTGCTCGACAGCCGCCTTCAGGGTCTGATTCGAGACGGCGACCTTTTCTTCCAGGGAGTTGAGTTCCGGATCGTTGTAGATCTCCCACCACTGGCCCTTCAGCGCCGCGTCGCTGGGCTGGGCCTGTTTCCATGTGCCATTTGGCGGGTTCGGCGGCGGCAGCTCCTTGTAGGCAGCCGGCGCAGGCGGTGTGGATGGCCGCTGATAGTTTGGTCCTACCTTGCAGCCGCTGATTGCAGCGCAAGCCAGAACGGTCGACAGGCCGACGAGATATTTCTGGCGGAAGAACGGACTCACTTTCCGCCCTCCTGGGCTGAGGGGCCTGGAGTCGGCTGGCCGGTCTTTTGGGGCTGGACGATATGTACCTGCTCGCCATCGATCAGGGAGTCGGGTGGGTTCTGGATGACTTCGTCGGAGTCCTGGAGCCCGGAAGAGACCTCGACCGACCTGCCGTCGTCGCGCCCGATGGTGATGGGTACCAGTTTCGCGATGTTGTTATTCACGACGGCAACGCGGAGACCCTCGGAGCGGAACATGAGCGTCGAAACGGGGATGATCATCGCTGGGTGCGCGTTGGTCAGCTTGAAGTGGACCTGCATGTAGGCCCCGGGGTAGAGCTCGCCCTTGCGGTTGTCCACATCGACTTCGACCAGAAGGGTGCGTGAGGTGGGGTCGATGGCCTTGGCGGTCCGGACGATCTTACCCTCGTAGCTGCTGCCCTGCTTCTCGGTGAGGGTGAGCCGGGCGACGACTCCGGGAACAGTGGAGTAGGAGTAGGCCTGGGGCACGTTTACATAAATACGCAGAACATTTTCCGCCACCATGTGGAAGAGCTCGCCGCTGTTGGAGGTTCCCGCACCGGAGTTGATGAGGGTTCCGGTGTCGACGTTGCGGGCGGTGATGATGCCGTCAAACGGCGCGTAGATGTTTTCAAAGCCGACCAGCTGTTCCAGGCGGGCGACGTTGGCCTCGGCGGACTTGACCTGGGTCGTGGTCGAAACGGCCTGGGTAGTGAAGTTGTCGGTGTCCTGCTGGGTTACGGCATTGCTCTTGACGAGGTCCTGGTAGCGGGTGGCCTGGGTCTGAGCGTATTTGGCGTTGGCCTGGGCTGTGGCCAGGTCCTGTTTGGCCTGGGCGAGCTGCTGATCGACTTCAGGGCTTTCGATGACGGCAAGCAGTTGTCCCTGCTTCACGTGCGCTCCGATGTCGAAGTACCACTTCTTGAGATAGCCGTTGGTGCGGGCATAGATGGGCGAATCGGTATAGGCCTGGGTGGTGCCGGGCAGAACCAGTTCCTGGGTCGGCTGTCCCTGGGTAGGCTTCTGAACCAGTACGTCAGGCGCGGACAGCGAGTTTGTCTGCTGCTGAAGCGTCGTGCGGGCGCGGAGACGCGGAATGATTCCAGTGACAGCAAGAATGACAGCCACAACGAGGACGACGAGCAGCAGCACGATGGCCTTGCCGCCGGAGATGGGGGGCTTGGTAGCGCCGGAAGTTGATGCAGAGTTGTGTTCGCTCATGGTTTAGTTCTCCGTCAGGTCTGGCTGATTTTTGTGTAGACGGGCCTCGCGCTCACGGCGACGCTTCTCGATCCTGCCATGCAGGACACTGAAAAAGGTTGGCACAAAGAAGAGGGTGGAGACGGTGGCAAAGAGCAGGCCGCCGATGACGGCGCGCCCAAGAGGGGCGTTCTGCTCGCCGCCGTCGCCGAGGCCGAGAGCCATCGGCACCATGCCGATGATCATGGCCAGGGCGGTCATCAGAACTGGGCGGAAGCGGACGAAGCCCGCGCTCAGAGCGGCCTCGTGCGCCTCGCCCACGTTCTCCTCAAGCTGCTCGCGGGCGAAGCTGATCACGAGAATCGAATTCGACGTGGCCACGCCCATGCACATGATGGCTCCGGTCAGAGCCGGGACGCTGAGGCGGGTGTGGGTCAGGAAAAGGAACCAGATGATGCCCGAGATCGCAGCGGGCAGCGCGGAGATGATGATGAATGGATCGAGCCATGACTGGAAGTTGACGACAATGAGCAAATAGACGAGCAGGATCGAAAAGACCAGTCCGCCGATGAGGCCGATGAACGACTTGCGCATTGTGAGCACCTGGCCGCGGACAACGATCTGCGAACCGCGCGGGAGCTGCTTTTTGGCCCCGGCGAGGATCTTGTCGACTTGCGTGGCCACGCTGGCGAGGTCGGTATTGACTACGTTGCCATAGATGTCAATGACCGGCGCGATGTTGTAGTGGGTTACGGTGCCGGGTTCAGTCAGCGGTGTAATTGTCGCCATGTTGCCGAGAATCTGCACCGGCTGACCGCCCATGGGCACGCTGGCCGGCGTCGCTACGACGCCGTTCGGCGAAGCGGCGGGCGAAAGTGCCGCTCCGCCGCTGTTGGCCGGAGTGAGCGGAATGTTGTTGACGTCCTGCAGGTTGTCGAGCAGATATTGCGGCGCCTGCACGGCGATCGAGTAACTGACGCCTGTGCTCGGGTCGAGCCAGTAGTTCGGAGCGGTCTGGAAGCTGCCACTGGTAGCTGTGAGAAGACTGCCTGCAACGTCAGTTTGCCGCAATCCCAGCTGGCTGGCCCTGGTGCGGTCCACATTCACCATCAGTTCCGGATCGTCGAAGGGCTGCTGGATGCGCAGGTCGGCGATGCCGGGTACATGCTTGATCTGGTTCAGCAGCTGTTCGGCAACGGCCCGGTTGCCGTACATATCTCTGCCGACGATCTGGACATCGATGGGAGCGGGCAGGCCGAAGTTGAGGATCTGCGTGACCATGTCCACGGGCAGCGTGTAGAAGGTGACGCCGGGGAAGCGGTGGTTCAGGATATTGCGCAGCTTCTGCACGTAGGCGTCGGTGGGGCCATGCTTCTCGGAGAGCTGCACGGAGATGTCGGCGTCGGCGGAACTGATGGCTCCGGAGTTGGAGTACGAGGTATTCAGACCGCTGTAGGGAAGTCCGATGTTGTCGATGATGGTTTCGACTTCGTTCTTGGGGATGGTTTCGCGAATGGTGTTGTCGACCTGATCGCAGAGATCGGCGACATCTTCAATACGCGTGCCGGTGTGGGCGCGGAGGTGAATCTTGAACTGGCCGCTGTCCACGGAGGGAAAGAAGTCCTGACCGAGATACGGATAGAGAAACGCGGCTGAAATCACAGCAAAGGCGAGGAAAAGGATAAGAAAGACGGCGGAGTGGGCGAGACAAAGCTCCAGAATACGGCGATAGCCGCCGCGGAATTTCTCAAAATAATGCTCGAATCCCAGCTGAAAGCGGATCAGAGGATTGCGGCTGGCTCTCTTTCTGTCTTCAGCTTCGTCGTCGTGTTCCTGCAGGAGGTACTTGGCCATTGTCGGCACGACGGTTCGGGACAGAATGTAAGAGGCGAGCATGGCGAAGCAGACGGCCTCGGCCAGCGGCACGAAAAGGTATCGCGCCACACCGTTCAGAAAGAACATGGGCACGAAGACGATGCAGATGGAAATGGTGGCGACCAACGCGGGGACGGCGATCTGCGCGGCTCCGTCGAGGATGGCCTGCTCGATGGCCTTGCCCATTTCGAGATTGCGGTTGATGTTCTCGATTTCGACGGTGGCGTCGTCGACGAGGATGCCGACGGCTAGCGCGAGTCCGCCGAGGGTCATGATGTTGATGGTCTCGCCCAGCGCGCTCAAAACCAGCAGGGACGAAAGAATCGAGAGCGGGATGGAGACGGCGATGATGACCGTGCTGCGCCAGCTGCCGAGGAAGACCAGGATCATGATCGCGGTGAGGCAGGCGGCGATGATGGCTTCATGCACGACGCCGCTGATCGAGGCGCGGACGAAGATCGATTGATCTCCGAGCGGCTGCATTCTGAGAGTCGGGGGCAGCTGGTTTTTGAGGGTGTCGAGCTTGGCGCGCACGCCTGCAACGATGGAGAGGGTCGAGGCGTCGCCGGTTTTGATGACCGAGAGCAAGGAGGCTCGCTGGCCGTCGACGCGAACGATGTTGGTCTGCGGCGGGAAGCCGTCGCGCACGTGGGCCACGTCACGCACATAGACCATGGCTCCGTTGACGGAGCGGATGGGCAGATCATTCAACTCAGCGACTTTTTCCGGAGCGCTGTTGGTTTCAACGAGGTACTCGAAGGGGCCGATCTTGGCGGTTCCCGAGGGCAGGATGACGTTCTGCGCGTTGATGGTGGTGACGATATCCGAAGGGGAAAGGCCCTTGGCCTGGAGCTTGGGCAGGTCGATATCCACCTGCACCTGGCGCTGTTTGCCGCCATAGGGATAGGGGACGCCTGCTCCCTCTACAGTGACCATCTGGGTGCGGATAAAGTTGAGGCCGAGGTCGTTCAGTTGCGATTCGGTCAGTCCCTGGCCGGAGAGTCCGACTTGAATGATGGGCACGCTGGAGGCCGAGTATTGAATGATGAGCGGCGGCGTGGTGCCCTGCGGAAGCTGGCGCAGCTGAGTCTGGCTGACGGCCGTTACCTGGGCGACAGCGTTGCCGATATTCACACCGGGCTGGAAGAAGATCTTGATGACGCCGATACCGTTCATCGATTGCGATTCGATGTGCTCGATATCGTTGACGGTAGTCGTCATCGTGCGCTCGCTCTGGTAGACGATGCGGTTGGCCATCTGGTTCGGCGACAGGCCGGTGTACTGCCAAACGACGGAGACGACAGGGATGTTGATGTTGGGGAAGATGTCGGTGGGCGTGTTGAGGACAGCGATAGGGCCGAGAATCATCAACAGGAGCGCAAGGACGGCGAAGGTATACGGCCGTCGAAGCGCTAGGCGGACTATCCACATATCTTTTCAGCTTCTCCTGACGACATCCGGCGGTAACGCTGCGAATGAGGTAAACGGTAAGGATTTTCTGGCTGCGGAGATCGCGTTACGGGCAGATGCACGCGCGACTGGAGTCAGCAAGCGCGACGGACAAGCACATCCTTACCTGATGTGAGATCCCCTAAATAAAAGTTAACAGTGAGCACGAGCGGTAACAAATGCGTATCTGATAGACGTTTGAGGGTGTTTTTTAGACCCGAATGCAATAAAGATGCGCGTCAAGGGGCCACAGATTCAGTGGGGCGCCCAAAAAGGGTTCCAAAAGGCGAATTAGTTCAAGGGCCATGCCGTTATCCGGGCGCGGAGTTTCAGGCTGAGCTCAAACGTTGAGCTTCTTGAAAATGCGGCGCGGAATCAGTCGCAGGATGAGCATGATGACGGCCCAGAAGGCAGGCACGTAGACGACGTCTTTGCGCTTCTGGATGGCGCTGAGGATTCCGGAGGCGACTTTTGAGGGCTGCGCGAACAGCGCGTTTTGCTGGAGATGCGCGGTCATGGGGGTGGCGACGAATCCGGGCTTGATGGTGAGCACGTGAACTCCGGCGCGATCGATGCGGTTGCGTACGCCGTCAACAAAGATGTTGAGGGCTCCCTTGGAGGCTCCGTAGACGTAGTTGCTCTTGCGGCCGCGGTCTCCGGCTACGGATGAGATAACGGCCAGGGTTCCCTGGTGCGAGGCCTCGAAGTAGTTCGCGAGCCAGGTGATCAGCGAGACGGGAGCCATGAAGTTGGTCCCGAGGATAGTTTCGGCGACCGAGTAGCTGACTTCGGCCTGTTGCTGATCGCCGAGGATTCCGTGGGCGAGGAGGGCGAGCTCGATGGTGCCGAGATTGTCGGCGGCGGCGGCGAGCATGTCGGGATGTGCGGCGGTGTCGTCGAGATCCATGACGTGGGTGGCCACACTGGATGCGCCGCGTGTGCGCAGATCGGCGGCAACGGCGTTGAGCTTGTCGGCGTTGCGCGCGACAAGGAAGAGGCGGGCTCCGCGGGCAGCGAAAAGGCGGAGTGTGGCTTCGGCTATTGCAGAGGTGGCGCCGAGAGCCAGGATGTTCGTGGGCAGCTTGCCGGATGGAGACAATTTATGTGGTCACTCTCTGCCAGAAGGCGGAATCGAAGGCGGGATCGATATAGCGGGCGAATTCCTGCCATTGCGGATAGAAGGCCTGGAACTGCGGAGCGGTCATGCTCGCATCCTTCGCGGGATACATACGGCCGCCGTGTTCGAGGGTGATTCTGGCGAGGCGGTCGAGCAGATCAAAGCTGACTTCGGGCCGGATGGGGAAGTCGAGCGCAAGAGTAATGCCGGGCGCGGGGAAGGACATCATGCCGGGCGACGGGACCTCTCCGAAAACCTTGATGACGGCGAGGAACGATGCGAGGCCGGACGCGGTGATGGCCTTGAGAACCTGGATGATGCCAAGCTGGTCGGCTTCCCAAGGCAGCACGCACTGAAACTGCAACAGGCCATTCTTGCCGTACATGCGGTTCCAGTGAAGGACCTTGTCGAGCGGATAGAAGAACGGCTCGTAGTCGACGAGGCTGCTGGTGGTTTTGCTGAGCTGCTTGTTGTAGTAGAGGGTGTTGAAGAGCCCGATGGAGAAATGATTCAGGGCGAAGCCGGGCAGATCGACGGGAAATACGAGCCAGGGCTCCTTGCTGACAGTGAGCGGCGCGGGCTCGGGTGAGTGATCGCCCTCCATGAAGATGCCGCGGGCAAAGTTCTTTCCGGTGGCGACGCAGTCGATCCAAGACACGGTGTATTCGACGCCGGAGCTGGCCCGGGAAAGTTCGACAAATTCCTCGATGCCGGTGAACTTGATGCCGGTGTACTGAATGTGGCGCGAGACGATGGGGCGCAGGCGTATTTCTGCCCAGGTGATGAGGCCGGTGAGTCCCATGCCGCCAATGGTGGCGGAGAACCATTCGGCGTTTTGCGTCGGGCTGCAGAGGAGCCGGGTGCCGTCGGAGCGGACGAGCTCGAAGCAGGGAACATGGCGGCCAATCGTTCCGGCGACGTGGTGATTCTTACCGTGGATATCGTTGGCAATGGCGCCGCCGACGGTGACGTATTTGGTGCCGGGAGTGACGGGCAAAAAGAAGCCGCGCGGGACGGCAAAGTCGAGAATCTCGGCGAGAGTGACGCCGGCTTCGCAGCGGAGAATCCCGCTTTCCGGATCGAAGCTGATGAGACGGTCCAGCCCTCCGGTGATACCGGGACCTCGGGTGGGAAGCAAAGTGCCGTTTTCGAGCAGGCAGACGTCGCCATAGCTGCGGCCAGCGCCTACTGGAAGAAGCCGCGTGGCGGGCGGTTTGTTTAAAGGAAAATCGCCCATCCAGTTCAGCGTCTTTAGTTCTGCCTGAAGGGTTGGGTAGCGGCCCCAGCTTTCGAAGCGGGGACGGGGTTTCGATTTCGCCATCGGGGGTGGTGTTGCTCCTCTTTTGGAAAACGGCCTTGATGTTTTGAAAGCGGCCTTGGTGGCTTTACATGGCTTGGGTCTATACCGCTGCGAGAACGGCGATGAGTGCGATTGCGACGCCGATGAGCAGGCTCATGCGATCGGTGACGGCAAAGATCACGGGGTCTTCGTCAAGTTCTCCGCGGGAAGCGAGGAGCCATACGCGGCTGAGCCACAGGATCATAAGAGGCGTCATGAGCCACATGCGGCTGGGGTGATGGTAGAGTCCGGAAGCGCCGCTCCCGTAGATGTAAAAGGCGAAGACGACGACCGACGCATAAGCGCTGGCGGTGCCGAAGCTGCGGATCTGCTCGATGTCAGCCAGCAGGTAGCCGCGGCCGTTGGACAGCGTGTTGCCCTGGGCGCGAATGTTCTGCAGCTCGCTGAAACGCTTGACCATGGCCAGGGACAGGAACAGAAAGACGGAGAAGGCCGCCAGCCAGGGCGAAAACGCCACTTTGGCGGCTGCTCCACCGGCGAGCATGCGGAGGGTGTAAAGGCCGGAAAGCAGGATCACGTCGATGAGCACGACACGCTTGAGATAGAGCGAGTAAGAGAGCGTGGTGACAAGATAAATCAGCATCCACGCCAAAAATGTGCCGGACAAAAAGGCGGCTCCGGTGAAGGCGAGAGTCATGAAGACGACCACGATGCCGAGGCCGGTAGCAGGGGAAAGATTACCCGCTGCGAAGGGACGAAAGCGCTTTTTGTGGTGGCGCCGATCGGCTTCGATGTCGAGCAGATCGTTGACGATATAGGTGGCCGACGCGCAAAGGCTGAAACAAAGGAAGGCCATCAGCGCGTCCATGATGAGCGGCAGCTTAAGGGCGTGGGCCAGCAGCAGAGGCACGAAGATTAATACGTTCTTGGCCCACTGGTGCAGGCGGATGGTCTTGAGAAAAACCTTTGGCAGCGGCGCGCGGTCCTCGAAGTGGTGAGTGACGGCGATGTTGCGCGATTTCAGTTTCGCGCGGAGGGACCGGGTAGGATTCGCAACGATCGCTTCACCGGCATTCTGGAGCAGGGGGACGTCGGGAGGACCATTGCCAACGTAGTCGAATCCTTCGACAGGGAAGCGCTTTTTGAGGCTATCGAGCTTGTGATTGCCGGTAAGGTTTGTCGTTCCGTCGCTGGCCAGAACATCTTCGAAGATGCCGAGATGGTTGGCGATGCGATGCGCTAAAGCAGTGTCCGCCCCGGTGGTGAGATAGAGCTTGCGGCCCTCAGCGTGCTGGGTCATCAAATACTCAAGCAGGGGCCGATTGTAGGGAAGGTGGGCTGCATCGAGCTCAACTTCGGCGGCAACCCGAGCCTTAAGGCTGGCCTTGCCACCTTTCAGCCAGAGTGGCGCGCGCAGGGCGCGGAGGGGATGCTGGCGGACGAGCAGGAGCAGGGAGTCGACCAGTGTGTCGCTCTTGACGAGCGTGCCGTCAAGGTCGACGCAAAGCGGCCGCCGGGACGCGACACGCACCGATTCCTCGATAACCACCTGGCTCACCACTTGTTCTCCTGTTGTAATTCGCCGGGCGCCGCGGATAGGCGGCTGCCAACAGTCTGGAGTTCCTGAACGCTGGGGACCTTCGAACTAAAGTATTTCAGGAGCTGGCTACGGACTGAATTCCACTTAAGTGTAGCAGCAAACGGGCCGCGCCGCCCGTTGCCGAGCGGCGCGAAGGTGCTACTTGTCGGCCAGAATGGGCTCCAAAGCCGGGGCTGGCGACTGCACGCTCTGCTCGGGGAAGTACGAATTCTGCACGTACTGCTCGAGCATGCGCTGCGTGTTGAAGTAAGAGCCGTTCAGCGCAATGGTCGAGCGCATGACACGTCGCCACTGGTCAGGCTGCTGGTAGTAGAGGGGCAGGATGACCTGCTCCAGGTGGTCGTAAAGCGACTGTGCCTCGCCGGCGTCTTCGTCGTGATCGGCAATCGCCCAGCCGGTCACGCCCTCGATCCAACCTTCGATCCACCAGCCATCGAGGATGCTGAGACTGGGCACGCCATTGAGGGCAGCCTTCATGCCGCTGGTTCCCGAAGCTTCGTAGGGGCGCTTGGGTGTGTTGAGCCAGAGGTCTACGCCTCCGGTGAGCAGGGCGCCGAGAGTCCACTCGTAGTTTTCAAGGTAGACGATCTTCAGCAGATCGGATTCGAGCTTGGAAGCCAGCTCGATGACGCGGCGAATCATGGCCTTTCCGGGCTCGTCGGCGGGATGGGCCTTGCCGCTGTAGATGATCTGCAGGCCGCCGAACTCCTTGGCACACTTGACCACGCGCTCGGGATCGAAAAACAGCAGGTCGCCGCGCTTGTAGGTAGCGGCGCGGCGGGCAAAGCCGACGGTGAAGACCTCAGGCTTGAGTTCGACGCCGGAGCGTTCCTTGATGAGATTCGATGTAGTACCGCGATTGGCTTCACTGCAGTGTGACGGCAACAATGGCCTGGTTGCCTATTTTTCGATGGAAATCGCCGTCAGCCCGGCGATACCTACCTATAGCGGTGGTCTCGGCGTGCTCGCAGGCGACACCCTGCGCGCCGCGGCAGACATGGGTTTGCCGTTGGTCGCCGTAACCCTCGCGCATCACCTCGGATACTTCCGTCAGCACCTCGATGCCAAAGGCATCCAGACCGGAGAGTCGCAGCCCTGGAGCCCGGAAAGTATCCTAGCTGGCGAAGCCCCGGTCGTGACCATAACCATCGACGATCGCCCTGTCGCCATCCGCGCCTGGCGTTACGACCTCGAGGGTGTCACCGGCCACACCATCCCGATCTATTTCCTCGACACCGACCTTGAGGAAAACGATCCGCGCGACCGCGGGCTGACCGATCACCTCTACGGAGGCGACGGCGATTACCGCCTGCGACAGGAAGCGGTGCTGGGCATGGGCGGAGTGCGTATCCTTGCCGCCCTCGACTACAAGCCGCTCGTCTATCACATGAACGAGGGCCACGCCGCGCTCCTCACAGTAGCCTTGCTCGAGAAGCAGTTGCGGGGCGGAGCACTCGAAACTGCGACCGAGCAGGATCTCGAGGCCGTTCGTCAGCTCTGCGTCTTCACCACCCACACCCCTGTTCCTGCAGGACACGACCGCTTCTCCGCCGAGCAATCTGGGCGCATTCTGGGCAACGAGCGCACCACCTTTCTCGAGCGCGTGGGGGCTTTCCACGACAAGCTGCTGAACATGACGTATCTTGCGTTGCGCTTCTCCCGCTACGTCAACGGGGTCGCCATGCAGCACGGTATCGTCTCACGCGAGATGTTCCCCGAGTATTCCATCGAGGCCATTACCAACGGCGTGCACGCTGCCACATGGACCTCGCCAGCCATGCAGATCG
>Ga0207050_1011_pt1 | contig 37686 bp, 31 predicted proteins | sample Alteio_BWMinCont_64_FD_153291 | JGI IMG/M metagenome (GOLD analysis project Ga0207050, IMG submission 153291) | Enriched cells from forest soil in Barre Woods Harvard Forest LTER site, Petersham, Massachusetts, United States -... | ecosystem: Environmental > Terrestrial > Soil > Temperate forest >...
TTTACAGCTGCGGACTCCCGATCAGAGCGCGGATTTTCACCGGGGGATGGCGGGGCTAGCGAAAGCCTTGCGCGGCTGGAGCCTCGAAAAGCCGCCTTCGATCTCGGAAATGCTTGACCTGGCGCAGGCACTTCAGGCGCTTGGCAAAGAGCGAATTACCGCCGATATGCGCGACATCCTGCTGCCGCTTCTCGCCAAAACCGAGGCCGACCGGCGAAAGCTGCTGTTGCGCGATGGTTTCGCCAGTCTGATCTATGACGCCGAGCAGTACTCAAAGAGCGCCTCGCCGGCAGGAGAAACCCCATGAAGATGGCGAGATTAGGCTTCTTGGTCTTATCTGTCGCGGCGTGCTGGGCACAGTCCCAAACAGAGACGCGGCGGGAAGCTGAGTATTACGTTGCGGCCTATGCCCATCATTACGGCGTGCCTCTCGGTTTTGTTCGTGCCATTGTGGAGCAGGAATCTGGGTGGCGTCGATGCCCTGTGTCGTCGAAAGGGGCCGTAGGACTCATGCAGCTGATGCCCGGGACAGCGGCCCGGCTGAACGTCCAAAACCGATGTGACCTGCGGCAAAACGTCTCAGGCGGAGTTCGCTACCTCGCGTGGTTGATGACGAAATTTCACGGCGATCTGAGGCTTGTGGCAGCCGCATATTACGCAGGCGAACACGCCATCGCCGGCCGAGAACTCAGTTACTCGAACCCTGATGTCGTCGCCTACGTGCGTGGCGTTCGGGAAAGAGTAGAACGGCAAAGGAGAGTTTGGAGTGCGTCCATACCACGCACACCAGGAGAGGAAACACAATAAATGAAAATGCATTTGGTTTTTTTTATCTATGTCATTGTTAGCTATGGCGTAGCTCACGCCGAAGATGGCAAGGTCATTCCTGAAGTGGAGAGCATTCGCATTGACGATGGTACGGTCGCGGTACTGCGTCTTGGCCCTGGCTTTACCAGTTCGGTCCGTTTGCCAGAGGAAATCAATTCCGTGGTGCTTGGCAATCCGTCAAGCTTCAAAGCGGAACATTCCGAAACCGAGCCGCGTCTGGTCTTCTTCAAACCCATCACCTCGCAACCAGCCGAGAGCAACGCTCTGATTACCACCAAGAGCGGCCGGGAGGTCACCCTGCACCTGATTAGCGAGGGCAAGCAGGCCGCAAACACCAGAGTGGATTTCATGATCGAGTTCCAGCGCCCGCGCAGCATGGTGCTCGGGCCAACCACCTCATCGAGTGCTACTTCCGTCCTTGCCCCTCAAAGCGCTCCGGAAACAGAAACATCGAAACCTGCGCTCAAGAAGAAACCGGACCTTATCGGCGAGGAGTTGGCAAGACAAAGAGCTGTGGCTTCCCCCATTTGGGAAGGAAAGGAACTTACCGCGGCAATTGGCGGTTCGACGCGAAGTGGTGAGCAGATGATCATCGGGTTCTCCGTTTTGAACCGCACCAATCGAGTTGTTGAATTGCTGCCGCCACGGATCGAGTTGAGCGGCAGGACAGCCCATTCCAACGGTGATCATCCCATCAAGGCCGAAACAGTTCCCGTTGTCGAATACCGCCTAACCTCGCTCCGGCTGGCCCCAGGTGAACGCGCAGACGGGGTGCTCGTCTTTGAGCGGCCCGGTTTCAAACAGGCCGACGAAGGACTTTTGCTCGAACTGGCCGAGACCGAGAGAGCCGATAAGCCGTTGCTCGTGCCTTTGCCTTTTGTAAGTGACCGTGTTTTGGAGGCCCGTCATGAACTTAACTAACGAACAAACCAACAACGCAAGCTCGCCAGATCCGACGAAAGGTGTGCCCCAAGCAACACAATTGGCCGGCGCTCCCGAAGCCCCTCAAAAGCCCTATGTGCCGGAAAAGGACAAGGAGAAGGATCAATCGGATCGAAAACAAAACATGGGAATGATTGGCCTGCTGGTCATCATCCTCACCGTGGCCGGAGTCCTTCTCTTCACGAACAAGCGGCCCACCACAAGAGCAGGGGGTACAAATAAGGCATCCACCAATCAACAGCACAACGACCCGCAAGCCACATCACCTGGCACAACAGGGCTGCCGCTTTCTGCTCCAACAGGAGAGGCACATAAGACTGAATCCAATGGCGATTTTGTCAGCGCTAGCAGCATCGCCAACTTAGCTCAGAAGAAGCAAACTCCCAAATCGAGTGGGACGCTGGGGGACATTCCGACCTTTGACAAAACTCAACCGTGGGCCTACCCGACCACATCACCGGGAGCAGCCTCTTCTTCACCATCCGGAACCGCTGCGCCAGCCGTTAATAGCAATGAGCTGCCTGAGACGCGAACAGAGCGGGAAGCCTTGGAGAAACCATCGTTGGTGTTTGTTAAGGGTAAATCGAGTTCTCTCTCGCCGGGACAGGCGGACGCATCCGCTGAGACCGAAATTGGTGTTGGCCTGGTACCTGGGACCAAGTTAAGAGCACGGCTGGAGTCAGCCCTAAACACTGCCGTCACGATGCCCGTCGTTGCCGTCATTGAGTACGATTACGAGCAGCAAGGCGAGATCGTGGTACCCGCGGGATCCAAAGCCTTCGGACGTCTGGAAGGAGCCGATCGCTCGGGATTTGTGTCCGTCCACTTCGATTCATTGATGTATCCCAGCGGAGAAACTGTGAAATTCGAGGCGCTCGCAACCGATCTCCAGTTGCGGCCCTTGCGTGGCAAAGTTGAAGGAAAGAATACCGGGAAGAACATTCTGGTGCGCACTGTTTCGGGTCTGGGTGAAATTGCCTCAGCCGTGCTCGGTGGGAACAGCGTAAACCAACCGCTCAGCGAAGCCGACCTTCTTCGCGCACGTGTGGGTGAGAACATCGGCCAGTCCGCCGACCAGGAACTCGCGAAGCTCGCCGTTACTGAACACATTGTGGTCTCTGTACCGGCGAATACGCCTGTCTACGTGGTGGTAGAAAAGCCGGCAAAGCCTGGGGCATCGAGCACGGTGCGCTCAGAAGCAGTTCCGACGGCGAGACGTTCGACAAGCGCGGCGGAATTGCGCCAACTTCTCCAACTGCAACGAGAGCTGAACGACAGCGCAAAACCTGTGGATGCGGCTCAGGTAAATCCCAATCCGCAATAGGAGCGTCATGGCCCGCCCGGCTTGCGGGCCTCTTCTCTCCGGATATCCATACACCACGGCAGTTTTTCAGGAGTTACATATGCAGTTCTCCAAATCGAAACGAGCCTCTGAGACGACCCAATTCCCTGTTAAAGCACTTCCTCAGGAATTCAGCCAGGAAACCAGCGGCACATCAACACCTTGTACCGATGAACGACTTCTCACGCCTCGAGAAGTGGCAGCCAGACTCGGGGTATCGCAAAGGTGGGTGCGTGACCACGCTACAAGACGAATACCGCGGATTCCCGCGGTTAGGCTTGGGCCACTGCTACGTTTTCGATGGAGCGACATCGCTGATTTCCTTTCTCGTCAGATGTCCCAAGGCCCTTCCAAAAATGAGCGGAGTAGTGTATGAACAGAGATGTTCTCCGCGACCAACGATGGACCATTTAGGAGAGCTCCAAAATGACTATGGTCTATCAAAAAGGCAGTGTGTACGAGAAGGGTATACGAATAAAGAAGTGGTACGGGAAGTTCCGTGTCTACATGAGAGACCGGGAAGGAAAGGAGGTTGTAAAGACGCAGAGGGTTGTCCTTGGATTGAAATCCCAACTGCGCAAGCATGAGGCAGAGAAGAAGCTCCAGGAGATCATTCAACGGGAAAATGGAGTCGGAAAAGATGGCGCGACATCAGCTCCTAGGTCCGACAATTCCGTTACTTTTGAGTGGTTCGTAACTGAGCGTTATCTTCCGATGCGCCGAGGTCAATGGCGGCAAGCGACCAAGGACAAAACTGAATTCGAGATCAGAAGGTATTTGGTTTTGAGATTCAAAGATATGCCTCTCAACAAAATTGGGACGTTTGAGATCCAGATGATGTTAAACGATCTGGCTCAAGGGTTCTCAGAATCCATTGTTAAGCACGCGTACGCAAACATCAGATCCATTACGCGAATGGCAAAGAAGCTGAAATTCATCGTGGACGACCCCGGCGGGGACACAAGAATGCCGGAAACTAAAGCTGTTTGTCGGCCTACGATGACACCAGGACAGATCATCCAGTTGATCGATTCAATCGACAACCCACATGACTTGTGCTTGATGAGCATCGGCCTTTTTTGTGCAACTCGGACAAGCGAGACATTTGGCCTCCAGTGGAAATCCTATGCTGGCGACCGACTGATCATCCAAAGCACCGCGTATGAGGGAAGCTTGTTTCCAGGCAAAGTGAAGACGAATGCCAGCTGGAATGCGGTACCAATTCCTGATGACATCCGGCCAATCATTGACGCTTGGAGGCAAGAGTGCACAGATATCTCGCCCGACGCGCTCATGTTCCCAACATGTGGACGTGACGGCTGCCAGGTGCCCCGGCGCGCGAAGAATTTCCTCAAGTGGCGAATCCATCCGATCACCGACAGGCTCGGAATACCAAGAAGACTGGTCACTTTTCAAGTCATGCGGCGGACTCTGGGAACGGATTTGCAGAAGCACGGAACCATGAAAGATGCCCAACAGATCCTGAGACACGCAAACATCCTGACCACGGGGAATGTCTATATGCAAGAAATCCCGGCGAGCGTGGTAGCCGCGATTAACTCGCGCACTCGGGAGATTCTCGCAAGCCGGAAGGGAAATCCTGCAATGCGCTTAAATGCAATGGGCTCCAATGGGCTCCAGTTGGAGAAAGGGGCTACTGTAAGTGCTTGAAAAGAATGGCTCCTCAGGTAGGACTCGAACCTACAACCCTCCGGTTAACAGCCGGATGCTCTGCCATTGAGCTACTGAGGAGTGAGCAACAGGCCACCGCCAAGCGGACCAGCCGGTTGATTTATTTTCTTAAAATACCACGCGCTGTAGTCATTGGCAAATGCGCAAGATTGCCGGAATTGCCGGATAGCGACTAGACAGGGCGAAAGGCAGGGTCTGCCGTTACCGTTCTGGAAACCTCGGCCGCGCCTTACTCGGGAGTCTGCTGAACAACTAAGCCATCGAACGTGGTTATGGCGACCAACCTGCCATGATTGGCAAGCAGGTCATGCACGCTCCAGCCGGAATCAAGGCTATGCCAGGAGCGTCCCTTGTTCAAGCTCTCAAAGATATTGCCGGAATCCGCCCCGGTGGCAAGAATGAGGTGATTTTCGGAATCAAAGCGGATCGAAGCAACATTCGTGATGGGCAGGGACGTGATTCTCTGCCAGGAATCTCCCTGGTCCAGGCTGCGGAATGCGCCTTCGCGGGCTGCCAGCCAAATTCCGCCGTTCCTATCGACCGAGACGGAATTAATTACGACGACGGACTGAGGGATGCCCGGCATAAACCAAGTCCTGCCGCCATCAATTGAAACGGCCACGGCATGGTGGCTGGCGGCAATCACAACCTGGCCTTCGGCGCTTACGCTTACCAGGTCCCCGGCTATGGACGGAACCGTTTTCTCCCAGATGCGGCCCGAATCCACGCTGGCCAACAAGCCGGACGGTGTGGCCGCATACCACTTGCCGGGAGTATTCGCGAGCCCGCTAACAGGCATGGTGAGCTCGGTAAACTCCAGAGACGCAGTGCTGGCAGCTCCGGCGCCTGACTCCATCTGCAATACATTCAGCGGTTGCCATTGCAACTCATTCTGCTTCAGTTGAAAAATACCCCGATTGGTACCGGCAATCACGGAGCCATCCCCGGTCTGGCACAGCGCAAAAACATCTCGTCCGGCCAGACCGGCACTGATTTGCGTCCAATTCCGGCCCGCATCGCGGGAGACAAAAACGCCGCCGAACTCTTTGTCATTCAGCAGGCCAACGTACATCACCGCGGGATCATCACGGTCCAGCAGTAGTGCGCCTATTTTACGATGAGCAAATCCGCGATTTGAAGCCGTAAATCTGAAACCACCGTCATCGCTGGCGAGTACGCCGCCACGATCTGTCGCCAGCAACACGCGCGAAGACCATCGCGGGTCCACGACCACCGCGTTCACGATGATATTCGCCGCCGTCATGCGCTTCCAGGTGGCCCCGGAATCAGCGGACCGCCATAGCCCTTCGGTAGTACCGGCGTAAAGAACACCAGAGCCGGTGGGGTCCATGAGCAGGGCTCGCGTGCGCCTTGCGGAATACGGGATGCCTTGTATCTTGCGGAATGTCCGCCCGCCAGTCATGCTCTTATATATTCCGGAACACGCGCTGAGATACACCACCGAAGGATTCGCAGGATCCACCGCGATCGAGAATACGTCGGAATCGTCAATTACCCCGGCCTTGATGCTGTTCCAGTTCTTGCCGCCGTCTTCTGTCTTCCAGGGCAGGTGCCAAGTTCCGGCATAGATTACGGCAGGATTGACCGGATCAACCGCCACCGCCTCCACATTCCGGATTTCGAGATGGCGTTCCGGAGAGATCCGCTCCCAATGGTCTCCAGCATCGCGGCTGCGAAATACACCGTCCAGGGCGCCGGCCACCAGTGTCTTGGTGTCCGCTGGAGCCAACGCAAGAGCTCGAACAGACTTGCCATGCATATCAGAAAGCGTCTCCCAGGTTTGGCCTCCGTCTCGGCTGCGAAAAATGTCTCCATCGCCATGCGGGGACTCCACACTCCATGCCGCCACGTACACAATGCTGGAATCGGCGGGATCCACAATGATGTGATCGAGCGCCATGCTCGCGGTGCTGCCCAGGTGGGCGCACCGCGACCAACTGGCTCCGCCGTCACTGGAGATATACAGCCGGCCGGCACTGGTACCTAAAAAAACCCTGTCCGGATTCCGCGGATCAAATGCCAGGCTACGGACATCACCGCCGTCTGGACCTACTGCCAGCCATTGTTGTGCCATCGCTCCGCCGCCAAGAAACACCAGAGTGAAAGTCAGCCAGCGGAATGCGGATGTGAAACGCATGAACGACGAAGACGCCTCCTGAAATTATTAATGCGATGAGCTTGCCATGCCTTCGTATGGCCAACAAGTTACTGAAGGCCAGGCGGACCAAGAAAGTCCAGAGGCATTGGCCACTTAGTTTCTCATTCTCTGCGCAGAACTGGAATATGCAGGAAGCCGATGGTTAACGGAAGTCGGCCGGCACGGGCATAAACCGCCGTACTTGTTCTATTGCTGGCTTGTCGCGTTGACGAGCGGGTTGACTTGAACGATCAATTGGGTTCCCGCCTCTAGTTTCAGCTCATCTTTTCTTGCGACAATCATGGAACCCATTGCGCTGCCAGGCGTACCCGTCCTTAGCCCCACACCTTGGATGGCAATCACCCCGTGAGCGCCTGCGCTCAGTTTTCCAGAGGGGCCAGCCGCGGGCATTTCCAGCCCGGGTGGTGAGACAACGGAAGCACTAGGAATGTCCCCCGCGCGCGGAACAGAAGCTTGATTTGGACCTGCAGAATTTCCTCGCCTCGATCCCATAGGCTGCCCGGCGCTATTAGGCTGGCCAACTCCCAAGAACGGGGGAGGAGACATTGCATCGGGCTGGTCCACGCGGGATAACTCGGGCGCGGGTCCTGCGAGCGCCTGAATAAGTCCATCAAATTCTATTTCTTTGCCGCCCTTCAAAATGACTTTGTCAAAAATAATTCCAAGGCTCGATTGGCGGTCGTCTTTCGTGCCGGCATTGACTTCAGTGATATGGCCGATCAGCTTTGAGTCTCTGTGCACAACGAGCTGGCCGTGAACGACTACATCCTGAGTTATTTTGGCCTTGACGATATCACCCGCTTTTACTTTCTTGGCATTCAATGACTTGGTAAGCTCACCCACCAGAAGAGTTCCGCTGTCTAACCTGTTCGAGCTGTCGGGGGCACCGGTTGCCGCTTGAGTTCCAGCCGTTAGAGCAACAGCTCCGACCGCCGCGAGCCCCATCGTAAACAAGTAAACCGCTTGGTAGTTTTTCATTACGCACCTTCCAAGAGCCAAGAGCCTGAGTGGGACTTGTTTATTGTGCACCAATCAGCGCCAAAGATAAACAGCCGGCAGAACAATGGCCGGTTGCGTGAAAGCCGATGACCGTGCGAGTTACAACTATCAAACCCGCGGTAGCATCTGCGTAGCGCTTGTCCAGCCTCACATTCCGGGTGGTCATAGCCGGTTCGATGTTCGAAAGGTTTACGTAGCACCATAAATGATTTATATTCAAATACTTACAGGCGGATAGACGTTTTTACACGGTCTTACATCTAAATCCGCAAAGGTCACTTGTGCTTGTTTCCTAAGAGTATGAAAGGGGTTGTGAGCTTGCAGGAAAAGGTCCTTATCGTAGAAGACGAAGAGAATGAGAGGTCGGGATTGGCGGAACTCATCTCCGCGTGGGGTTATCGCACGGACACAGCCAGAGATGGTCTGGAAGGCCTGGAGAAAGCAGCAGCCTGGTCTCCCGGCATTGTTATCACCGACCTGAAAATGCCGCGCATGAACGGAATGGATCTGCTGCAGAGACTGGCGGAACAAACGCAAGCAATTGCAGTGATCTTGCTTACCGCTCAAGGAAGCATTGATCTGGCTGTGGATGCAATGAAGATGGGGGCCTATGACTTTATTGAAAAGCCAGTTGACCCCTCCCGCCTGAAGCAGATTCTTCAGAACGCCAGCCGTCACCGTGGGACCTCGTTGGAACTGGAGGTAACCCGCCGCAAACTCCGCGACACCGGCGTATTTGGAAGTCTGATCGGCTCATCCAAAGTCATGCAAGAGATCTTCCGGCTCATCGAGATGGTGGCCCCCAGCACGGTGTCCGTATTGATTACCGGCGAAAGTGGTACAGGCAAAGAAATGGTGGCCCGCACCATCCATGAAATAAGCTTGCGGAAGAGCAAACCTTTCGTCGCCATCAACTGTTCGGCCATTCCTGAAACTCTGATTGAAAGCGAGATCTTCGGACATGAAAAAGGCGCTTTCACCGGCGCGCTGGAACGTCGCTCAGGGTGCTTTGAACTGGCGGAGGAGGGCACACTTTTGCTGGATGAGATTGGAGAAATGCCCATTGCGACGCAAGCCAAGCTTTTGCGCGTGCTGGAGGACCACAAGCTGCGCCGTCTGGGCAGCAAAACAGAAACTCCCGTAGACGTGCGCGTGCTCGCTGCCACCAACAAGGTCCCGGAAGAAGCGGTCAGCAAAGGCGAATTGCGGGGAGATCTTTACTACCGCCTGAATGTTTTCAATATCCATTTACCTCCGCTGCGGGAGCACAAGGAAGATGTTCGGCAACTGTCCGAGGCGCTTCTGGCTGACATGAACACCAAACATGGCCGCAAAGTGAGTGCCATAAGCGAAGCCGTATCGCACATGTTCAACGACTACAATTGGCCGGGCAATGTGCGCGAACTGCGGAACACGCTGGAGCGGGCAGTCATTGTATGCGAGGGTGCGCTCGTGGAACCGCGCCACCTGCCGCCTAATTTTGGCAGTGCCCGGCTCAAGTTCGGTCCGGAAGCAATCGCGGAAAACGATGCAATCCGCGTGCCGGTAGGCACCACGGTGGGGGAGGCCGAAAAAGCGCTGATCTTAAAAACGCTGGCAGCCGCCAATAATAACAAGACCCGAGCAGCGGAAATTCTGGGCATCAGTCTCAAGACATTGCACAACAAACTGAAAGAATATGGTCATGCTTCCAGCCTGGCACGCGAAGCTGTCAGCTAAAAACCCATGCCGGCCCTGAGCCTGAAAGCTAAACTGGTGTTTGCAATCACCGCCATGGTGGTGGCGATCGTGGTCATGCTGGCTGCCTTGTATATCTCGGAGGTGGTGCACCAGCGGTTGCAGGAAGCGGAGAATGATGGGGACTTTATCGCGCACGAAATATTCTCCATGTCCCGTGACGCGCTGGAATCCGACCTTGGCGGCACGCGGATTGATTTGAATGATCCGCAAAAGGTGGAGAGCGCGGTCGCTGAAATTCTGCAGACCAACGCTGGGGTGAATTCCCTTCTTGAATCCGTGGTCGGGTATTCGCCTACGATCTACGATGGCGCCATCACAAATGCGGAAGGGCGGGCACTCTTGCATACTAACCGATCCTATTCCGGCAAGCTGCTGGACCGCCGTGAAGACCTTGCATCCGTGGTGCGGGGCGGAACCTGGAGGCAGATCCAAGTCATCTATGGTCCTTCCCACGTCTATGATGTTCGCGTACCCCTGGTCCGCAACGGCACGCCATTTGGCGAGGTCCGAATCGGCGTCTCCACAGTGCTCTTGAAGAGCGATCTGCACCCGCGGCTCAACCGCGCGCTGTTGTTTTCCGGCGGAGTCATTCTCGCCTGTTTGGTTTTGGCGGCGGGCCTGTCTACCGTGGTACTGCGCCCTCTTGCGGCCATTAGCCAGCGACTGGACTTAATCAACGCCGGCCAAGTAGAACTTCTCGATACGCCTTCCCGGCGTTCGGACGAATATGGCGCAGTCTCCAGCAAGATTGACCGACTCGGCCGTCAAATGCGTGACGTAAAGGAGGTATTCTCCGCTCTAAAAGAGAATCTGGACCAGATGATGGCCAACCTCCAAGATGGAGTCATGCTGTTTACAAGCGACTTTCGGGCGGTTCTGGTGAGTGCGTCGGCTGAACGATTTATTGACAAGCCGCGGAATGAGATCCTGGGCGGGCATCCATCCGGGATTTTCTCGCGGGATTCATTGCTGGACCGGGCAATCCTGCATGCATTTGAGACACATCAACCTATCGAGCAGCAGGAGATGGCATCTGAGAACGGCCAACACTTTGAGATATCGCTGGACTTTATCGAGGAGCGCGGAGAGCGCATCGGCGCATTGCTTACACTGCGTGACGCAGAGTCTGTCCATCGTATTGAAGACGAAATAGAACTGTCGCGCAGACTTTCGGCGATTGGCCGGCTGACGTCAGGAGTAGCTCACGAAGTCAAGAACCCAATCAATGCTATCGTGGTCCACTTGGAATTGTTGCGCCAAAAGCTGCGCCAGATCGACCCCGATACCGAACGACATATGGACGTAATCGGCAGTGAGATCAAGCGCCTGAACAGGGCCGTCCAAATCCTTGTGGACTTCACGCGGCCGGTGGAACTTCGCCTGGTAGAGGCCGATTTGCGCAAGCTCGCGGAGGAGGTGGTTGCGCTCGCCTCTCCAGAAGCCTCGCAGCACAATGTCAAAATACATCGCGAAGCGTGCTCTGAACCGTTGCGCGTACACGCGGATGTGGACCTGACCAAGCAAGCGCTCTTGAATATCGTCATCAACGGCGTACAGGCCATGCCCAACGGCGGGAACCTGTACATAGCTACAAGGCGTGAGAGCGATGGCGCCTTGATTAAGGTACGCGATGAAGGACCGGGAATTCCGGCGGACGTCCGCGACAAGATTTTCAATTTGTATTTCACTACTAAAAAGGGTGGCACCGGAATTGGGCTGGCTGCGGCCTATCGGATATTGCAAATGCAGCACGGCTCATTGGAGTTCGAATCCATCGCAGGGATTGGCGCCACATTCTGTCTCCGGCTGCCCTTAGCCGAAAGCGTCCCGGCGGCGGGCCAAAACCGAACTCAGGAGCCGTCAGAAGATCCGGTGAAGCGCACATGACGCCAGCCCGACTTAAGCCCGTCCTCGTCTGGACGTGCTGCGCCGTGCTTCTGCTTTCAGCCTGCACGAGGAAGAAAATTGCCTTGCCACCGCAGCCGCAAGCGCCCACGGTTCCCGAACAACAGCCGCCACAAACAGGTAGCCCAGCCCAGATCCCGGACCAAACAAAAGACCAACCCACACCAGAACCGGCGCCAAACGCCACAACCAAGCACCCTAAGCCGGGTGCGCCAACGCACAAGCCGGCGCCCCGTCCCAGCAATAACGACGACAAAAGCAATGCGATGGCCGCCAACACGCCTCCTAAAATCGTGATTCAAGAAGCCAGGTCGGATGCTTCCGCCGCGGCGCCTGTTCAAGTTGCTCCCCTGACGGCACATACCGATGCCGCGCACAATCAAGCCACGACAGAACAGCTTATGGAGAGTACGGACGCCAATCTGCGCAGCATCAAGCGCCAGCTATCGAGTGATGAGCAGGCCCAGGCGGAGCAGATCCATGAATTCCTGGCGCAAAGCCGCCAGGCAACCAAAGAAAAGGATCTTGTTCGCGCCCGCAACCTGGCCATGAAGGCGCATCTGTTGTCAGATGAATTGGTGAAACTTAAGTAGGGTGAATACGGCCAAGATTTCCATTTGTCAAGCGCCGAAAACGCACTCGGTTTTCAATTTGGGCAATTGCCATTCCGGCGATTTTGGCAATCTCGCTTCACCGCCGTCCTTCCCGCTTCTGTGCAATCACCAGTCCTCTGGGGGTCGGCAACAAGACCGCGGAAATCAATCCCTCTTGCTCCAAACGCAATGCGGCTTCGCGAACGGTCTTCAAATGAGAACTGGCATCGTGCATCAAGATGAGGCCGTTGGGGTTGATCCGCGGGAGAAAGTGCCGTACTTCCGGTTCGCGCAGCTCGGGAAGGGAATCACAGAAAAGAACATCAATCGTTCCGGCGACCGCGACATCTAAACTGGCCTGGCAGCGGTAATCCACCCATTTTTTCAGTCCGGAGGCATCAATCCTCTCTTTGGCTTTGGCGAATACTTCAGGATCAGGCTCGCAAGTGATGATCCGGCCAGAGCCGTTCTTTTTCAGCCCCTCTGCCATATACAGCGTGCTCACGGCAAGAAACGTTCCCGTCTCCACCACTAGATTGGGTTTTAAGGTGGTCATCAGGCACTGCAAGAACTCCAGCACTTCAACTTCGGCAGTCATGGTGTCAAACATGCTCCAACGTTCGGGATTCGGACACTCCGGTGTAGAACGGTGATATTCAGGCTTGCAATCGTTGCCGTGCTGGATCACATGGTCCAGCACCTTGCGTACGGGATCCGCTTTTCGAAACTTGCGCCGCACAAGAAAAAGCAACACGGCGCCGGCAATAGCCGACAGCAATCCGAAAAACTGCGCATTGCTCATTCCCCAAATCACGCGCGGGTTGATGCGGATAAACTCGACCAGAAAGCGGGCGCCGCCACTCAAGATCAGGAATTCGCCGGTGATCACGCCGGGCGCTAAGGGACGCTGGAGGGCCCGTGTTCCCCGCCGCCACAGATACCAAGACATCGCAACTCCGGCAATGAACTCATAAATCGGCGTTGGGTGGACATGGCAGCTGGCAGGCCAGCCCCATTGCACACAAGTATCCGTCGTTGGGACCAAGCCATGCGGAAAAGCCATTCCCCAGGGCAAGGAAGTTGGCTGGCCGTAGTCGCCGTCGCCGGAGATCAAGCAGCCGATTCTGCCGACCGCATATCCAATAGCTGCTGCCGGACTGGCAAGATCCAGCATCGTCAGCATGTTCATGCGGTACTTGCGGGCCAGCAGCAGAAGCGTAACAATCCCCGCTACAAAACCGCCAAACCACGCAAACCCCTCGCGGAACCAGGAAAAGAAATTTACTAAATATGTCGCCGCGACGCCGGGAAGGAACGACGGAAGATCGGAGACCGGGCGTTGCAGCAAGCCCAGAGTCAGCCGGTCCCCAGGCGTATCAACAACATGCCATAGCTTGGCTCCTAGGATTCCGGCAATGGCTATATAAGCAATGACAACGTCCGGGCTCACGTGCAGCTTTTGACGCTTGAGTTCAGCTTGCAGTACAAGGAAGGCACAGACAAACGCTGACACCATTAACAAGCCAAATGTTGGCAGGGCGAATGACCCAATATGGATATACGGAAGCAGGCGGCTCCTCTAAAGTTAAAAAGAAAAGCGATTGTTCAGTATAACGGAAGAAACGCGGATCACTACGGCGTGGAAGGCCGGGCAGCCGGTATCGTTGCCAAGGCCGTGGCCCGTAGAGCCAAGCGAGCCGGGACAATCAGCACTCGCGGCAAAGATCCGTCCTTGCGGCCATAGCGTTTTAGGTCCGGCAGGCTCTTGACGGCAACTTTCTCCGCCAGCACTTCATGGCCGGCGACATCTTCCAAGTCGAAGAGGTCCGCGGGATGAAAGCTTTGTTGCGCCGCAACCAGTAATTCATGTTCACCGCGCAGATCCAATTGCAGCGAGGGATCGAGAACGAAGCACCAATAGACATCCCACTCGCGCGGCTTGTCCTCCGTGAGTATATTCACGATCAAGCTGTGGTCGTATTCCGCATGCGCCGCGGAGCGATGCTGGCGGCCGGGAATGACTACATACAAATTGAGCCTCTTGTCCAGCGGCTTCTCCTGGAGTAAGGGCTGTCCCAGCGTCCACGGCCCAAAGGTCGCCAGATGTCCGGCGGAAGTGACTTCGGGAGCAAATACGATCTCGGTCCCATCGTGGTAGGCGGAGATCGGTTTGACCGGGTCGGGTGTTGAGGGATTCGAACTGAGAGCCAATGGCAGAATTGCCGCGGTAGCCAGCGCGCAAATATTGGACCTGAGCACTCAGGTGATTATCCCATCAATCGCGACAGATTGGTGCAATTTCGCCCAGCACAAATCTCAAGTGTTACATTTGATATTGAATGCGCAGCATCCTGCAACATCGCGGTTTACGGCTGATTTTTGCTGCCAACATGGTCTCCATGATCGGCAGCGGAATGAACTCGGCTGCCGTGACTTGGTATGTGTTGCAGGTTACCCACTCGGAAGCCGCGCTGGGGACCCTCTTGATGCTGCAGACCATCCCTGCCCTGTTGATGCTCCCTTTTACCGGGGTCGTCATCGATCGCAAGGATCGCCGGCGACTGGTAATGATATTGGATGCCTCGCGCAGCATCGTGATCTTGATCGTCGCCGTGCTGGCGTATCGCGGAATGGCAAAACTCTGGGAAGTCTACTTGATGAGCATTCTAGTGGCCGCCGGGTTCTGGATGTTCTGGCCTACCATCACCGCGCTGATTCAAGAATTGACTCCGGATTCGCAATTTGTGCACTCCAACAGCTTCCTGATTGCGGGGGTGCAGAGTGGCTGGCTGGTGGCGGGCTCGATCGTCGGCTTTGTGTACAACTCAATTGGGCTTGGCGGAGTACTCTTCCTTGACTTTGCCAGTTACCTGCTTTCGTTCACCTGCTATTTGTTCGTGCGCAAGGGACGGCACACGGTAGCCGTCGCGTCCCCAATCAAGCACACCAGCGAGATTGCCCGGTTCTTACACGAGCTGCGCGAAGGCGTTGCATACATCCGCCAGCGTCCGCCGCTTGTGCTTTTAGGAAGCAGCTTGGCGTTGTTTATTGGCGCGATGCTATCGCAAGGAGTAATTACCGCTCCGTTCAGCGAACGTATCTTGAAAGCAGGAGCCGTGGGTTACGGATGGCTCAACTGCGGCTGGGCCATTGGAGCCTTCGTGGGTGCGGTCTGTACTCCTGCATTGTCTCGCAATACAGGACACCGCCGGGCCATCGGCATCTCCATGGCAGTGCTCGGGCTCTGCCTGATTTCAGCGCCCCTCTGCGGATCCCATTTGCATGGAAGCATTCATCTGACTGCGGCTTTCACCATCGGCCTCGCCCTATTGGTTTCCGTGCTGATCTACTGCGTGATGGGCTGCTGTCGCGCGCTAGGAGGGGTCGTCATCAACAGCACCATGATGGAATATGTTCCGGCACACTTTATGGGACGAGTACAAAACACGTTTAACTTCGCCGGAATGTCTCTTCAACTGGTCCTGTCTCTCACCGTAGGATTTGTCGCCCATACCTGGAGCCTGACGGCAGCTTATGCCATGGTAGGAACGGTGTACCTGCTGGCGTGCGTGGCTGGAAGCTGGCCTGGAAAATCACGCGCCGATTTTCCCGAATCTCAAGGGGCGATGACAGCCGAGACGTTCTAGGAAATGAATCATATTTGGCTATTCATGGCATCCGGCGATTCGCTCTACGCCGGCGCAGGCTTACTTTTGCTGGCAGTCGCGACGGCGCGGCAACTGAAACAGCGCTGGCTGGCGGTCTTGCGCAGGGTCACGATTTTTGTCGCGCTGACTATGACGGTGATGGCCTCTCCTCCCTTTTCGTGGCTTGTTGACGGGATGTTCTTGGCGGCCTTTTCGGTATGGGTCGTTACTTCGACTCCATCCATCGCTGGATGGAAACCGGCGAAAATGCATCTGGCAGCGGCAGCGGTCCTGATCATCCTGCTGGTGGTGTTGCCCGCAGTGGAGTTGTTGCATCGCGCCATGCCCGTGGTTACAGGCGAGCGTGGAGACCACATCGCGGTGATCGGCGATTCGATCTCTTCTGGCCTTGATCCGAGGGTAGTATCGTGGCCGGTTGTTCTGCAGCGGAATACCGGCGCGGCAGTAAAGAATCTGGCGCTACCAGGGGCGCTCACAGCCGAAGAAAGAACGATGGCACAGAAGGTCGCGCCGGAAGACAGCATCGTAGTGATCGAAATTGGCGGCAACGATCTGCTTGAAGGGACACCCTCGAACGCATTTGAGGTGAATCTGGAGGCGCTTCTGGCTCAAATTTCTAAACCGGGCCGCACAGTGGTAATGTTCGAGTTGCCGCTTTTACCGCACCGGATCGCTTATGGACGATTTCAGCGTCGCCTTGCGGTCAAGCATCACGTCTTTCTCATTCCCAAACATTTCTTCACGGATGTATTGAGCGCACCAGGCGCCACTCTGGACGGGTTGCACCTTTCCGATGTTGGAGCTCACCGCATGGCGGACTTAGTGGCACGGGTCCTCGCTCCCGTGCTTAAGACGAATCCAGCTGAGAAGCACGCCAGCTGAAACGTCAACGCAGGCTAGTTTTGGTAATGTTGGGAAGCGCTCAGGCTGTTCATATCGGTGGCTCGAAGCTGCTTTGAGCTCAAGGCCATAGACGATCTTGTAAACGGTGACGCTCGTGAAGGTGAAAACGCCGTGCTCCCTTGCGCAATCCGCTCCACAACTGGTCAGGCGGCATTGTGATCCTTAAGGTACTCGGACAGGATGTCGGTATCCAGTGTCGCCTTGAGAGTCATATCAGACATGAGGCTCTCGCTTGCTTGGCCGGTGTCTCTCCTCATAGGCGACGGATACCACCTCATCCAGCAATGCAGCATCTTCAGCTGCCAAATAAACCCAGGCCCTGCTCAAAGACACTGCCACTCGTGGGATCGATCATGACCGGAGTTTCACCCCGCTTGGGCAAGCCGGCAATGGCTCGTTGAATGAATTCCTCGACTGAGGCAATCTGGCCAGCGCGAATGGCGTCGCGGATCGCTTGTTCCTGGTCCGGGTTGAGCGTGATGATCGTGATGGGCCTCCTTTAAATTATCCGCCCCCGGGCCTGCGCTTGCGGAATTTTGGAGTCCATTCGATACTATCGCATATTGCGGGAATCTGAGTCATAAGACGGAGAGAAAACGCCTTTGGGCAAAGCACACCGAACTGGAAAAGGAGTTGAGGCAGTGAAGTGGTTGTATCTAAGAGCAGTGGTTCGATCGAGCATAAAGCATGATCAACAGAAAGGGGTAGTATGGCGCTCCGGACAGTTGGCACACGCGCTCAGTTGCGTTCCGGTAAGTCTGGCAATATCAAGAAAGACAAATGGGTTACCGATTAAGCAGCAACGGCTGCCTTGGCTTCACCAGGCTACAGAGCTACATTGGTATCGATGACCACGCGCATCAGGCTTTGCCGGCTTTTTCTCTGGTGCGGCGTTCCGCGCGGACTTCGCTGACGGCTTCGTCGACGATGCGCTGAATTTCATCCGAAGCGGCGTCGGCATTGCGCGCCCTAATGTCCTGAACGGTGCACTGAAGCACGCGCCAGCGGACGGCCTCCTCTATGAACTTCGATAGATCGCCCTTTTTCATGCCCTGGGATCCCAGGAGCCTGCGCAGGGTCAGATCGGTGTCCTTCGAGACCTTGATACTCCAGCGGACAGCTTGTTCTCCCATTTATACACCTTCTACCCTCATGTTGATAGACGCTCAAACGTCTAAAAAGTTGCCTCCCCAAAAGCCAGCAACACGCTGTTGGGCCACCAACAGATCCAACGCATCACTGGCACAACGGATCACGGCAATAGGAAATTCTAGTGCCTTAGTGTTATCTTGTCAGGTTTTAACCATTGAGGACAAAATCATATGCTTACGATGCAAGGCAAGAATGCCGTGGTGTTCGGGGTTGCCAACAGGCGCAGTATCGCCTGGTCGATTGCGCAACGGCTCAGCGAGTCCGGCGCCAAGCTCGCAATTACTTATCAAAATGAGCGTTTAAAACAAGAAGCCCACGACCTGATCACTTCCCTGCCCGGCGCGGAAGCCTTTGCGTGTGACGTCACGAGCGATTCCGAAATCGAGAAACTTTATTCTCAGCTCGCGGAACGTTACGGCCGCTTGGATACCTTGGTGCATTCCATTGCATTCGCCCCGGCGGAAGATATGAAGGGAGAGTTTCTCAATACCTCTCGGGAAGGCTTTCGCATGGCCCACGACATCAGCGTCTATTCGCTGATTGCCCTGTCGCGAGCCGCCGCTCCGCTGATGCCCAATGGCGGCAGCATCATGACCATGAGCTATTTCGGGGCCGAAAAGGTCATGCCGTCTTACAACGTGATGGGCGTGGCCAAGGCCGCGCTCGAAGCAACGGTTCGCTATTTGGCGTATAGCCTGGGAACAAAGAATATTCGCGTGAACGCAATTTCAGCAGGCCCGCTTAAAACACTCGCTTCTCGCGGTGTTTCGGGCTTTAGCGAAATGCTGAAGGCCCACGCTGACCGCTCGCCGTTGAAACGGAATGTGGACGTGAAAGAAGTAGGGGATACCGGTTTGTTCCTGGCTTCTGATCTGAGCACTGGCATTACCGGCGAAACGATCTATGTTGATTGCGGTTATAACATCATGGGCGTTTGATATCCAAGGCTTTGATGTCCAAGACCATGATATTTTCCGTCTACGTGGTGGTCGATCTGGCCATCGTCGGTGGCGTGCTGTGGTGTGCCGGGCGCCACTGGCCCGTGGGGCGATATCTGATTCCGGCCGCCGTGCTGTTCGTCTTGAATGGAGTCTGGCTGATTGTGATGACGGTGCGGCATACGCCTCCCCGCTCGTAAGAAAGACACACAAACCCTTTCAACCCTTTCAACCACAAAGGACACCAAGGAACACGAAGGAGGAAGACACCTATGATTCCCGGTTTCCTCCGTGTTCCTTTGTGGTTAGGCTCGTTCAGGTTGTGGCTTTGTCGCGCCTTGCCATACCGGATTGCAAGACAAGCTGCGCTTTAGATCTTTAGAACCACACGCCGATTGTCTCCACCCAAATGCTCAATTGCAATCTCAACATCCCGCTCTCGTGCGAAGCGCTCGAATTTTTCTCCCCACTCAATCAGCAAAATGGCGTTCGGCTCCATGAGGTCATCCAAACCCAATGTGTCAAGCTCGCGCTGCGTGTCAACGCGGTAGAGATCAATGTGGTACAGCGTAACCTCGGGGCCCCGGTATTCATGAATCAAAGTAAACGTCGGACTGGTGACGTCTGCCGCCAGGGCCGCATGAAAGCCCTCCGCAATGCCTTTGACCAGCGTGGTCTTGCCGGCGCCTAATTCGCCACGCAGCAGGACGATGGTTCCGGGAGTGATCTCGCCGGCAAGCCGGCGGCCCAGTTCCGTGGTTTCTTCGGCTGAATGGGTGTCAAATTGTTTCCTGGCATGGGCGGGCGGTTTCATGTCCTTCTCGGAAAACCTCTCAGCCAAGTGAATTTCTGCCGGCTGCGAAGGAAGCGTATAGCGCGCGGCAGATATTTGATAATGTCTGTGGCCATCAGCGTACGCTCGTCACCTTCGGCGGCTGCTATGTCCGCGCTGAGGCCGTGAAGATCAACCGCCGCACATACAGCATCTCCAATGTCACCATTTACAGCGCGGGTTTGAGCCACGATGCCTGCGATCAGTCCCGTGAGAACGTCTCCACTTCCTCCCTTCGCCATACCCGGATTGCCGGTAGTATTCACATGGATCCGGCCATCGGGACAAGCAATGACCGTACGCCAACCCTTTAGGACCAAATAAACATGGTGCTGTGCGGCAAAACCGCCAGCCACTTCCAAAGCGTTGCCGACCACTTCCTTGACTGAAAGACCAGTGAGGCGGGACATCTCACCCGGATGAGGAGTCAAGACCAATGGGCTCTTACTTCCGTCCAGAAGCTCAGTAGACCCGCTAAATGCGGTGAGCCCATCGGCATCAATAACCAGGGGCACATCGCAACCTGAGACCAGCCGCTTCACGTATGTCACGGTCTCAGCGTCCGTGGATAGCCCTGGCCCAATGGCGACAACAACACGGCGCAGGAATTTCCGCACGGCGATGGGATCAGTAGCATCCGCGGAAATGGATCCCTGATCTGTCTCCGCAAGGGGCTCGGTCATCAACTCAGGACCAAAGCCAGCCACGGTCGCAAGAATCGACTTGGGAACACAAGCCGTTACGAGCCCGGCCCCCACTTTCAACGCCGCCAATGCCGTCATGGCGGGCGCTCCTGCCTTTCCCACCGAACCGCCAATCACAACAACATGCCCGAACTCTCCCTTGTTCGCATCCAGAGACCGGTCGACTTGGAACCAGCTTCGGTATGCCCCCGCCCAATTGATTTTGAGCCCTGACTGCACCGCCTGGCTTGGTGTGCCTATCTGCGCTACAACGATTGGTCCGCGGATCGGAGCGAATAAGTGAACCTGCTTTGCCGCCGTGAAGGTCACCATCGCGTCGGCATGCACGTGCTCTTCGGCCAGCCACCACTGGTCCACGTCGTAGCCAGAGGGCAAGTCGACCGCTAGAACGGGCCTCCCCTCTCTGTTAATAACCTCAATCGCTGTTCCTGTGATGCCCTTCAACGGAGGCTTGAATCCGGTGCCCAGAAGTGCATCGACTACCAGATCGGCGCGCATTGCGCCCTGTATGGAAGCCTTCTGAAAATCCGCGTCCTTGCCTACAAACAACGGTTTAATCGGCTTAATCGCCAGCCTTTTGAACATCTTCGCCGCATCGCCACGAAGCTCGGCGGCATTTTTGGCCAAGAGGACCACGGAAACTTTCTTGCCAGCTTCTTGTAGCTTGCGTGCGGCGACAAAGCCATCGCCGCCATTGTTGCCTCTGCCACACACCACACACACGGAGCTGAATTCGAAGTGCTCTTGCGCGAACTCGGCTACCGCCGTGCCCGCGTTCTCCATCAAGGTGAGCGAGGGAATGCCATATTGTTCCGTGGTAAGACGGTCAATCTGGCGCATCTCTTCCGCGGTAACGATTTTCATGAACGTGGGCTGGCCCGCACCACCAATGGTTCCAACTTGCCGTCTACCTATTGGTCTCGAGCCGGCTGTGCCTCTTGCCGTACGAAAAATAAAAGACCAGGCCGATCACGAGCCAAACTACCAGTCGCAGCCAGTTGGTCCAGCCCAGACCATAGATCATCGCGCCGCACACAACAATGCCTAATATTGCCACAACAGGCAACGCTCCAACCTTGAACTCCCGCTTCAAATCGGGCCGGCGCACGCGCAGGATCCATACACCAGCGCACACCAGGATGAATGCGAACAGGGTCCCGATACTGGTCATTTCGCCGACGATGTCCTCCGGAATGAACGCGGCGAAGAGTGCCGTGAAGACAAAGAACAGCATATTGGACTTCCACGGCGTTTTGTATTTGGGGTGAGGGTCCGAAAAGAGCTTCGGGACCAGACCATCCTCACTCATCGAAAAGAACACACGCGACTGGCCGTACAACATGACAAGAATGACCGACGAGAACCCGGCCAGAATCGCGACCGTCACAAATTTAGCTAGCCACCCGTAGCCAGTCATGTACTTGGTGATCGCGAAGACCACTGACGCTTCTTTGCCCGCTGTCCGGAAGTCCTGGACCGTAGCTACGCCGCTCAATACATGAGAGAACGCGACGTACAAAACCGTACAAATGACGAGCGACCCGAGTATGCCAATCGGCATGTCGCGTTTCGGGTTCTTCGCTTCCTGCGCTGCTGTGGACACTGCATCGAATCCGATGAACGCAAAAAAGACCACACCAGCCGCGCCCAATATTCCCATCATGCCGCCGTAGTCATGAGTAACTCCCTGGGAGGTTGTATACGTGGTAGGGGTGGGAATGTAGGGCGTATGATTTGCCGGGTTAATGAATCCCCAGCCGACCACGATGACCATCACGACGATAGCAACTTTCGTGACGACAATCAGGGTGTTGACGAATGCCGACTGCTGCGTGCCGCGGATGAGCAGAGCGGAAAGCACGAGAAGAATACCGACAGCCGGGATATTCACGATCCCACGAACACCGGTGCCCATCATGACTTCGAGCGGCGAATGACACCATTGGTACGGAATATGCATTTGGAAGTACTCGAGGATTCTGTTGAAGTACTCGCTCCATGCAATCGCGACGGTAGCGGCGCCAACCGCGTACTCGAGCACCAGGTCCCAGCCAATGATCCATGCGACGAACTCGCCCATCGTCGTGTAGGAGTAGGTATATGCGCTACCAGCGATGGGAATCATTGATGCAAACTCAGCGTAACAGAGGCCGGCGAAGGCGCAGCCGACACCCGCCAGGAGAAACGCGAGGGTCACGGATGGTCCGGACCGCTCCGCGATCGCCGCTGCCGTCCGAACGAAAAGGCCCGCGCCGATGATAGCCCCAATCCCAAGCGCGACCAAGGACATAGGACCCAGGGTCCGCTTGAGACGATCCTCACCGCTTTGAGCCGTAAGACTATCAATTGATTTGGTCCGAAACAATGAGCCAGCCACTATGTCCCTCCTAGTTCTCGATTCAGTTTCGATCCTACAGACCGTGCCATGACGTCGCGAATTTGCCCGCAAGGGTCCCGCGATTATACACAGCGAGGTGTCTTGACTAAAATCTAGTAGGGCGACGAAGATTCAGCTATTCAGGTCTACTGCCCTTTTGTGCTCATATTTGACGCAATATTGCATTCCGACGCGACCAAACAAGATACACAGGAATGCCCAACAACACAATGACCAGGCCCGGCCAAGTGTACTGCGGCAAATACCGCAACAGTACGACGTCAATATATAAAGCCATCACAATATAAATCGCGGGAAGCACGGGATATCCGAATGCCTTGTATGGCCGTTCGGCGTCCGGTTGTTTGAAGCGGAGAACGAAGATCCCTCCGATGGTGAGGATGTAGAACACTAATACGGCGAAGATGACGTAATTGAGCAGGTCGTTGTATGTTCCGGAAAGACACAGCACGCAGGTCCAGATGCCCTGCACGATGAGGGAGACCATGGGCGTTTTGTATCTGGGATGTAGCTGGCTCACAGCGTTGAAGAAGAGCCCGTCTTTCGCCATGGCGTAGTACACGCGCGCGCCGGCCAAAATCAATCCATTGCAACATCCAAACGTCGAAATCAGGATAGCGATAGCCATCAAACCCGCGCCGGTACTGCCGAACATCTGCTGCATCACCGCCGTACCCACCCGGTCTGCCGTCGCGTGTTTGATCCCGCGTGCCAGGATGGTGGCGCCCGCGGAATTGCCGTCCAGAGGCAGAATGTTCAGGTAAATCACGTTGGCTAGAATGTAGAGAGTAATCACCACGGCGGTCCCGAGAGCGAGTGCCAGTGGGAGATTGCGGCGAGGGTTCTTCACTTCACCCGCGGTAAAGGTTACGTTGTTCCAAGCATCGGCTGAAAAAAGCGACCCTACTTGAGCCGCCGCGAGCGCGGTGAGCGTGCCGATCCATACTCCAGGCGCAAATTGGTGCAAGGCGCCCAATGAGGCATTGCGCCAGAAATTGGTGAAGTTGGCGCCAACCGCTTCCGCATTGCGGCCCACGACAATTCCTACAATAACCAGAAGGGCCAGTGCCGAAACTTTGGCAACCGTAAACAGGTTCTGTATAAAGGCGCCAGTGCGGATGCCGAAGATGTTGATGATCGTCAAGGCGATGATGATGACGATCCCCGCCAGGTTCTGCGTGTTCAGTCCAACATCCATGCCGCCGAAGGGAAGCCCTGCAATGTGGAACGTCTTGACTTTGGCAATGTGCCAAATCCAGTTACTGGCTGCGATCGAAGGGTAGAAATGGCCCAGAAACTTGCCGAAGGCCACGCCCACAGCAGCGACCGTTCCGGTTTGGATCACCAGGAACAGCGTCCAACCGTAAAGGAAGCCCCAAAGCGGCCCCAGGGACTCGCGCAGATAGACATATTGACCGCCGGCCTTAGGCATCATGGCCGCCAGCTCTCCATACGAGAGCGCGCCCACCATGGTCATGAAGCCGGTAATGGCCCAAGCGGCGAGCAGCAGGGCTGGGGAGTCCACTTCCCGTGCGATCTCGGCGGACACGAGAAAGATGCCCGAACCGATCATGGAACCCATGACCAGGGTGGTGGCGCTGGTGAGACCTAGTCCCTTCACCAGCCCAGAACCACCGTCTTCCTGGCTCGTGGCTGCTTGGACTTTAGCGGTGGATGACATGTCCTGTATGTTTTACCCTAAAATCCGGAGAAAATCCTCTAAAGCTTTGGCCGGGGAACCCAGAAGATCAGAGATCACAGCCACAGCGTCGGCGCCTGCTTCCATGACTTTCCGGCAGTTCTCCCGGGTGATTCCGCCTATGGCGACAAGTGGTTTTGTCGTGGCCGCGCGGGCCGTTCGCACTCCGTCCAAACCAATGACCGGATCGGCCTTGGCCTTGGTAGCTGTCGTGAATACCGGACCAGCGGCGATGTAATCCACCGGCATCCGGCTCGCCTCAAGCGCCTGGTCCGGATTGTGCGTCGAGAGGCCTATCCATAGGCACTTGCGGGGCCCTGACGCCTGCTCTACGGCATGGAAGATACGACGCGCGGCGACGGGAGAAAGATCATCCTGACCCAAATGGACTCCGTCGGCGTCCGCCGCAATACAGAGATCGGTGCGGTCGTTCATGATGAATTCGGCGCGCTGGTGCGTGATGCGGCGCAACTCGCGTGCGCAGCTTAGCATCTGGCTGGCGTTTTGAAATTTGTCGCGATATTGGATAAGAGTTGCGCCACCGCGCACCAGTTCCTCCGCAAAACGAAACATGGCGCCGGGAAAGCCGAATGCGTCGAATCGCGCCGCATCGATGATGGGATAGACCCTCGGTAGCTGGAGGTGAGCACTCAACCCGCCAGCACCATCTCATGGGCCCGCTTTTCTTGCAGCCGGGCAAACAAGCGTTCCATGAATTTGGTATCGACATGTCCCGCCTTGAATTCCTCATCTTCCACGATCTGCTGGTGCAGCGGGATGGTGGTATAGATCCCTTCCACAATGAACATCTCCAGGGCGCGTTTCATGCGCATGATCGCTTCCGCCCGGTCCTTGCCGTGCGTGATGAGCTTGGCGATGAGCGAGTCGTAATAGGGAGGAATAACGCCTTCAGCATAGGCTGCAGTATCGACGCGCACTCCGAGACCTCCAGGAATGTGAAAGGTCTTGATTTTGCCCGCGGACGGAGTGAATTTCTCCGGATGCTCCGCGTTGATGCGGCATTCGATGGCGTGCCCGCGCACGCCTTTGCGCTCAATCTTGGGAATGATGTCGGCAAGCCATGCGCCGGCGGCAATCAACAGCTGACACTTCACCAGGTCGACTCCCGTGACCATCTCCGTCACCGGGTGTTCAACCTGTATCCGGGTGTTCATCTCGATAAAATTCAGGCTGCCGTCTTCATCCATCAGAAATTCGACAGTGCCGGCGTTCACGTAGCCAATCTCCGAAAGACAGCTTGACAGCTTTTTGCCGATCTGATGCCGCAATTCGTCGGTTACCTGGGTAGAGGGCGCTTCTTCCAAGAGTTTTTGGTGACGGCGTTGGATGCTGCACTCACGCTCACCCAGACTAATGACCTTGCCGTGACTGTCACCCATGACCTGGAATTCGATGTGACGCGGCCGCTCAATGAACTTCTCCATGTATAGATTGCCGTTGCCAAACGCGGCGGCAGCTTCCGCCTGAGCTGCGTTGAATAAGTTCTCTATCTCGCCTTCTGCGCGGATCACGCGCATACCGCGCCCGCCACCGCCAGCCGAGGCCTTCACGATCACCGGGTAACCGATGTTCCGCGCCCACTCGCGAGCCTCCTCCGCGCTGGAGATGATGCCATCTGAACCAGGCAGAATGGGGACATTGGCCTTCTGCATGGCCTGGCGCGCCTTCTCTTTTTCTCCCATCAAACGAATTACTTCTGGAGGCGGGCCAATAAACTTAAGACCGGAGGTCTCGCAAACTTCGGCAAAGTTGGCATTTTCACTCAGCAGCCCGTATCCGGGATGAATGGCGTCAACATTGGTGATTTCGGCCGCACTGATCACCGCGGGAATATTCAGGTAGCTCTCGGACGAGCGGGGCGGGCCAATGCAGATGGCCTCATCGGCAAAGCGCACGTGCAGCGAGTTGCGATCAGCGTCGCTGTAGACCGCGACCGTTTTGACACCCAACTCCTTACATGCGCAAATGATCCGCAGGGCAATTTCACCGCGGTTCGCGATCAGTATCTTATTGAACATTGTGGCTGTCGCCTCGCTCGTTCGCAACGAAGCACGCTCTCCCCATCTTCGCAATGGCTTCCCTGGCAGACAAAGTCCTCATCTGCCCGGGCGAATGGCAAAAAGTGGCTGGCCGTATTCTACCGCCTGCCCATTCGACACCAGCTTTCTTACAATTTCTCCGGCCATATCGCACTCAATTTCATTCATCAGCTTCATGGCTTCAATGATGCACAGCATCTGGCCAACACTCACCATGTCTCCAACCTTGATAAACGGAGCTGCGCCAGGGGCCGGCGCTTCATAGTATGTCCCCACAATGGGCGATTTCACAAAATGCAATTCCTCTTCGCCCGGCGATGAAGCAGCCATAGCAACCGCCGGCATCTGCGCAGGCTGAACCTGATTTTGCGCCGGGCCTGATCCAGAGACAGCAGCAGAAACGTGCTGGGCACTGGCTTGGGAAGCTACAACCCGTTTGATCCTGACCTTGACGTCTCCTCGTTCCAATTCGAATTCAGAGATGTCTTTTTCGATCAGGAACTCAACAAGCTCTTTCAGCTCTTTTTGGTTCATGAATATTTGTCAGCTCTCCGCAGCTAAAGCTCGATCAGGTCCTTTGTGGCGGGAGTAAGGACCTCATGACCTGTATCGGTAACCAACACCATGTCTTCAATTCGAACTCCGCCATCCTCGGGAATATAAATGCCTGGCTCGATCGTGATCACCATTCCGGGAACAAGCTTCTGGGCCTGTCCTCGAGCCAGACGTGGACCTTCATGCACTTCCATTCCCAATCCGTGGCCCGTCGAATGAGTAAAGTAGTCCGCATAACCCTGTTTCTTGAGTACTTGCCTCCCCGCCAGGTCAACGGCGCCGGCTGCTACCCCTGGCTTCACCGCTGCTATAGAGGCGAGTTGCGCTTCCCTTACAGCCTGGTACATCCGCCGATGGGTCTGGGTAACAGGCCCCAAGTGGACGGTGCGTGTCATATCCGAGCAATATCCCGCGAGTATAACACCGTAATCGAGGATAACAAATCCGCGCGCGGGAATCGCATGGGAGGAAGCGCGGCCATGCGGCAATGCCGAGCGAAGTCCGGCGGCGACAATAGTGTCAAAAGACATCTTCTCAGCGCCGGCTACTCGCGCTTGCAGCTCAAGTTCCGCCGCAACAGATGTTTCTGGCAGTCCCGGACGGATGACAGACAACGCAGCCGGCAACAGACTGGACGCCAGCACCGCAACTGCCCGAATCTGCTCAATCTCTTCAAGATCCTTCGTCTCGCGCAGATGCTCGGTCAAGCCGCTGACAGCTTTTAGACGCGTTCTGCCACGCGCCAATTGAGCCATCTGATGGTGGACAGTGTAAGAAATGTGTCCGGCCTCAAATCCCAATCGCGCAACTCTTGCTTTTTGTGCGTGCAAAGAGGCGGCCATCCAAGCAGGTTTCTTGGAGATCCAAACTCTTGCTCCGCGGACCTCCTCAGCTGCCTGCTGGGTATATCGACCGTCGGTAAAGAATGAGGGTTTGGGCGAACGCACTCCTGCCTGCACAAGTAATGCACCCGCAGTGCCAGAAAATCCGCATAGATATCTGATATTCGGCAGATGCGTAACCAAGAGCGCTTCCGCACCGGCTTGGCCCAACTCCAGCGCTAGTTTTCTTTGCCGGCCAGTGTAGTTCATTGGATTCCGTGTCCTCTTCGTGTCCTCTTGAAGCATGAAGAATTCAGAGCCAGAGGCGAAGTACCCTTGAGCTGCAAAGCACGAACACTATGTTCCTCATTCAAGCGCAAGTGTTTCTGATGTGACAAGCCTTCGCCCGGCATGGCGCCGGGAAGACGAGAAAACCCCGGCTTCGACCGGGGTCTGAAGATCTGACTACGACTGGACAATTTTCGGCGTGATAAAGAAAATCAGTTCCGCTGTTTGGGTATTCACCGTAACATGCCGGAAGATGTTGCCCAGCAGCGGAATGCTGCCCAACAAGGGGACCTGAGCGACGTTGAGATTGCTCTGCGTGGCAATAACTCCTCCAATCACGACTGTGCCGCCATCGCTGACCAAGACCTGAGTAGTCGTCTGGGCGGTAGATAGGGTAGGGTTGACGTTAGCCTGAATCTGCCCTACCACCGAAGTATTCTCGACGTCTATATCCAGAAAGATAGTATTCTCCGCGGTAATCTGCGGAGTCACGGTGAGCCGCAACACAACGTCCAGATACGAGGTTGTCGCCGGGCCGCCTAACTGTCCCGCGGTAATAATCGGGATTTTTTGCCCCTGTTTGATCACCGCTTTGATATTGTTCTGGGTCACTATGCGGGGACGAGACAACACCTTAGCCAAACCGCGACTTTCCGCCATGGAAAGGATGAAATCGAGACGAAAATTTTTCGTAAAAGTGTCGAGGGTAAGTCCACTTGTAGCTTGGGCTGCCGCCAGGCTTGAAAAGAATGGAATTTGACCTGCCGTGCCAACCAGATTCCCCGTGGTTGGACCTATTGTTGTCGGCGGTGTAAGTATGCTCGTGGCCGGGACGAGACCGTTCGTAATGATCGGACTGTTGCCCAATGCCGAAAGACCACTGAGAGCAGAATGCCCGTTGGCAAAACCAGGGGCGAGCTGGGTGCCAATGTCCCGCGCAAATTGCCGTGTAGCGGAAACAACGCGAGCTTCAATTTCCACTTGCGGCGTCTTGCGGTCCAAGAGGGGCAACAGCCCATCAATTTTGGGTATGGTGCCGGGTATATCTTCAATAATCAGAGCGTTGCTGCGATCATCCGACACAACGTTCCCCCGCGGAGAAAGGAACTTTTTGACGATGACTGCGACGTCTCTAGCGTGACCATAGCTCAAATACCGTGTAACGGTCTGCGTCGGAACTGCCAGCGACTGGGCGTCCTGCTGCGCGTGGCGAGATTCGGCTTCGGTCCGTAAGGTGTCAATGGTAGCGATCCGGAGCACATTACCTTGCAATTGGCAGTCCAGGTTGTTGTTAGCCAGCACGATGGCCAAAGCCTGATCCCATGGAACGTCATCCAAAACAATCGTCAGCGTACCGTGGACGGCAGGATCAAGCACGATGTTCAAACCGCTGATCTCATGAATCAGCCGGAAGAAATCCTTCAGATCCAAGTCCTTCACGTTCATCGAAAACGGGTCGCCTGTGTAGCGTCCGGTTGTGCAGCTGGATACGACTTGTCCAGGCGCACTCGAGGGCAGGGCCTGCTGGCGTTGTAGGGCCGCGTTCATCACCGCGGGGGTGGCCGCCAAGCTGTCGTTGGAGGGAAATGGAGGCTGGTTCGTAGCCGCCGCCGTCGAACCGGGATTGGAGAAATGAGCAGCTGCTAACGCCGACCGGGATTGGCCAGTATTGTTCTCGGCGCTCTCCGCAGGCTGATCATTTTGTTGTTTCGGCTGGGCCGGCCTCTCATCTTGCTTGGGCGAGACTGCCGGGGTCACAACCAACGCGCTTGCTGCTTGCGATGTCTCGGCAGGTCTGCTTGCGACCGGCTGGACTACCGCCTGGCCGGGTTCGCCTGCTTTGGCCGCAGCAACCACGGGATGCACCGGAACCTGTAACTTCTCTTCCGGCTTGGCGGCCGGAGCCAGACTTCTGGACGCAGCACCGCCTGGCTCCTTTAGCTTCAGGATCAGCTTGTTGGCTGAAGACACCATTTCAAAATCGCCCGCTCCTGCCAGGTCAACCACCACACGAGTCGTAGGCGGTGCGCTCTGATACCGCGCCACGCGGACATCCTTCACGCTGTTGCTGTGGACGGTTATCTCTCGTTGGCTGCCTCCCTCGAGGATTGAATTGGGAATATCCAGCACCAGGCGGTCAGGCCCGCTGAGCTTCATGGTCCTGCCAGTGATTGGCGCATTGGCCGTGATCTCAATATCAAGCCCTTCTTTGCCGCGGGCTACGGCGATAGCCCGAATATGGCTGACCCTTGCGCTCTTTGCGGCAATGACGGCGCCACTGGACATTGGCGTGGGGGCGGCAGCGGCAGGCGTAACTTCGCCCGGGCTGGATGAGCCGTTGCGAGCTACCCTCACCTCTACTCCGTTGGCAATGTCTGCGACTTTCACTTGGGCCCCGGGCGCCAGATTGAGTTCGACACGGGCAACCTCAGTCCCACTCGCGTAACGGTATCCAACCACGCGGTAGGACACCACCCCGGGCGTCGAAACGCTGTGCAATGATGTGTCCGGATGCGCAACCGACACCCCGGACAGATCCACCAGAAGCAAACTGTCCGTCGGGCGATACTCAGTGTGAGTGAACGTTCCGCTAGCAGTGATGGTCACTACGCCTGCATGGTCGCGACCGTCCACCTGTACTCCAACCAATTCCGAAGCGGCGCCGGCCGCTCCCATCGTGGTCACGGTAGCCAACAAGATAGTTCCCAGCAGTTGATTTAGCCTTATCATCTTTGTCTCCCCACGCGGTGGAAATTCTTCCACTTCGCGCGCGCGACGCGAGGACTAGTCGTCCTCATGCCGCTCAAAAATTCGCTTGCCCCGTCCCTTGACGGCTATACTACTTCTCGAGCTCAACCTTGACCGTTCATTACTTTTTTACTTCTTCAATACCCGTGCGCTCACTACGAAGCGGGAGTCATCCTCTTGATCACTTCGTGAGCAACTTCGTGCCCGAATTTATCCGTCGTGAATTCCCGGAAAGTGACGGAATCCGACGTAATTTTAGATACGCTGCCATTAAAGACCTGATCATTTTCGCGCAGCATGTACGTATGCGAACCGGTAGCGACTAAGGCCATCATTTTTCCGTTGGTATCTTTCACCGTCCCCTGCAGGATGATTTCCGGAATTGTTAAACACCGCTTGCCGCTCGAGCAGGGCGGAGGCGTTATTCCTCCTCCTCCAACCTGCTCAACGTGGTGAATGGGACTCAAGAACGGGTCGCGCCGGCCATGAGCGCCAGCCATCTGCGCAGGGGCACTTTCCTTTGTATTGCTGCCAGTGGCAGTCTTATCTCTCTTCACAACTCGCGCAGCCTTGGCCTGGGCCGATTTGACAACGGCATCCTTCTTCTTGTTGGCCCGCTCCTTACCTGTCTGCGGCGCTGGGCCGCCTTTGCCGGACGTAGCCGAAGCCTTCTTACCGGTAGCCGTTTGCGCTGCTCCGCTCGAGGCTGGAGATTTGCTCGCGTTTTGCGATTTGACGCCAGGCGTCGTTGCCTTGCCTTGGCCAGTCTTGGCAACGTTGGCTGCGGACGCGTTCTTGCTGTTGGCTCCGGATTTTGGCGCACCATTGGCGGTTTTCGAGGACTGGGCTCCTGTTTGCGTGGAAGTACTATTAGAAACTGCCGCCTTCTGCCCGGAAGCATTGTTGGATGCACCAGCCTTCTTGACAGCACCGTTCGCATCCTTGGATTCGGCGCTTTTCTGCGGGGTAGGCGCCGCATTCTGCGCCCTGACCAATGTTGCCATGGCGGTTGCCAGCACGAGAATTTGAATCGGCTTCATCTCAGTTTCCTCAACTCCACTTCACTTCTTTGCCGGCGCGGCAGCTGCTGCTGGCGCGGGCGTTTCTGCTTGTTGGTCATGGCTATAAAAAGTTGTTGCCGTGCAACTGGCTACAACGGTTTCCGCTGCAGCATACTTATAAGCAGTCTTAATCTTGGCGGCGCCAGTATTCTTGGTGTTTGCCATCTGAAGATTGGTGATGTTGACGATTCTCTCCAACCGGCCGACACGATCAAAGAAGTTCAGTATCGAGTAGTACGGGCCGTCAATATCGATAGCAAATGGAACTTCTCCATAGAATTCATGGTTGGCGCCGAGCGCCGATGTGTAGCGCCTTATTTCAATGCCCGCGGTTGCGGCAGTGTCATGAAGTATCCTGATGAACTGGTCAACATCTTTATCTTCTGGCACGATCTTCTTTTCAAGATCTATTTGCCGTTGCAGTTCGAAGATGTCCTGATTCATCTTGGCCAGCATAGGCTCGAACGGCCGGAGCCTGTCATTTTCCGCCTTCTTGTCTTTGATCTGTAGCTCGACGGCCTGGTTCTTCTGGATCATGTCATTCAAGACACCATAATAGAAGCCCACACCGAGCAAGGCAGCCACCAACAGCATGATGCCCAATCGCGCCAATGCCGGCATTTCATCAAATTTTGCCATAAACAATCCGTCCCAACATCGCTATGTTGTTTTCTTGTCCGTCTTTTCCAGCTTGTCTGGCCTGCCTATTTCGCAAACCAACTCAAACTTGAAGGTCTGCATGTCCACGACTGCAGGATCTTGAGATGTTTCCTTGATCTCCACAGTCTTGAAAAATCCGGTCTTACGCAAATTGGCTATCAAATCGGCAACAGCGTTGGGCGATAACGCATCGCCGGAAAAATCGATGCTCTTGCCATCATTGGTCATGCTTTCCAACCAGACCGCATCGGTGCTGTTGATAGTGTCGGCGACTGTGTTGAGCATAGAAACCGGCGCAAGTTGCGAGTCCTTCAGCTGGTCGATCACCCGCACCCGGCGCTCAAACAACTCCTTCTTCCGCTTGCTCTCTTCATACTTGGCTTTGACCACGGAGAGTCTCTGGTTCTCCACAAGCTGTACCTTCAAGTCCTTATCCAATCTGTCCTGCTCGCTCTTATAGTGCATGTAAAAGTACACTCCCGTTCCCACGGTCACGAGCATCACGATGAAGCCCAAGAGCAGAGAGCTCACGCCCTCGCCACTGGGCATAGAGACCGGGGCCGGGCGCCTTCCGCCGCCGCGTTTTGCTCTCGGTGTTCCAAGCAGGTTGATGCGAATCATAGGTCGTCAAAGCTCCTGAGGGCCAAACCCACGGCAACCGCAAGCTGTCCTGGATTCTGGTCAATGATGTCGTTCTCTACGGGGTCCTGCGAAGGCAGGATTCTCTGAAAAGGATTCAGAACATCCACGGGGAGAGAAAACTCCTGGCGCAACGCCTCCAACAGCCCCGGCACCTTGGATGATCCGCCCGCGATGTAAATGCGCTCGATATGCTCTCCGGGAGCCGTGGCGCGGAAGAAATCAAAGGTCTTTTGGATCTCGAGCACTATGATTTCCGTCACTTGATGCAAAATCGGCAGCTTGGAGTCTTCACTGACCGTGCCCACCTTGCGGCCTAGCTTGAGCGCTTCTGCATCCTCAAAGCTCAAGTCAAGTTCTTTCTGCAAAGAGTCGGTGTATTGATTACCGCCCACGCTCACGTCACGGGTGAACAAAGGAGTGGAGCCTCTTACGATATTGATGTTCATCACGCTGGCGCCCAGATTCAGCAACGCCACTGTGGAATCCGGAGACGGCTGGTAATTGAATTCGTAACAGTTTTGTAGAGCAAAAACATCAATGTCTACTATGGACGCTGCTTTCCCAGCCAACGAGAGCACATTGGTGTAATTCAAAATCTTGTCTTTCTTCACTGCCACCAGGAGCACGTCCATTTGGGGCCCTGTCTCCTCTGGGTTCAAAATATCAAAATCCACACTCACGTCGGTAATATCGAAAGGGATATGCTGCGCTGCCTCGGCATTGATACCTTCGGCCAGTTCACCTTCGCTCATGGGTTGAACGCTGATCTTCTTTACAATCACCGAGTGGCCGCTGACCGAGGTAGCCACGGCGCGGCTTTTGATCCCCCGGTCATTGAATATCTTGGTGATCGCGCTGGAAACGCTGCCCGAATCGACGATCATTGAATCGACAACAATGTCGCTGGCCAGCGGCTCGACCCCGAGGTGAGACACTTGTATATCTCCCCGCGAGCGCTTCAATTCAATCGCCTTGATGCAGCTCGATCCTATGTCCAATCCCACAATCGATTTGGCTGAACCAAACATGCCATCCGCCCCTTCCTCTTCCGATTCTTTCCCACTACTGCCGGCTTAGCGCGCGGCGACTACCTTCGCTGCCTTGGGCTTCTTTTTGGCGCTTCCCATGTTCATAGTACTTTTTTGTTCCATCCATTGGTCAAGGATGGTCTTTTTGAATTTCCACCGGTTCCCGAGTTTGAAGGCAGGAATCTTTTCCTCAGTGACATACTTGTACAGAGTGTCAGGGCTCACGCCCAAATACTGCGACGCCTGACGAATGTTCATTACCTCTCGCGAGTCTGCGGCCATAGATGTAACCCTTTCCACAGTTGGGGGTTCGGCCTCACGAAGGCCTGTGGAGAATATCCTCTTTATCTTCTCGGGGGGGAAACTTATGATTCGAGGCAGTTATATCGAGGTCCATACCCGCAGGTCAAGTGAGAACTTGTGGTTTCTTCTTGTTTTCCAGGTGTATCTTTGGCCGCAAACCCATTTTTTGGCCAAGTAATCTCAAAATCCTGAGCCAAGACCAGGGTGAACCACAAGTTATAGTGGTATTGATGCACACGGTTCGCTCTTGTACCCGAAGAGTTACTAAGGAACTACTCGGTATAGGCCCAAAAGAGTGGATCGCGGCCTCTCCCTTAAGTAACTTGGCCCCGTGTGGAAGCCATTTTCTGGGAGTCAGAGAGGGATTTTTGCTCCGGCAATCCGGCAAACGTCTGCCGGCTCCTCGTGGCGGTAGTTCCAGCTGCGCCCGCACTCGGGTACTGACTTCCCGTGCCGAAGCTGGCACAGTGGAACTTCATCGCGCCTTTTGTCCTTCCTTACTGCATGTCAAATTGTTCGGGATGCAAAAGAGGATCGGACTTTACCAGCACGTTGTGGCGAGCCACTTCTTCCAACTCTTGCAGCCAGCGTCCGTTGTTTGCCTTGAGGGCCTTGGCCACTTCAGGATTCACGCGCAGCATAACGTCGTGCTCAAAATGACGGCTCATCTTCCGCATCTCCACGTAGATCTCATTGCACACCGTGGTGACGGATTTGATCATTCCGGTTGCCGCACAAGTTGGACACGGCTGGCTGAGCGTACGCTCCAGTGATTGCTTCACGCGCTTGCGCGTGATGGCTACCAGGCCAAAGTCGTTAAACTGTAACACTTTGGAGGGCGCCCGGTCCGCTTTAAGCGCTTCTTCCAGAGCTTGCATGACTCGCTGGCGGTTCTTGCGCTCATCCATATCAATGAAGTCAATCACAATGATGCCGCCAAGATCGCGCAGGCGCACTTGACGAACAATCTCTTTGACGGCATCCATATTGGTCTTGACGATGGTGTCTTCCAGCCGAGAAGTCTTGCCCACGAACTTGCCCGTGTTGATGTCAATAGCCACCAGGGCTTCTGTCTGGTTGATGACGATATAACCCCCGCTCCTGAGCCAAACTTTGGACTTGAGAGCTTTGTTGATTTCTTCAGTGATGTTGAACTGTTCAAAGAGCGGAGTTTCCTTGGTGTACAACTTAACGCGCTTAACCATGGACGACTGAAAGCGGCTCACAAATCGGAGGATGCGTTCGTATTCCTGCTCCGTGTCAGCCCAAATCGAAGAAAAGCTGGTGGTTACCTGATCCCGCAGAATGCGCTCCACCAAGTTGAGATCGTGATAAAGCAGCGACGGGGCCTTGGAGGTTTCCGCGCGGCCCCGGATTTCATTCCATAAGTTGATCAGAAAACGGATATCCGCGCGCAGATCGTCCTCATTGGCGCCAGCCGCAGCCGTGCGCACAATGAAGCCGCCGTGTGATTCGCCGCGCTCACTTAACACAATCCGTTTTAAACGCTGGCGTTCTTCGTCGGAGGCAATCTTGCGCGAGACACCGGTGTGATGCACCGTGGGCATGTAAACCAAGTATCTTCCGGGCAAGGCTATGTGGCTGGTGATGCGAGCGCCCTTCTTAGCGATTGGCTCTTTGGCGATCTGTACCAGAATTTCCTGGCCTTCCTTCAACAGATCGCTGATCGCGGGTTGCGGTTGCTGAGCAAAATGACGGGGACGCCCGCGTACCCGCCGGCCCGGACGTCCGCTTCTTTGCCGATCGTCCCGACGCTCAGTACGTTGCTGGTATCCGGCAGTTCCCGCCGCTGCGCGATGCTCAGCCCGCGCGCCTTCCATATCCTCAGTCTTCCCGGCTACCCCCAGTTCCTCTTCCTCTTCCTCTTCGTCCGCTTCTTCGTCCTCCTCTTCGTCCAGCAGTTCGCCTGCGTCTTCCAGTTCTTTCGTCTCCAGGCCTTCTGCTTCGTAGGCTCCAGTGGCGTGCTCATTGACGTGTGCGTCACGTACGGCTTCTGTAAGTTCGCTACCTACTCGCACAAGCTGGTCACCCTGAGGGTTAAGGACCTCTTCTTCTAATTCCTCATCATCGGCCAAATCCAAATGTTCGATGAATCCTGGCATATCGCTTTCATCGTCATCAATCTCTTCCTCCTCCAACACACCTGCTCCTGGACTATACGAAGCCCCGTGCGCGGCAGCGGTGCTGCCACGATCACCTTCTTCGATGACGGCTGCTCTTTCCGCCGCCGGCCCTCCGTAGCCTGAAACGGGATTAGATTCCACCGCCGTCGTTTCCGCCACTTCTTGTAAGCTTTCAATTCCCGCAGTTGCCCGCACTACGTCTTGTGGTGATTCATGACGTTCACCTTCCTCAACGGGCTGGTGGACGAGCGCGTCTCCAGGCTTCCTCACAACGTCACTAGCCGTTGTTGGATGCACAACAAGGCGCTCGGTCTCCGTTTCCACGTCGGAAACATGGCCGATCGGCTGCTTCGTTCCATGTTCCACATGCTGGTACTTTGCTAGAGATTCGCCAGGAAGAACAAACGCGTCCGGAGACAGCTGGGCGGGCTCGACTGAGTATTCCGTTGAAGGTCTTGGTTTGGGCGCAACCGGTGTGTTGGTCGGGCCTTGAGTGTACGCCGGCGTTTGTCCTTGCGGCGTCTGATGCGGCTGATACTTAGAAATAGATTCCCCGGGCAATACTATGGACCGCATGTCCGACGGGTCTTCGCGTGGCCTGGACGCCTCTGTGCGCTCGGTTCGCCCCTCGTGAACTGGTTCAATAGCCGGGCTTGGTTCGGTCTCTTCGCGCTCTGAATACTGGCGGCGGCCTCCGCGGCGACGGCGGCGCCCCCGCCACCTGCGTGCTCCTTCGCGCTCAGTCTCGGGGCCTCCCCTTGCGGCGGTTTCGTGGGATTTTTCCGGTCCAGCCTCCAGCTTAAATTCCAAAGGAGGCATGACTTCTTGCGCTTCAATCGGCCTCGGATGTTCGTCTGCCGGT
>Ga0207050_1012_pt1 | contig 37232 bp, 28 predicted proteins | sample Alteio_BWMinCont_64_FD_153291 | JGI IMG/M metagenome (GOLD analysis project Ga0207050, IMG submission 153291) | Enriched cells from forest soil in Barre Woods Harvard Forest LTER site, Petersham, Massachusetts, United States -... | ecosystem: Environmental > Terrestrial > Soil > Temperate forest >...
AAAAAATAATTGTCTCTGTTCATGCGGCGATCCCCAGTTCGTGAAAGACGCCCTGCATCCCGACACGGACGCATTCGTAGTGCAAGTCCAGAGGGGTTGGGATTTTTGGGCGGCGTGCCTTTCTGGCTGCTTGGGCAGCGGCTAACAAGGGCTTGATGATTTTCTCCCGTAGAATGAGCAGAGCGGCTAGGGCCCTCAGTCCCGAGGGAATCGGTTCGTATCGTTGGCTGTTGGAGATGCGGCGGACGAACTGTTTTCCACGAAGCTTTTTCAAATCGTAAGCCGCTTGACGGCTGCTGTATTCGGTCTCGGTAGGTGGGCTGAGAGTGCGAACCTGATCGGCCAATTGGGACGCGGTGAAGCCTTGGGAAGAAGAGGCTAGAATCAGCACTGCTTCCGCGACTCGGCGCATGCGTGGCTTGTTGAAGTCGATTCCCCCGACTTTGGTTTTTCCTATGAGCGAAGGTGCAGGTAGCTGCTCCAAGGTCCCGTCGGAAATGAAACAGGCATCGATACAACTCAGCGTCGCCATGAACCTTTCCAGAACACCCTTCAGACGTTCCACGATCTGCGGGAATTTCTCCAGGGATCGTCCACAATCGAAGGCAGCGGTGTTGTGCGCCGTGGCTTCGATGCGAAGTGTCCGTGCGCCTTTGGTATAGATCTTCAGAGTCAGTAAGTGGCAATGCAGCTTAAAGATCGTCAGATCATACTTAGGTTTCTCGACCGACACTTCCCACTCCTCGGATTTCTTTCTGCGTCGGCGAAAAGTGGGACGGCGACGGTATCCGAGGATGGTCTTGACCGTCTTCATGTCTAAGGGAGCACGGCTACGGTCAATGAGGGTTTGAAAGACTTCGTCCATGTGCTTGCCAACTTCGAAGATGAGATTTCGGCTGTATTCGATCTGATAGTTGGAATACTGATACCGAAACCCGCTGCGCTTCTGCTCCTCCAGGTCGAGAGCGAAGCACAAACAGGTGGTGTAAATCCAACGCTCACAGACTTGACTGAGTCGCCCTATAGCCAGGGGTTCTGACAAGGTATCTGCGATTCGGGCCAAGTCTGCGGCGTTCGCAATAGATGTAAAACAATTTCCTTCCTTGGTAAAGCCCAGGTTCACTTTCCGTGCCTGACGGGCCACGTATTCGTGCCCATTCAGAATCACTTGCGCGGGAAACGGGGGATGCCCGCTGATCTTGATGGTGATGTGCCCCCAGTCCGCATCGAGAATATGGAACGAATAGTGGTTGACATAGGGCATCGGTCTCTTCCATTCCAGGTGGTGCTTGCCGCTCACATTCCACACTGGGGCTGGCGCCCGCCCCACCAGAACGAGGACAACCCTTGCGTGACTTTGGTCTTCGCCAAGTATTCCTCGGCTAACTCATGTTTGCGCTCTCCCGCTGCAACTTTGAGAATAGGAATCTTGTGCGCTTGAGCATAACAGTGAATACGTCGTCCGAACCGGCCGGCCAGCCGCATCAGATGTGTATTGTCGAGGCCCTCATCCGACCCGTACAATTGTCGCCACCAGACACGGAAACCACCGGCACTATGTCCTTGACGAAAGTAGCCATTCAGCACAATCCGATCGATACAGTCGTAACTGCCGAGGAGAAGATCCTGGTAAAGTTCACTGCGTCCGTCCGCCATAGAGGGAATACATTATCGATGCTCCCTCGGTCGTGCAACTCCATGCTGGCTTCTGCGACCCCGCAGGGGTCATTTTTTTCGCGGCGCAGTCCGCGAAAAAACGTACCCCGTTATGCAGGCGGTAAGGAGAACTTTGTTCCCGTTGCGCTGACAGCTGCATCGCCCCGCTGAGAATTTGGTAATCGGGTAATTTGGTAATTGAGTAATTGAGAATCTAGGGCGAGAGTCTTTGATGGCGAAGCGGACATCTAACAATTTAGGGCGAAGCCCGTGCGAAGCCCTTGCCTAGTTGATAATTCCAAATATGACTAGACCTTACAGAATCCGGTTGCTGGACAAATTGCGTGTGCTGCTCATCCTCGTATGCTCCGCGACGATTATGGCGGATGCTCAAACGCACACGGCGCCAGTTGGCGGGCCCTCGCCCGCCTCCTTCATCACCGATCCCGCCCAGCTTGCCGCCAAAGAACGCTTCACGGTTCAGCCATTCACCATCGACAAGCTTTACATGACGCGTGCCGTTGGCGATAGCGCGTGGTCTCCGGACGGGAAACAAGTTGCCTTCATCACCAATATCAGCGGGCGCAGTAATCTTTGGATGGTTTCTTCGGAGAGCGGCTGGCCCAGGCAGCTTACCGTCAGCAATCAGCGTCAAGCGAGTCCGGCATGGTCTCCGAAGGGAAACTGGATCGCGTATGCGTCCGACTACGACGGCAACGAACAGTGGGACATTTTTCTGGTCTCGCCTGAAAACGGGCAGGTTGTTAATCTCACGAATACTCGGGAAATCTCGGAAGAAAGCCCGGTTTGGTCTCCGGACGGCAACACGCTGGCCTTTGCGGTAAAGGCCAAAGACTCGCCCTCTTACGAGATCCACCTGATCGATATCGGCAGCAAGAAGATCACCGAGCTTACGGCCAACACACCGAAAGAGCTTGGCAATTTCGGTCCTATTTGGTCCAAAAACGGCAAACACATCGTCTTTACCCAAACCCATGCCACGGGCAAGGACGCCAATATTTTCATTGCGGAAGTTGCCGGCGGCAAAGCCACGAACCTGACACCGCATGATGGCGAGCATACATTCGCCGCGAACGATATTTCACCCGATGGCAAGACGTTGCTCATTACTTCAAATGCCCAGAACGACTATGAGAACGTTGGCCTGCTGGACATCGCGACCAGACAGGTCACCTGGCTCACCCGCGACCACTGGGAGATCAACGCCGGGCGATTTTCTCCCGATGGAAAACGCGTCACTTGGACATCCAACCTCGATGGCAATCAGGAAATCTTTGTCTATGACCTGTCGAGCCATCAGGCCCGCGCCCTGGCCGTAGAAAAAGGAATCAACGATTTTGCTGGCGCGGAGAGCCCGTTCACCCGGGATGGCACGCGGCTGCTCTTCAATCACAATGGCCCCAATGCCCCCAACGATATCTGGGTCTACGACTTTTCCAAGCAGAAGGGACGCCAGATCACGGATTCGCTCATGGCCGGCATTCGCAGCGATGACATGGTGGAGCCGGTCCTTATCCACTATCCCAGCAAAGACGGCAAGTGGGAGATATCGGCATTTGTCTATGTGCCCTACAATGCGGAACGCAACGGACAGAACGCCGCCATCGTGTACATCCACGGCGGTCCCACGGCGCAGAGCCAGAATTCTTTCAACCGCGGCATCCAATACCTGGTCAATCAGGGCTATTTCGTGATTGCGCCCAATTATCGCGGCTCGACCGGCTACGGCAAAGAATTCATGGACGCCAACCGCTTTGACATGGGTGGCGGCGATCTAGAAGACGTGATTTCAGCGGCAGAATGGATCAAGAAAACCGGCTTCATTGACCCGAAAAAGGTCGCGGTCATGGGCGGCAGCTACGGAGGGTACTTGACGATGATGGCGGTGACCAAGGCCCCGGACCTGTGGGCCGCCGGCGTGCCGATTGTGCCGTTTGTGAACTGGTTCACTGAAGTTGAGAACGAAGACCCGCTGCTACGCGCATACGATCTGGCCACCATGGGCGATCCCAGCAAGGACAGAGACCAGGCCCGCTATCAGGACCGGTCGCCGATCAACTTTGTTGACCATGTCAAGGCGCCCTTGTTGCTTCTGGCCGGCGGGAATGATCCCCGTTGCCCTCACACGGAAGCCGAGCAAGTGGCCAGCGCCATCAAGAAGCGCAAGGGCATAGCCGAGCTAAAAATTTACGAAAACGAAGGCCACGGTTTTGCCAAAGTCGAAAACCAGATTGACGCTTACACCCGCGTGTCCGACTTCCTGAAGAAGTATGCCGTACCAGCGAAATGCGGGTGCAATCTGGAATGAGATTTTCAAATGGTACAAGAACGAAATCCAAATGCCGCCGCAATCTGCCACACATCGGCTCGCATGAGTGACACGCCTCAGATCTCCGAAGCCGACATCCTGCAGTTCCTCAAAGATATCGAGGAAGGCTCAGTGTCCCTGCAGCCAGACGATGATCCTCAGGATGTATATGCAGGCAACGTTGGTTACGTTGCCAGTAACGGATGGCGCATCAGGATTTTCAACGACTGCAATGAATGGGACTATATCGATCATATTGAAACGGCAGATGGCCGTAGTGTCGATTTCGACGCTCTCGATGAAATGCTTTCAGTGAGAGATTATGATCCAGGAGTTGAAGTTGCGTGGAGTAAGTATCGGATTCCGGGATACATGAAATTCCGGTGCCGATTCTGCGGCACTGTCCTCACGTGCGGACCACCTCACGGTCACCCGTATCTATGCGCCTTGTGCAGGAGCTGCCAGGACCGCTGCCTTCCAAATTGACAACTCAACGAGATTCAAGAGTCTGGAGCCAGTGAGCGATGCGAACTTGAGCTCGCCAATGTTCGCGTGAGGATATATTTGTAGAACTCCCTGAAGTGGGCATAGCAGTTCCAGCTCTGTCGGGATCTTTCGACTTCGCGCCCATCAACTTCGCACAACAAATAATGTCACGGCGCTTTGCTTCCAATGACATGAGACGAGAGGTAGCGAATAAGTCCAATAGAATCAACGAGGCCTTTTCCTGCTGGGATGAACAAGAGTTGATCCAGACTACGAAGAGGCTGGACGTAGAAGCTGTGAAAAAAACCTAGGTGACTAAATTCGATAAATTTTGCAATGGCTCGAAATGTATCCAAATATTGCAAACGTCGCTCATAAGTCATTTAAACGCGATGTTTTCTGCTGCCAAACGTAGTAACAATTTTGATTCTGGATTTTTTCACAGCTTCGTAGAGACGTGGCATTGCCACGTCTCACTTTCAACCCCTGGAGAATGTTTGTTGTCTACGATGGTGCCAGCAATCGAGGACCAATGTTAGCCGCTCTGCCGAAGATCTGGCGGGGCAACCATCACCACGGTGCCGGCAGTTAGACGCGGCAATGCCGCGTCTCTACGTCCAGATGGTCCGTTGGTCCGAAGCCCCCATGTCATTCCCTTTTAACCTGCGCACCGGCGCGGGTCGGGTACTCAAGATGACAAGGGTTGACAGTATAGTACCAATCACTTTAGTTGGTTCGGCGGAACCGTCCAGCCTCTGAGGCCGGATCATTTCTGGGGCGGGTTATTTCCGCGAAGCTCCTGTAGGGCATTCTCGGCTTCAGGAATGTTGGGATTGAGCTTCAGCGCTTGCTCGTAAGCCCCTACGGCTTTGTCTGGTTGCTGATCGTTCTGGTATGCCTCTCCCAGCAACACAAGAGCCCTATCGTCATCGGGATTTAAGGCAATATACCTTTCTAATAGTTTGATAGCTTTGGGGTAGTCTTTTTGCTGTATCGCAAAAACAACCCGTGTAGCAAAACCCTGAGCGCCATATTTCTTGACTAACGCGCCACCCGCTGCCGACAAAGCCAGGATTGTCACTAGCAACGTTCCGGCTTGCAAGACTTTGTGATTGCGCGCGAAGGCGCTTAGAGGCAGCCCAATGAGGAGTCCGGTCACAAAGCCGCCGAGATGGCACATATTGTCGGTGTTTGCACCGAACCCGAAAGCGCCCGTGCCAAGAGCAAAGTTAACAACGATAAAAAATAACATGCTGCTTATGGCTGCTTTGCGCTCGCCCGGCGCTACGGCCAGGTCGCCAAACTTTAGTCCCGCCAGTAGAGCGCCAGCGATGCCAAAGATAGCGCCGGAAGCGCCAACCTCGGATCGCATGGGGTCGTAAGCTAAGCTCAGGAGGCTTCCGCCCACTCCGGTCAACATATAAATAACAAAAGTTTGCCACCGGCCAAACAGGCGCTCGGAGAGCCGTCCCAAGCTCAGTAGACACCACATGTTGAAAGCAATATGAAGAAAGCCTCCGTGAATAAAGCCGGCAGTCACCAGACGCCAATACTCGCCACCGAGTGTCAGAGGACCGTAGTTGGCTCCCCAGCGCAAGGTGTTGAATGGAGCGAACCCCCCAGTAACGAGCATTCCAGCGCATACCGCCAGGTTAATAGCCAACAGTGCCGTTGTTACGGGAAATTGCCCCATAGAGCCGGCGGCACTCAAGCCGCGGTGGGCGCGCTTGGTGGCCACTCCGGCGCAAGAATCGCAGAGTACTGGCGCTACGCCCTCTTCGTTGACCGTAAGTTCGGTCCCGCATTTCAGACATTGAGGCATTTGTTACAGGATAACAAGGAATTCGTTCTTGAGCGCCGGGGCCAAATAGAATCATTGCGACGTAAATTACCCCGGCATCCACACGAGCTTGGTCTAACTTCTGTCCAGCGTCTTCATGGAGCTTTTCCACATGAGAATCGTTGATTTGCTTGCGTTACACTGTGGGTGATCATGATCGCCCATTGGCGCAAACGGATTCAGGTTGTGCTCTCGATGTTTCTGGTGGCTCCACTGCTGGGCGCGGCTGGGACTTTCTATCAGCGCAGGCGGCACTTTCAGCCGCCGAAGCAAAAGGAAATCACACCTGGGGCCGCGGAATAGTGGCGGCGCGGAAAGCTAGAACGCCTCTGAACCACCGGAAGGAACCCCCTGTTGTGCTCTCTATTGCCGGCTATGACCCTTCTTCCGGAGCCGGCATTACGGCGGACATCAAGACAATTGGCGCCCATGGCTGCTATGGCCTTACATGCATCACGGCATTGACGGTGCAATCGACACGCGGAGTCCGAGGCGTTAGACCCATTGCCGAGAAGATAATCACCGATACTCTCAATGAACTGGCGGCTGATTTTGAGATTTCCGCGATCAAGATTGGCATGTTGGGATCCGCGGAAGCCGTCCGGGCCGTCGCGGCTTTTTTGAAACTCCACCGGTACAGAAACGTTGTTTTAGATCCGGTTTTGAGTTCGTCATCAGGAGCGTGCTTACTGACTCCAGAAGGCGTCCGGGTGCTAAAACAAGAACTTCTGCAATTGTCCGATGTCATTACGCCCAATGTGGACGAAGCTGAGACGCTCACCGGGGTTCGCACGCGAACATCTGATGCCATGCGCGCCGCGGCGCTGAGTATGCACGAACTGGGGGCCATCAACGTCATCATTACCGGAGGGCATTTAGCACGTCCAACCGACTTTCTCAGCATGGAATCCGGCGGGTTCACCAAACTGTTTGCCACCAGGAAAATTGATACGCGCTCCACGCACGGCACCGGATGCACCTTCTCGACCGCTCTCGCCTGCAATCTGGCTATGGGAAGCGGCTTGGTTCGCGCAACAAGCGCGGCGAAGGAGTATGTTGCTGCCGCGCTGAGGTCTGCTCCACGTCTCGGGAAGGGCCTTGGACCCGTGGTGTAGATGGGGACTCGATAACCCCGGCTTTGGGACGATTGTTGTGGGAAGCGCCTAGTCGGTGACAGATACGGCATTTGCCGCACACTTGGTGATGAAAAACAGGAGCGTTGATGAAAAACAGGACCTAAGGAACTATGGATACAGCACGCAAATTGCGAAACCGTCGAACGGCGCAAATGTCTATGTACGGGAGAAGCTCTCGGCTGTATTCATCTTTCAGGCCACAAAGTTTGCTACCATTTCAATATGCCTGTAGATACGGAAACTCAGACCAGTTTTCTTCCTCCCTTGACGGCCCCACGCGGCAATGAGCGGACTTGCCTGGGCTGGGATCAGGAAGCGGCCATGCGCATGCTTATGAATAATCTGGACCAGGAGGTAGGGGAGCGTCCGCGTGACTTGGTGGTGTATGGCGGTACCGGCAAAGCCGCGCGCAACCAGCAATGCCTGGAGGCGATCCTGGCTTCGCTGAAGTCCCTGAGAAATGATGAGACCCTGCTGGTACAGTCCGGCAAGCCGGTTGGAATTTTCCGCACGCATGACTATGCTCCCCGCGTCCTGATTGCGAATTCCAATTTGGTTGGACACTGGTCGAACTGGGAAAAGTTCAATGAGCTTGAACGGGCCGGCCTGATGATGTATGGCCAGATGACGGCCGGATCCTGGATTTACATAGGGTCACAAGGAATTGTGCAAGGCACATTTGAGACATTCTGCGCGGCAGCGGAGAAACACTTTGGCGGCGACCTGGCGGGAAAGCTGGTGGTAAGCGGAGGCATGGGCGGCATGGGCGGCGCTCAACCCTTGGCAGCGACCATGGCTGGGGCATGCTTCCTGGGCATCGATGTTGACGCGGAGCGCATCAAGAAACGCCTCAAGACCGGCTATTGCGATTTTATGGTCAACCAACTGGACGAAGCTCTGCGCATCTTAAAGAACGCTGTCCGCAAGAAAGAAGCAGTCTCGGTTGGACTCGTCGGCAACTGCGCGGACGTGATACCGGAGCTGGCCGAGCGTGGCGTTCTGCCGGACATCCTCACCGATCAGACTTCCGCACATGATCCCTTAAACGGATATGTCCCCAACGGCATGTCCTTGGAGCAGGCGCTGGAGCTTCGCAAGAACGATCCCAAAGGTTACCTGCAACGCTCCCTTGATTCTATTGCCCGCCACGTAGAAGGCATGCTGCGCCTGCAAGAGATGGGCAGTGTGACGTTTGATTACGGCAACAACATCCGTACTTTTGCCTTCCAGCACGGAGTCGAGAAGGCCTATGATTTTCCCGGCTTTGTGCCTGCTTATATACGTCCGCTGTTCTGCGAGGGCCGGGGGCCATTCCGATGGGTGGCGCTGTCCGGCGAACCATCCGACATCGCGGTGACGGATGACTTGGTACTCGAACTTTTTCCGGGCAATCGCATTCTGGAACGCTGGATCAACCTGGCCCGCAAGCGGATCAAGTTCCAGGGATTGCCGGCGCGAATCTGCTGGTTAGGCTATGGCGAACGGGCTGAATTTGGTTTAGCGATGAATGATCTAGTCAAGAAGGGAAAGCTCAAAGCGCCGATTGTCATGGGCCGTGATCATCTCGATTGCGGCTCAGTGGCCTCACCCTATCGCGAAACTGAAGCCATGAAGGATGGCAGCGATGCGGTGGCCGACTGGCCCATCCTGAATGCATTGCTCAACACCGCCAGCGGAGCCAGTTGGGTCTCCGTTCACAACGGCGGTGGCGTAGGCATTGGCTACTCACTCCACGCCGGCCAAGTGACGGTCGCGGACGGAACAGACGCCATGGCCCGCCGCATCGAGCGCGTGCTGACGAATGATCCGGGCATTGGCGTGGCCCGGCATGTGGACGCGGGGTATGACGAGGCTGCCAGCTTTGCTCTCCACAAGGGCATTAAGATTCCTATGCCGTAAGCAACACCAGGCCGTCAGATTATCAGACACAGGTATACTCTCAAATCTTGTCATTCTGACGGTTGAGGCGTCTTCCCAAAAACTAAATAATTAGTTACTATTTTGATGGGCCTGCGTCTAATGAGAAGGTAACCCGCAGGACCAGGCCGGGCTAACGAATATGGGAGATCAACAGTGCCGCCCAGAAAATCGCCAACGCTGACGGAAGCCGAGTTACGACTCATGGATGTTCTCTGGCATCAGGGGCCGTCGACGGTCCATCAACTCCTGGGAACTCTGCCGCAAAGGCCGGCGCTGGCGTATAATTCCGTGCTTACCACCATTCGCATCCTGGAAAAGAAGGGCTACGTCAAGCACATCAAGGATGGACGCGCCCACGTATACATGCCACTGGTGGGCAAAAGCGAAGCCACCCGATTTGAAGTCCGCAACCTGGTGAGCCGCTTTTTCAAGAACTCCCATGAATTGCTGCTTCTCAATATTCTTGAAGACAAGAGCATTGACGCGGAAGAACTGACGCGCTTAAAGGAATTGATACAGGAGGGCCAGGAGTCATGATTGTCCCAACCCAGCTTGCCCATATCGTTCCCGACACGGTCGAAGGGATATGCAACTGCCTGGTGGAGGGGTCCGCGATTTCATCTCTGGTTTGGCTATTTCTGCGTTTGACCCCGAGGCGGAATTCCGGCACTCGTTTTGCAATATTGTTTTCGACGCTCATTATGATTGCCGTGCTCCCGCTCGTGAATGCTTGGACGAAAGGCGCCGCTCTATCTTCTGGACATTCCGGCATCACCATTCCGGCTGCCGTAGCGTATTGGATTTTCTGGGGATGGCTGGCGCTCGCCGGCGCCGGTTTGGCCCGCGTTGCAGGTGGGCTTTGGCAGATATGGAAACTGCGGAAGGGCTGCATCGGGATCACGCCAACGGTCCTTCACCCCGAACTGCAGCAGGCACTGGACAACCATTGTTCAGGTCCTATATCTGTCTGCACTTCATCCCGTTTGGAAGTGCCCTCGGCCATCGGATTTCTCAAGCCTGCCATCGTGCTGCCTGATTGGCTCATGCAAGAAGCATCTCCGGCTGAACTGGAGCATATTGTGCTGCATGAGTTGGCACATCTTCGCCGTTATGACGCCTGGACCAATCTTGCGCAAAAGATTCTCAGATCCATGCTGTTTTTTCATCCCTTCGTGTGGTGGATCGAACGCCGGCTGTCGCTCGAGCGCGAGATGGCATGCGACGATGCCGTCCTGAGCCAGACAGCAAGCCCGGGCGTTTACGCTCGTTGCCTGACACAAATCGCGGAAAGAAGTTTCTTGCGCAGACAGATTGCCTTGGCGCAAGCAGCCGTGAACCGCGTCCGCCAACTCTCTCTGCGCCTGGAACAGATATTGAGTTCCGATCGTCCTGCAATCACCAGCGTCTGGAAACCCGCGGTTCCGCTGATCGCCGTGCTGGTGCTCGCCGGCGCGGCGTGGGAATTACATGCGCCGCGCCTGGTGGACTTTGCCGAGGGCCCCATTGCAACACCGTCACCGCGGGCGCTTGCCGGGAACGCCCGCACCAGCGACATCGGGCAAACCACAGTTTTCCGTTCGCCGGCGCAAGTTCCACAGGTCAAGCTGGCTCTGGCATCGAAGAAATCCGGTGCGGCGATGGCGATCCCAGGTACCGCGGTCGCAGCGAAGCGCCATTATTCTAACGTGCCGACCGGCGACTATATCGTCGATAGCGGGCCCGGTAACAGAAGAACTTTGAGCTCGTTGAATGCCGGCTACCGCGTCCTAGCGGGCACAAACTATTTCGCTGCCTACCAAGAAGTGGTGTTCACTTCACAAAGCAGCGGCGCCGCTCCCGTACAACATGTGAGCTGGCAGTTGGTAATTTGGGAAACTCGGGCCGCGGCGCCAGCGACCCAATCCCAGAAAAGAATTAACCCAAAGACCTGAAGACGTGAACAACAACGCTCCAGCAGAGGGCCGGAGGAACGGAGATTTAAACATGTCAGTACTAATTAATTAGTTGATAAGACCCAAAGACTTTACGGAGAAAGCAAAGAAGAGGTGAGTGATGAAAACGCTGATAGAAAAATTTCGGAAACATGCAAAACGTCATATGGTAGTGTCGGCATTCCTGCTGGCCGTGCTCGCATGTTTTGGAAGCTATGAAATGTGTAAACCGGCCAGGGCGAGCGCCGCATCTGCCGCTCCCGCGGCCGCGCCCCTGGATGACACCACCGTAAGCGCGATTCTCGCGCTGGATCGCGCGACGGAAACACTGGCCGCGCGAGTCACGCCCGCGGTGGTAAACGTGACGGTGACTTCGCGCGTAACGCAAGAAGGACAGCCCGAAGAAATGCAGAGGTTCTTCGGCCAATTTTTTGGCCAGAGAATACCCATGCAGGCGCAACCGCACGTCGAACACGTGGGTGGCAGCGGCTTCGTGATTTCACCCGATGGATACATTGTCACGAACAATCACGTGGTGAAAGATGCAGCCGATATCCGGGTAACATTCAGTGACCGCCGCGAATCCTCCGCAAAACTTGTGGGCGCGGATCCGCTTACGGACCTGGCTGTCCTCAAGATAGACGGCTCCAATTTTCCCAGCATACCTTGGGGAGATTCAACGGAACTGCGTCCCGGCCAGACCGTGCTGGCGTTTGGCAATCCATTCATGTTTCGGTTTACCGTGACTCGGGGAATCGTAAGCGCCTTGAACCGCGTGAATCCTGACGCAGACGACCGGCGTAAACCGGGTCAATTCATCCAGACCGATGCCGCCATCAACCAGGGCAACTCCGGCGGACCGCTGGTAGATGCTCGCGGTGAAGTCGTCGGCATCAATACATTTCTGATCTCACCTTCCGGTGCGTTCTCGGGCATGGGGTTCGCCATTCCAACCCAGATCGCGCGCCCGGTCGTGGCCACATTGATCAAAGATGGCAAGATCAGCCACTCCTATATCGGCGTCAGTATCTCGGACGTTACGCCGGAAAACGCGAAGTTCTTTCACATGAACGAAGCTTCCGGTGCGGTCATCAGCCAGGTTGAACCTGACTCGCCCGGGGCCAAGTCCGGCCTGAAAGTCGGAGACGTCATCACCGAGGTTGACGGCAAGAAGATAAACGACTCCGGCGAGTTGCAGGCCACCATCAGCAGCAAGCGTCCAGGAACCAGGGTCACGCTGGACGTCCTGCGCGACGGTAAGAACGATTCCATTCCGGTGACGTTGCAGGAAATAGGCGCGCGGGAAGGGCAGGCCGATGCGCAAAGCGGCGGAGGTCATGGCAAGGCCCGATGGGGGCTGGGATTCACGAACATCACTCCAGACATGCGCGGCCAGATCCAGGCGCCGGGCGACGTTCACGGAGCGCTGGTCACCAACGTACAACCAGGCAGCCCTGCGGATAACGCTGGGATTACCCAGGGCGACATCATTCTGGAAGTCAACCGTCACAAGACTGAAACGTCGGCTGACGTCCGGCGCGAGCTGGAGAGTGTTCCCAAAGGACAAGACGCATTGCTCCTGGTCTGGTCCAACGGAGGCACGACCTTCCGCGTGCTGCACTCGGCTGAGGAAGGCATGTAAAAAGTCGCTGGAGTTGCTGGCGGCGCCGGCCCAATGGCGCCGCCAACTTTTTGAATTGGGTTAACCCGCTGCGCCCCGTTGATGGAATGGTCGCGTGCAGAAGCCGTTTCAACTATTCGTGGCGCAACGCGGCTACGGCCCTGGATATTGCGATCACTGTTGCCAAGGGTCGACCAGTGTTACGCCCATCGGCCCAAAGTGGCTCACATTTCGAGTTACAACCGTCATGCCATGGACGAGCGCTGTCGCAGCAATAAGAGCATCGCGATCCGAGCGAGGATCCGGAATATGGAGGGCTGCACAACGCTGGCCGACAGCAGTATCAATCGCAAGTATGCGGCCGGCGAACGTCGGTAAGACGTGCCCGTCCATCCAAGCGCGAAGAATCCCGCCCTGCTTCCGATCGCGCCGTTCTATGAGCAGGACCCCGATCTCCAATTCCAGGATTGAGATGACGGACAGGTAGAGGCTCGCAGCAGGAAGCGCGTGGGCCCACATTCTGACGCTCGGATGCGCTTTCTTTGCTCTTCTTAGCTCGGAAACCACATTCGTATCTAGGAGATACATCAGGAAAGATCCGGTGGCTCCTGAAGATGACCCGTCAGGCGAGGCGGCTCAAAGTCAATTTCCGCAGCGTCCGGCATTGCCAACAAATCCACAATGTTCTTCTGTCCCCGGGTAATCCTCTGATACTCTTCAGCCGTGAGCAGCACGTGGGATGGACGCCCTCGATCCGTAATAAAGACCGGGCCGCGCTTCGCCGCTCTCTTCGCCCTGCTTGTGTCTTGATTGAATTCTCGGCTCGACAGTTTCGTAATGGCCATATTGGTGCCCCAATCAGATGTAGCAACGTAGCTACATTATAGCAAGTTCAGAAAGGCACAACGTGACATCCCCCGTCACTATACGGAGGACGAAATCACACAAGATATAGGCTATGCGCGCGGTCAGTGACACTTCTCCCATTTCTGGGCTTGCTTCCATTGGATCTTTTCTCAATCGGGCTTCAGCCCTGGGTTGTTTGCTTGTGGCTTGAAGAGCGGTCAAGTCACACGCTATTGCTCTCTCGCTTCCAGCAGAAAGGCCCGTGGCTAAAGCCACCGAGCATTCCGGCTTCACCGCGGTAGGTCGGAAAATGCTTCAGGAATGGAAGACCGGACGAGAACTCTCTTTGGGAAGCATCTGAGCGCCAAGCCTGCAGCAGACTTGAGGAAGATCCGCGAAACAAAACTCCGAAAATCGGTGGGACCGGCATGGTCCCACCGTTTCGAGTCTGAACTTATTTCTCGTCCGTTTCCTTCTCGGCATCGACTTTCGACGAGCCGGTTTTGGAGGTTGGAGCAGGCGTTCCTCTGAGACCTTCCCAAAGGATCTTGTTGTAGACTTCCGTTGGAACGCGGTCTTCTCCCGAGAAGTCGAAGCCCTTGGTTTTGGCTGTCCAGTACTGCGCGTCATGCGTCGGCTTCACATTCCGGCCGGCGGCGAACTGGACCGTGTTTGGGTCGAATCCCAACCCTCCCATTGCGATGGGCGTGGTAAGCAGCGGTTTCAGAAGGGTCGATGCCACGGCATGGAAGGTCCACTTGCCCGACGACTTGGCGTCGAAGAGATTCGCCATTGGCCGTGCGTAAAAGGTGTTCAGGTTGAGGTGTTCCGTACCGAGGATGTCCTCGATCGTGCGGAGCACGTTAGGTTGGCTGTAGCGTGTGCTCACGACTGCGTGGTGTTTCACGTACGGGCCTACGAAGTAGGTTGTGGCGCGATGCGAATTGACGTGGTCCGCTCCATCCTGAGAGTCGTCTTCGATGATGATGATCAGGGTGTCTTTGGCGTAGCGGCTGTGAGCGACCGTTTGCACCAGAAGTCCGACAGCGTAGTCGTTATCCGCCTCCTGCAGTTCCGGCGTGTTGACTCCACCCAGCGCGGAGCCGAAGCTGCCCGTGTGATCGTGGCTGAGGCCGCGGATCATCTCGAGCGATGGCAGATTACCGTTGGCAACGAATTGCTGGAACTCACGGTTCCATTCATTGAAGCGCCAAACATCCGGGTAGGCCTGATCGAAAGCGCGGAAGTACGGATCGTAAAATCCATTTTCGAAGAGGAGTTGATTGGCCGTCGTGGTTTGGATGACGTGCGCCGCGAAAGGATCGGAGATGGGGTTCGCTTGCGTTCCGATACTGCCCGGGGTGTTCGCCATCCAGCCGTAGTTGCGAACCGTTCCGCCGGCGTTCAATACCGCGTTGAAGATGTACCCCTGTTGATGGCCGCTTGGGCCGTCGGTGGCGGCATGGTCACCGTCGCCGGCCAAAATGTTGTCTGTGCCGCCCTTGAGCGATGAAGTGGCGGTGGTGTACGGCGTGGTTTTGCCGGTTGGGTCAAAGAAAAAGTCTCGTGCGGAGGTAGTATTCAGATTGACTGGAATGTTTCGGTTCTGGCCTTCACCCTCATAGGAGACCCCTCGGTTCACGCGTGCATAGTTGATCTGCTGCGTGAGCGTCTCGGTGTTGGTCACGCGGCCGCGCATCGACCAGGACCAGCCGTCCATCGATCCGTCGCCGGGATCCATGAAGTTGTCCAGGGTGACGAAGTTCCGGGCCATGCGATGGAAGGTGGGTGTGACTGGTTTGCCGAACAGTGCCAGCGAAGGATCGCCATTGGAGCCATTGCCCAGATCCCCCAAAATCTGATCGAAGGTGCGGTTTTCCTTGACGACGTAAATAATATGTTTGATTTTCGAGTGAAGGAACTGCATTACGTCCTCCTCCTCGTCGGAGAGTTCATGCCCGTAGCCGTTGTTGGCTGCTACCTGTAAGGTCAAGTCCCGGAGATCGTCCTCGTCCGGAACCCGCGCGCTCACGAGCGAGGCGTGTTCCAGTTGCAATTGATACTGATTATTGGATCTCAGCTCAGCTGATTCAACCGCATTGCTTTCTGGAGGATCAACGGTGGTGAACACGATATTGGCCATGTTGCCGTATCCGTACAGGGGATTCGGACCAGTGTCGCTCTTGCCGTTGATGACATACATCCAGCTGCCGTCGGCACTGAAAGCTACATCGGTGGGATCGTACGCGGTCGGCAGAAGACCGATGGTCGTGAAAGCATGTGGGCCGCTCAGTGGGATCACTGCGATAGAGTTCGAACCCGCATTGACCGCATAGAGCGTGTTCGTGGCGCGATGAATGGCAACGGCGGTGGGCGCTGCGCCAGTTGTGTTCGCGGGAAAATTCAGACTGGCGGGTCCGCGGGTGTCGATTTTGTGGATGATCTTATTGGTTGTCGTGTTAATAACCGCAACCTGGTCCTGGTTATCTTGCGCAACAAAGAGCCTGGAACCGTCTGCGCTGAGCGTCATGCCGTTAGGATTGCCGTCCAGTTGAATGCGGGCTACCAATGAGCCGGAGCCGGCAGTGTTGACGGCGACAACTTCACGATCTCGATCGGCGCTCACATAGGCGACGTTACCGGCCAACACGACGGCAAAGGGAAACGTGCCGCCCTTCGTGCCGGCCGGGGCACCCGAAGTAGCGAAGGGACGCAGATCATATTCAAACTGGACTTTTCCGCTGGCAGTATTAATTACACTGATCGAATCGTTGTAGTTGTTGGCGGCCACGAGCATCCCGCCGTCGGCGGAAATGGCGAGGCCCGCCACATTGGGCTCCACGCCGAGACCGAGGCCGGTCCGATTGGCGGCGTTGGAGATACAGCCCTTGGGAGCGTGGCCGAGGGGAATCTTGGAACTTAACGCGAAGGCGCCGCCGTTGTTCGTGTAGGCATACACCACGTCGTCACAGCCGCCCGCGGCGTAGATCGTCTGGCTGTTTGGCGCCCAAACCAGACCAACGTGCGCGTTGAGTTGCTGGATGACTTGCTTAAGGACCGGTCTGGTCCTATTTGCATCTGCAATATCGTATAGAAAGAGGAACTGCGTGGAAGCGCTGGTGTCGACCCGTCCGATATTGGGATTGGTTGAAGGTTCGCCCACGTTCGGGAAGTACAGCGAGTTCATTCCGGCTGTCAGGATCGCAAGTGTTTTCCCATCCGGGCTGACCACGCTCTTTACCGCCTCGCCGGCGACGAAGTTCGGATAGTTGGCGAGGCCGGGGTTCAATACCTGCTGAACCGCGCGATCCAACGCCGTTGGTGTTATAAACAGACCGGGCGGGGTCGGCGACTTCTTATTGTCATCGTTGTCCCCGTTCTGAGCGAAGATGGGGAGGGCTGCCAAGGCCATCAAGACTAGGGCCAGCCACAACCAGCGCCGCTGAAATTGCTTTGTCGAAGAGTATGCGTTCATTGTTCCTCCGTATCGGTTGGACAGGATGTTTGTATCGGGCAGGATTAAGGCTACGTGAAAACAGGTTTCCCGGTGATTAGGGAACTGTGAAACTTTGTTGAATCGTGACGTCAGCCTGTGCAAAAGCTGCCCCACATCGTCAACCGGTTTTGCCCTGCTCGTCTCCGACAGGGCGGCAACAATGAGCTGACCTGCAGGGAGGAGGTGTTTGCTCGCTAATTTCGACTGCGGCAACAGGCTTCGCCATATGGTCTTTCGCCAGCAAACAGATTTAAGCTGGAAGTGTCCGGCGCCGATAGAGAAGACATGTTAAGAGTCGTTTTGGTCGAAGACAACCCAATCTTGAGAATCGCTCAGGAAAGCCTGCTCAGGAAAGCTGGGTACGAGGTCATTCACGCAGTTGATGGCGAAGAAGCACTGCGGGTGATAAAGAGCGAACGACCTGATGTCGTTCTGTTGGACATGATGCTGCCGAAGCTAAGTGGACCCGAGGTGCTCTGTCGCTTGAAGAGTGATCCAGCCACCGCACACATTCCCGTAGTCGTGGTAACGGGTCTTTCTTCGAAGAACGAGGAAAAATTAGAACGCGCAGGTGCGTCTGGCTTTGTCGAAAAAGACGGATTAATGCATGCCCCAGAGCGGTTGATTCGAGCCATCGAGCGCGCTACTGGTCAGGACCACCAACTTAGCTCGTCACGTCTCAAGACGCAAGCTGCGACGAACGCAATCACGACTTAAGGATTCTCGGAATCTTTCGTCGATCCAAAGTACGCGGCGCGAGAATATTGCGTCCCGCGCGTCGATCACGCCGTCACCATCCGGGCTGGTGTTTTTACTGGTTGATAAGGTTCATGCCGTTTGCGCTTGAATATCTTCGACTCTTGGACGATATTAAATAAGTCATCAGGAGGTTGTTATGCCGAGCTTGAGGTTAGAAGGAAAGAGTGCCGCTATTCCCAGCGGGTCGAACTCTTTCTTGTCTGCCGTTCGCTCGGATGTGATGACCTCTTAAATCTCCCTTTCTGTAAATCCCCAACCAATTTCAGAAAACTGACGGCCGCGCAGCTCCGCTTGCGTATTTCTGCGCCTTCGCGCGAGGAGATGAATCAATGAGCTTCCCAAAGAAAATCTACCTAACCACGTCTATTCCGTATGTGAATTCGAAGCCTCACGTGGGGCACGCGCTTGAGCTGATCCAGGCCGATGCTCTTGCGAGGCATTACCGGCTCGCAGGCTGCGAAGTCTTTTTCCAGACCGGAACGGACGAAAACGCCATTAAGAACGTTCTCGCCACCGAATCCGTGGGCTTGCCAACGCAGGAACTCGTCGATCGCAACGCCGCAACCTTTCGTTCTCTGGCTGAGAGGCTGAATATATCATTTGATTCGTTCATCCGAACCACTGACCCAAGACATCGGCGTGGGGTCGCCGAATTCTGGAAAAGACTAGGATCTGATGACGTGTACACCCAGCGTTACGCAGGCCTTTACTGTGCCGGTACAAAAGGTACCGCCCATACGCCGACCAAAACTATTGCTTGTGCCCTGCCTTTATATGCCTTGACAAGTATATTCCTTGTGAAGGATATTAAGGGAATGGAATCTGTATTTGAAATCATTGCGGAGCCGAACCGCCGCGCGATATTGAGCCTCCTGGTCTCGTCACAACAGTCGGTTGGAGAGATCGAGCGTCAACTTCGTATGCCGCAAACCACCGTGTCAAAGCACCTGCGAGTGCTGCGCGAGGCCGGTTTCGTGGAATCCACGGTGGACGCCCAGCGCCGTCTCTACCGGCTAAGGCCAGAACCACTTCAAGAGCTGGATGCTTGGCTGGCGCAGTTTCGCCGGTTCTGGTCCGCTCACGTGGATGCTCTGGAACGCCATCTCGACCGAATGGATCGATGGGAAGCAAAACAATCGACAGAGGAAAGGCAGGGGCAACGAAAAGAAAGACAAAGAAAAGTTGAACGTGCGGAGTCTCTACGGCAGAGAAGAAGGCGACAAAGTAGGCAACGCGACCCAGAACGTCAGCGTGACAAAGGAGAGGTGAAATGAAAATCAAAGTAATCAGCGTATACGTGGATGATCAGGACAAGGCTCTGCGTTTCTATACGGAGGTACTCGGCTTTGCCAAGAAGACCGATTTCAGTCAGGGCCCATATCGCTGGCTGACGGTTGCCTCGCCCGAGGAGCCGGAAGGCGCCGAGCTGCAGCTGGCGCTGAATAACAACCCCGCGGCCCAAGCGTATCAGCAGGCGATGTTGCAACAGGGCCAGCCCGCGGCAATGTTCTTCACGGAAGACATCAAGGGCGATTACGAGCGGATCAAGACTCACGGCGCCGAGTTCACGATGCCGCCCACAGACGTGACTGCTTCGATGATTGCGATGCTGAAGGACACCTGCGGCAACCTGATTCAGCTCACACAGCTGGCACGCTATTCACGCTAAAGGAGAACAAGGTGACCTATCGCGAGCAATACGCACCGGGCCCGGCCAGCGGGGCGCAGATTCGGAAGGACGCAGAAAAGTGGACGCTCATTCTGGTGAGAGAACTGCGCCATTCGCCGGAAAAAGTGTGGCAGGCGCTCACCGACCCGGCGCACCTGCGCGAGTGGGCTCCCTTCGACGCCGATGGAAGCTTGGGTACTGTGGGAAACACCGTGAAGATCACCACGGTGGCAGCACCCGCGCCACGCGTGACCGAAACAAAAGTGACGCGAGCCGATGCTCCCAAGGCGCTTGAGTACAAGTGGGGTGACTTTGAGATGCGGTGGGAGCTCGAACCCATGTTTGGCGGCACGCGACTCACGCTGTGGACCAACATCGGTCACCGCTTCATCGCCATGGGTGCTGCCGGATGGCACATTTGTTTCGATGTTCTGGATCACCTGCTCGGCGGAACTCCTACCGGACGCATCGTTGGTCCTGAGGCCATGAAGTTCGGCTGGCAGCGATTAAACGCGGAATACGCAAAGCAGTTCGGTATCCAATCGCCCAACTGGCCGCCCAAGGGGGCTCTAGAGTCGTAAATGAAGCGGAGTCTCCGATAAATAATGGAGGAGAAGTTCATCATGAACGATCCAATGAATCCATCGGAACGCATTGACCAGCTGATCGCAAAACTTACGGACTGGCGTGGCAAAACATTCGCCGGCATCCGCAAGACCATCCTTGACGCCGACAGGGAGATTATCGAGGAATGGAAGTGGATGGGAAGCCCAGTGTGGTCTCACCACGGAATAATCGCAGTCGCAAACGCCCACAAAGGTAAGGTAAAGCTTACCTTTTCCCACGGGGCGGACCTGCCAGATCCCGGCAAGCTCTTCAACGCGGGACTCGAGGGCAACGCGTGGCGAGCGATCGACTTTTTCGAGGGCGATAAGATTAATCAGCGTGCTCTAAAAACTCTCGTCCGTGCCGCCGTTAATTACAATCAGATCAAGAAGAGAAAAGCGCCTGCGGAAGCTAGAGCGAAAGTACATAAACGTAAAAGGTGACGAATTCTAAGCGGCCCGTGCGAATCAGTACCGGGAAATGGGCACCTCGACCGCCAGTCGATTGGCAGCTTCCTTCGGGATCACAGTCTGTATGCCGGCTTCACGATACTTATTGCGATTCGGCCCCAGTGCTGATTGCGCGCATCCTCGGCGCGAGATCCTAGTCGGCGCGGCGCAATGCCTGGTCAATCAACTGGGCGTAGCTTGAGCAGCCACTCGATACCGCTTTCTGTCGCCAAACTGACGAAGCACAAGGCCGCCTCGCAACACGCTTGTCCGTTCCACAACATTTTGGAGGACAGCGGCGGCGCCTGCAATTAGGATTGCGCCATGGAAACACAACGTTCCAGGCCTCCGAATGCCATGTTTACCGTTGCCGGACCATTCGGCGCCCAGGGGCAGGAGAGCTAGGACTGAATACGTTTTTGGGGAGGCTAAATCTCATCCCAGGCCCCCTCCTGCAACTAGCTTAGGCAGTGTAAATTAATAAAGGTATCAACTCGACTTCTTTCTGCGGTGCCCCATCGGGCGAGGTTTGATGACGTAGTTCCACTCGCCGTGAAATCTAGCGGGATAAAGATTGATCCGTTTCATCTCTTCTGGCGTGACTTTGCGACCGGTGGGATATTTGCGGCGATCCAAACGACAGGTCACGGTCAGTCCTTTCGCGGTGGTCGTCTTGGCAATGAGATGGACCACGGTTTCGTAGTCCCGCAGTGGCTCACCACGCCAATTCGATGAGATAAAGGAAAAGAGACGGTGCTCTACCTTGTTCCACTTGCTGGTTCCAGGCGGGAAATGACACACTGCCAGAACCAGGCCGGTTTCATTTGCGAGTTTCTGCAGTTCCAGTTTCCACAGGCGCAACCGCCAACCATTGCTCCCTCCTCCGTCGGCGGTAATGAGGATTGTGGTCGCCTCCGGATAGAGCCGTTTCCCTTCATGGCGCCACCAACCCCGGATGGAAGCTACGGCAAACGCTCCCGTATCATGATCGGTCCCGATACTGACAAATCCAGTGTTGCGCCCGATATCGTAAATGCCATAAGGATAAGCCCGCGGCACCTTGGGGCTGGGAAAGTCGTGTCCTTGTACCTTCTGCGGCTGTTTCGCCGGAAGCCATTGCTGGCCAGCGTTATGGTAATTACCGATGAGTTCTTTCTTCTTGGTATCCACCGAGATCACCGGATAGCCGTCCGCCAGCCATCGTTTCACCGCAGCATTGATGTGGCGGAACTGCGCGTCGCGGTCTGGATGGTCCTGTCCCTCTTCCGTCTTGCGATTACTCTGAAGGCTGTAGTCAAGGTCGTGGAGAATCTGAGCGACCTTCGCATGGCTGACAGGATGCCGGCGCCGCGCCAGAGCCTTGGCAATCATCCGGGTGCTCTTGCAAATCCACCGCAAGGGGGATTCTGGATCGCCCCGCGTTTGCCACTCGATCATCGCTTCCAACGTGTCCACCAGTTGCGGGTCACAAACGGTAATGGCTTTACGACCCGCTCCGGGGCGGCGGATACCACCTTCCCAGGCGATACCCGACTCGATTTCATGGATGCCTTTGCTGATGGCCTTGCGCGACAACCCGCACGCCTGCCGCACCAGACTCACACCCCCATAACCCAACGCCTTGGCCTCACTGGCTGCCATGAGGCGCCGTGTTCGTTCGTCCAACAACGGCCAGACCGCCCGAAACTTCCCCGTCAGTTCGGCAAGACTTTTCACCCTTCAGCATAATACGGATGCACCACTAGATGATACCTTTATTTATTTACACTTCCTAAGGAGCCGACAACAAAAGCAAATTTCCAAATGGAAGTATGTACGGTGATGTGGCAGGGGAGGCGGGGTGACCCGCCTGGTGACCCGCCCCCCTATGCCGATTGTAATGTTTGGGGGACTACCATCGATTGCTTTGTTGCTTCTTGATCACAGCATCGCGGATAGCAACCGAAAGTAAGGATTCGAAATCGGGACCTTGACTCCAGTCAACGACGTTTCTTGGCAACCGTGGGAGTCAATGTACCGAGGAGACCATCCTTCTCGCCATTGGGACCCGCGGTGAAGTAGAGCGTAAGAGCGTCACCTGAGCCATTATTGTTAGCGAAAACAAGTGCCCACAGTCCATCAATATTCAGGTCCGCGCCATCAGGCCCTTGCACATTTCCCAGGAAACGGCCTGTCACCGGGTTGAACGCAGCGATGGTGCCGCCGCGGAATTGACCCACCAGCAGGGCGTGGCTAAACTCGCCGAAGTTCGCTGTGGTCAACACGATGCCCCAAGGCGCATTTAAGAATGAACCATGCTGCAGCCGTTGTCGCAGTCTTCCCTTCGGAGTAAAGACATCGATAAAACCCCGGCCCGCGCCGCCGACAGGATCGTGCTTTGCCGCGTCCTGTTTGGCATAAGTCACATAGACATTGTCTCCCATCGCTTGAACATTGAACGGAGCAAAGTCGCGCGGGATCTGATCGTCGTCGAAAGCATCTTCTGAAAGTTTCACCTGGGTGAAAGAACTGTCAAAAACGTCAATCCGTCCGCTACGAAAGTTAGCCGCCAGGATGAACTTATCTCCGTTAATATCGACAATGGTGGCGCCTTTGTAAACCGCGCCCTTAGCCGCGTTGGGCACTTGGGAATGGTCAACCTTAATTACCGCGGTGGTTGGGGCCACTTTTGGGTTCCAGCCCGATATAGTGCCGTCTTCGGTAACGAACATGAAAATGGCATGGGCGCCGGGCGCCAAGAGAAACTGCTCCGCCCCCTGATTGAACATGACTCCAGTCGGCGAACCGGGCGCGGGCTGGCTAGGCGCATTGGGAACGGTAACAACCAAGGGCACAATTGCCCCGGCGCCGTCATATAAGGTGGAGGTGCCACCTGCGTTGTTGGATACCCACCATGGACTGCCGGAGCTAGCAACCAGGCCCCAAGGGTTCTGCAGATTCGAGTCGGTTACTGGCGCAACGCCGGGAATATTTGAGACCAGGTTGTTCTGGGTGTAGTGTTGAGCAAATGTCAGGGCTGAAAGTAGGAAAACCACAAAGCCAATGGCAATCGGCTTCACACGCGCTTCAGGGAAATCACGCATCATTTTCGCCTCCTTAATGTTGTCAAGCTGCCCTAAAAAGGAACCTGAGATTCAAGCAAGAAGAGAACCGAGTTACGCGCAAACTGATTTCCAGCGAGTTTAACCGCAGTATTTCAACCGAGGGCAACTCGCTGTGCAATGCATCCGCGAAAGTATAGTCTTTTCGCCACGCATGCTATGTCAAATTTTGGTTCAAGAATTGTCACAGCTTTGTTGATAGTCGGGACAGTAGTTCGAACGATCGCTGGGGCTGGCAAAGACCTCACCTCCGTGCAAAGTGGGAAGGCCCGGTACCTGCAGCGGAGAGACAACGTTCGGATCCAGCCAGTTCATACGGTTAAAGCGCTCTGTCCGAGGCAGTGACAATTCGTAGCGCAATCCCAAATTAAGTGTCAGCTTGTTGGTTACGCGGTAATTGTCCTGGAGAAAGGCCGCGGTTCGGAAGCTCTGCGTACTCACGGCGTTGATGAATCCAACCTGGCAAGGCGTACATCCTCCGCCTGCATCGCTTGGCGGTCCTACTCCGATGGCAAGGCTTGCCAGCGAGTCTCCTCCAGCACTCTGGTCCGGCACGCTGGAGATCTGCGAAGTACCGGTGCGATCAAAATTGAAAAAGCCTGCGGGCCAGCCGGGGTTGGTATGGTTAATGCGATACATACGCCCCTCACCGCCAAACTTCAGTTCATGCTTTCCGCGGAGCCGGCTTACCGTGCCACTTAGATGGTGCGAATCCTGGCCTTCCCGGGTGATACTAAAGGGGTTTGTCCCGATGGGCGCGCTGTATCCACTGCCTAACCCGATCCGGGGCAGAACGTTGAATCCGTGGTTCAGGTAAGAGGGAAAGCCTAGGCTGGCAAACGAGGCGTTAATGTTGGGAAACTCGCCTCCGATGCCGTGGTCAAAGTCAAACCCCCGCACATACCCGTAGGTAAGCGTAAGCAAGAGCTTGGGACTGAACACGTGGGTGTAATTGGCGGCCACCACGTGGCGCGTGCTGTCAGTTGGCCCCTGTGTGCCGGGGTCGGCAAAATTCTGGAAGCTGTTGAAATCACGGGAATTCGAACTCTGCTGTGAATACTTAAGGCTTAATGTGTCGTTGTCGCTGAAATGGTGGTCGATTTTCAGGTCCCACTGATTACTATTGAATGCCGTGACGCCCGACGAAGTGAAATTTGCCGTTTGCAGGGTAGCAAGATCCGTGCCGTTATTCGTGGGCAATGGATACAACTGCAACAATTTCATCCCTACGGGATCAAGTATGTTCCCGGGGACACCAGCCGCCGGCTGAAATGGCGTGCCCACGAGATTGGGATTCCCCGGACTTATGTAGTTGGCTAAATTGTTAAACGGGATGAACCCGGTACGAACCGCGCCAGGGGGTGGCAGATTGCCAGGATTGCCGCCAATTGGGGCGGGCGGATTAGCATTGAATTGGCCAGTGTAAGGATCCCAGAGCTGACCACTTGGCACGGAGCACTGCCCGTTGGCATCAAATGTTCCGTTTCTGGAAGTGCACAGCCCGCCAAAGTCACCCGCTCGTTCAGCCACCGTAGGCACGCCCTGAGTGCGGGAAGCGGCATCGCGAAAAATCCTGCCTTCGTAGTCGAAGAAAAAGAACGTCTTGTCTTTCTTAATCGGCCCGCCGATGGTTCCACCGAAGTTGTTATGCTTCAAAGCCGGAATCGGAACATTATTTTTGTTGTTGAACCAACTATTCGCGTCGGTGGCGGAATTACGCAGGAACTCGTAGAGGGCGCCATGGAATTGATTGGTCCCAGAACGGGTCACAACGTTGATGATCGTGCCGCCGGCAAAGCCGAATTCGGCATTGAAGTTGGATTCTTCAACCTTGAATTCTTCAACCGAGTCCACCGAGGGCTCGTACGGAACATTGGTAATACCGCTGTTTTGTTCAAAATTCGTCGCGCTCGCGCCGTCGATGAGCATATCCGCGGTGGAATTTCGGCTGCCGTTAATGTTGAAGTTAACCCCAGTTCCATTGCCGCCCTCGTTCGTCTCCACAACTCCTGGAGCGAGACTGGTAAGGCTGAAGACGTCCCGGTCAAGCAGAGGCAAATCATTAATGAACCGTCTGTTCACTGTCTGGCCGGTGACCGCATCCTCGGTTGCCAATTGCACACCTTGCGCTCGCACCTCCACGGTCTCGGTCACGGCGCTAACCGGCAACATGAAATTGACGGAGCTATTCTGACTCACGTCCAGCCTGATTCCTTCTTTGCGCTGGCGCTGAAAGCCGGAGGCTTCGACCGAGATCTGGTACAGACCGGGCGGGATCTGGCGTAAGAGATACGTCCCCGACGCATCGGTCGTCGCTGAGAAGGAGAGCCCCTTGTTCTGGTCCACCAGCGTGACGTGGGCGCCTCGGATCATCGCCCCCGAAGCATCGGTCACCACGCCGGCGACCGAGCCGGTATACAGTTGCGCGCTGACCGGAACAAGGGGAAGGGCCAGAGAAAAAAGTAAAACAAGACAAGATACAACAAACGCCGTTCGCATACTGTCGGCCTTGCCCATTACAGGGGCCCGGAGCCTGGATATGGTTTCTTTTGCAACATGAAGTCTCAAATCACTTCTCATCGCATTCCTCCTTTTTGAATTTTCAGAAAAGTGCAGCTCGGGCTACAGGGAATGGACGTTCTTCTGGGGCCGCAAGGTACCGGTGCCTCTGAGCGGCTGTATTATGCCCCCTCTATTTAAACGTTTCAATAGAAATTTTAGGAATTTTTTCAGCCTCGGCACAAGCTATAATTTGCTTCCGCAATGCCAATACTCCAGGGAGGAAATCATGACGCAACGCACTTTCGCGGCAGCCGCTGCCGTGGCCTTTTCTATTCTTATGCCTGCCATCGCCCAGGTAAAAGAGTCGGTGGCGACGGTTCGGGTTGACGTAACTCCCGGTCACGCCATCAATTCGTTCGATCCCGACAGCGCTCTGGGTAGTTCCATAGACGTGCTTTCGCGCACGGGGATTGACAAGGTCTATTCTCCGCACGTCGTCCAGGAATCCCTCTCGGCAGGATGGGGACCGATCACGTATCGCAATAATACCGAGCTTCGCATGGCCGCCTGGCACTGGACGGAGAACGGAGTGTGGAGCGATCCGGCCCACCAGAGCGGGTACTTTACTGGCAGCAGCGAGTTGAAGGAGCCGCTGCGGTACATTCTTGCCTATGCCTTACCGCATCGCGGTTTTTCTACGAGCGGCGACCGGCCGGTGCAAGGCCCGAACCTCAGCTATTGGAAGAGCAATCCCTATCTCACCAGCAAGTTCACCGGTGAGAGCGACTCGCTGCATCCCCAATGGGTGGTCATGGATTTGCGCGCAGAGAAACCGGTGAGCGCCTTACGCATCGCCTGGGTTAGCCCGTACGCCACTACCTATCGGGTGGAGTATTGGGTAGGGAAAAACGCACTCGATTTCGACGCGGGTCCCCAGGGAGAATGGAAGACCTTTCCTTCTGGGATGATGAAGGACGCCCAAGGTGGAACCGTCACCCTCAAACTCGCGGACACCCCTGTCTCTACCCGGTACCTCCGTGTTTGGATGACCGAATCATCGAACACATGCGACGAACATGGATCGGGCGACATCCGCAACTGCGTAGGTTACGCCATACAGGCAATCGATGCCGGTAGCACGGATGCGACCGGCGCTTTTGTCGAGGTTGCCAAGGATGCTTCCAACCCGCGTCCGGTCTCCTATTGTTCTTCTTCCATTGATCCTTGGCACTCCGCCGCCGACGTCAACGCCAGCGGCAGTCAACAGCACAGCGGTTTCGACGTCTTCTTCACTAGTGGACTCACCAACAACCTGCCCGCGCTGGTTCCGGTTACCCTGCTTTACGGCACACCGGAAGATGCTGCCGCCCAGATTGCCTATATCAAGAAGCGCGGCTACCCGATCCGCGGGATTGAGATGGGAGAAGAGCCCGACGGCAAACACGCTCTGCCGGAGGATTACGCGGCACTCTATATTCAATGGGCTACAGCCATTCACAAAGTGGATCCGCGGCTCAAGCTGGGAGGGCCCATTTTCGAGGGAGTCAACGAGGACATCCGAGTGTGGCCCAACGCCCAGGGGCAAACCTCTTGGATGGGCCGTTTCGTGGCTTACCTGAAGGCTCACGGTCGCCTTTCCGACCTGGCCTTCGTGTCCTTCGAGCATTATCCCTTCGAGCGCTGCGACATCACCTGGAAGACCCTGTACCGGGAACCGGACCTGATGAAGGGCATTCTGCAAGTGTGGAGAGCAGATGGCGTGCCCAAAGACGTACCCTTGATGGTGACCGAGAGCCATCTTTCAGCGAGCCTCACCGGGCCCATGAGCACGATCTTCGCGGCGTTGTGGCTCGCTGACAATGTGGGTTCTTTTTTCGAGGGAGGAGGCGCCGCCTTCTATCACTCGCCCATCCAGCCCGAACCGGTGCAAAACAGTTGCCTGGGTTGGGCCACCTGGTCGAACTTTGTCGCCGACAGAGACTTCAACATTACCGGATACACTTCGCCCTACTTCGCCGCCCGCATGATCAACCTGGAGTGGGTGCAGCACCGCTCCGGCGTGCATCAAATGTACTCCTCCTCGACTGACCTCAAGGACGGTGACGGAAATACCCTGGTCACTTCTTATACGGTTCGCCGCCCTGATGGAAACTGGTCCTTGATGCTAGTCAATCGCGACGAGAATACCCCCCACCCCGTGCGCGTGCTTTTTGAGGATTTCCAAAAGAAGCGGAACGCGGGCTTTGCGGGGCCAGTCACCGTCGTCACCTTCGGTAGCGAGCAGTATGCGTGGAAGAACGACGGAGAGAACAGCCACGCCGACCCTGACGGTCCGCCAGTAGCCTCCACGGTGGTAGCAACAAGCCCGCAAGTCACGTTTACTCTGCCCAAAGCCTCGGTGACCGTGCTGCGGGGAAAGATTCAGGAGACGACGCCCTGAAAGATTGGCCGCACGTCCGTCCGCGGTCCATGATTGCGCCGAATGGAGCGTTGATGCTTGCCTAACCAAGAGCCTTGCAGTCGCTCCAGTTTATAATTTAGACCAGACTAAATAAACTAAGTTTATTCAACAGATATGAAAACAGTGAACATTCATGAAGCCAAGACCCATCTCTCAAAGCTCGTTGAGGAGGCGTCAAAAGGCGGGTCCTTCGTCATCGCGAAGGCGGGTAAGCCGATCGTAAAGTTACGGCGCTTAGCGCCCCGGTCGGTGCTCAAGTGCGCCGTGTGGGTTTCATGATAGGACAGATTTCGGTGCCGGACGACTTTGATCGAATGGGTGGAGAGGAGATTGAGTGGACCTTCGGTGGTGGCGCATGAAGCTTTTGCTCGATACCCACCTTCTGCTCTGGGCTGCTGGTCATCCCGATCCAGGACCAATCAGGGGAGTTTAAGGAAACTCCACGCGGCCGCTGCCAACTGGATGGGTAACCCTTCCCCGGTTTTCTATCGATACCCTCGAAGACGAGGAATCCGCGAACAATTCGAAGCGGAATATTCTAAACACGGCTCCGCTCTACTCTGCCCTGTTTCGCAATTGGGCCTGCAAGGCGATCCCAGGTTAAGATAATTGTTTCTTCGATTGCGCGTGTCGCAACCCGGTTCGGGGCGCGATTGTGATCCAGGCAAATCCAGGAAGCAGGAAGAAAGAAGAACAATGGCAGAATCTCCAATTACTCCGCGTGAGAACGACTTTGCTGCGTGGTACCAGGATGTCGTGTTGCAGGGCGACATGGCCGAACCGGCAGAGATTGTCAAAGGCTGCATGGTCATCAAGCCGAACGGCTACGCTGTCTGGGAAGTGCTGCAGCGTGAACTCGACGCCCGCTTCAAGGCTACCGGACACCAGAACATTTATCTTCCGCTGCTCATTCCGCAGAGCTTTCTCAAGAAAGAGGCCGAGCATGTGGAGGGTTTCGCGCCCGAGTTGGCGATTGTCACGATTGCCGGTGGAAAAGTATTGGAGGAACCCTACGTCATTCGTCCGACTTCGGAAACCATCGTCGGACATTTTTTTGCCAAGTGGATCAAAAGCTATCGCGACCTGCCCATGCTGATCAACCAATGGGCGAATGTCCTGCGTTGGGAGCTGCGTACGCGAATGTTCCTGCGGACGACGGAGTTCTTGTGGCAGGAGGGGCATACCGCGCACTCATCCCACGACGAAGCGATCCAGGAGACATTACGCATGCTGGGCGTTTACGCCGAAGTGGCGGAAGACGTAATGGCCATGCCGGTGATCCAAGGAGCCAAAACGCAGGCGGAGAAGTTTGCCGGGGCTCTCCGGTCGTACTCGATCGAGGCCATGATGCAGAACGGCTTGGCCCTGCAGGCGGGCACGAGCCATGACCTGGGGCAGAATTTCGGCAAGGCGTTCGACGTGCAATTCCAGAGCAAGGAAGGCAAGCTGGATTATGTCTGGCAAACCAGCTGGGGCGTCAGCACACGGCTGATCGGTGGGCTGATCATGACCCACTCGGACGATAGAGGGCTGGTCCTGCCACCGAAGGTCGCGCCGCAAAAGGGCGTCCTGGTGCCGATCTTCCGCAAGGATGAGGAACGCGCCCAAGTGATGGAGCGGGCCACGCAGCTGGCAAAAGATCTTGGAGCCCACATCGACACGCGAGACGGGCTGACACCGGGCGCGAAGTTCTTTCATTGGGAGCGTCTTGGAGTGCCGGTGGTATTTGAGTTGGGACCGCGAGACGTGGCCGGCGGCAACATTGTGATGAAGCGCCGCGACACGGGAACGAAGGAAGTGGTCCCCCAAGCGGAAGTGGTGGGAAAGTTCGCGGCATTGCTGGAGACCATACAGAAAGACCTCTACGCTCGGGCCAAGCAGCGGCTAAAGGACAACACCGCGTTGGCCAATTCTCTCGACGAGGTCCAGTCGATCCTCAACGACGTGACAGCCGAGAAGGGTGGCGGAAAGTTTGTCATGGCGCACCTGAAAGACGATCCGCGGAACGATGCGAAGATCAAGGAATTCAAGGCCAGCGTGAGAAACATCCCCTTGGTGGATGAGTACGACGGAGCGGGCAAGTGCATCCTGACAGGGGAGACTGTGGACCGGCGCGTCGTGATCGCGAAGGCGTACTAGAAGCAGAATCAAAGACGCCATCACTGCGGTTGAACAGTCAGGTAAACCCGACGTAAACACCTATTAGGCAGCCACGCACCCATTCAGCGTCCGGAACTTCATTTCTGGCGGGAACCTGTCTTGAAACACTCCTCCGCATGCACGAGCGCTGCAATCGCGTTTTGCGCTGTAAGCTGCAGGTTTTGCCGCGTATCTAGAATATGCTTACGAATGGCCTCCAGTTCCGCAACCCCGCAATGGAGCTTTTGTTCCAGAGTTATTCGACGTTCGGAGATTTCGCGATCGAGTCGTGCAATATCGAAGGCGTCAGCGCCAAGGCCAGGATCGAATACAAACCGAGTGGCCACGGAGTCGCGCCAGATCATGAGCGCGGCGGCATTCCGGGGGCCAATTCCGTTAACTTTCTGTAATGCCTGCCAGCTGAGGTCGCTGGCCGTATCGATTCCGTAGCTGGCCAGGAGGGCCTTTCTTCCGGCGCCCACGCCAGGGAGATTTACGTCACGTATGGAATGGCGATCCAGCCACTTCTGTAATTGGAGTTCCTTACGCTCTCGCTCCAGTCTCCGCAAGCCTTCGCGACGCATCCTGGGTAATCCCTCCAGCCGCTTCTTCGCGGCTTCAAGTCCGCGCAATTTCCAGCAAAACGCATGATCCGTCGCCTCCTTTTGCCATCTTTCCTCAACGCTTTTGCAAAGCGCCGAGGCTTCGTTTAGCGCGGCCGCGAGTTCAGCCGGACTCCGCTTGCGCGGTCTGCCGGCGACGATTGTGACGCAACCTATCGTGAGCACAATCCAAAAACTTGCATTCGCTCCCAACTTCAGCAAGAAACAAAGTACAATCGTGGCCGCCATTCCTCCCAGCGCTACCATGACTTTCCTTGTGTTCCGCCATCCGCTTTTGCGGTTTGGAGCCCGTCGTCGATGCAAATCGCGCCGTCTTTTGAGTACCGGCAACGGACCCGGAGCTGGTATCGCGGCAATCTTCGCCCACGCCGCGGCGAGATTGAAATCGGACTGCAGGGATGCTCCATCCATCTCGAAAAAGAGCGCCAGGGCATTGCCTCTTTCTATAGCGCACCAGGGACATTGCGACAGTCCCTTGTAATAATCATGACAGGACGTGCGCGTGCACTTCGCTAACCGGCGAGCGAGGCTTTCGAGCGCTTCAATCCACGGTTCCGCTCCCGGACGAGCTGCGCCGCGAGCGGCGCCGGTTGAGAACGCTTGCTCGAAGAGGTTCGCCAGGGAAACCGGCAAGTCGGAAAGGTGCAGCGCATTCGGGGGCGGCGACATCTGCATTGCTTTGCCGTGTGCCGAGAAGGCGAAACGGCATTCCTTGATGGCCCGTTCCACCGGCATCTCGCCCTTACCCGCAAACCGCCCCGCAAACGGATGGCGCCCCATGAAGAGAAGATGGAAGATCAATACAGCCAGGCCAAAGTTATCGTGGTTTTCCGTGCGTACGATCATTGACAGGCTTTTGCTCTGCAACTCAGGCGGGGTGTAGGTTGAAACGCCAACCTCACAAATATACTTGCGGCCATGGGTGGCGACTTGAAAGCTATCACAGTCGATGAGCGAGCACACGCCGAAATCATTGACTAGGATGTTGCCATGATTTACGTCGCCAATAACTACGCCGCTGGAGTGGAGCAGCCTAAAGGCGCGGGCTACATTGGCGGCAACATGGATTAAGAAGGGCCAATTCGCGCGAGGAAATTCCCGCAGCCGGCTCTTCGGAGTATAGAGTTCATGAATGGGTCGAAAGCCGGTGACCCGCCGCATGAGCAAACCGGTCACGCGGCCTTTGGGCGACTTGAGTACCAGGTCGGACGGCCAAGCTGTCAGCTTGGTCAGTTCATCAGTCTGTTGGCGGACCATGATTTGAAGCTTGGCGGTCTTGAATGAATCAATCGGAGCCAGATAGAGCTTGACCGCTTGCCCGGTGCGCCCCTCAACCTCGTAGACTGCGCCTTCTCCGCCGCGGCCGATTTCTGATCCCAGCCGGATGGGCGAACCGTTGGAGGTGTATAGAATCTCATTTCGAGTGGGCATATTCAGACACGGCGTTTGTTTCCAACACTTTTCTTTCTACAACCCGGCTGGCAAGGATTAAGGTCTTGTCGTCATCGGTGCGAGCGTTGATGCGCGGCGAAGACAGGAAACTGCCTAACGCCTGATTCAATTGCTCCGTGCTCTCTGCGGTCATCGTCCGCACGGCAGGAAAGACGCCGCGGAAGAAGGGCTCATGCGGCATGGTCTTGCGAAAATCCAGGGCCAACCTCTGCAACCCGTCGGAGAACATCGCCACTTCCACTATATTTCTGCGCACGCTCGCAAACTGCAAATTGGCTGCAAATCTGCGGTCTGTCGCGAAGAAGGTTGCATTTTCATATTCGCCCCGCTCCGGCCAGAAGATGTGCCCATAGGTCCCTTCTTCGGCATCGGCGGCAACAATAGAGCCGTCGCCAACCTGAAAGAACACGGCGCGGGTTTCGCCGACCATTGCTGCGAGCAGCGTGCAAGCGTAATCGCGCACCCTCAATCCCGAATCTGACGCTATGGCGGCGATTTCACGCTGGAAGGCGTGCACCCACTTTCCCACCGTTCTCCGCGTCACCTGATCAAGATAGCTCTCCTCCAAAAACGATGCCACGGAACGTCGTATGCACCGGCAAGCAAGCGCTGAGCCAATTTCCGCCTGCTTGGCGCTTCCGGCGCCATCGGCAACAATCGCCAGCAAGACGTCACCGTCGGGCAAGTTCGGAAGCACTCCGCAAGCGTTTGAGTCCTGGCAAACTCCGCCCATGCGCTCATGGGACGTGCCGATAACCGAGGCTGCAACGTGTCGCCAGGGACCCAAACTCATGGAGGCAGTCGGCATCAAAATCAAACAGCGGCCCAGCCATCGGGCGTTGTTGGGCTGGTCAGCGGAACTTTATCGCCTACGTTCGAACGTGATACCGCTTTCATGGAATTTGACAGCCAGATAAACAGATCGCGGAAGCGTAATTCCTTCAGCCTGATCGGCTCGCGAACGGAGATTTGGGACAGGATATCCATCTTCGCGCCCTGAACTCCGACAGCGAAGAATGAAAAACTCTTTTCGCTTTCTCCGGCGCGAATCTTTTCGGCCGCGGCTTTCCACGGATCGGTGGGACCGCCATCTGTGATCAGAAAGATCCATGGGCGATAATACGAGACGCCATTGGTGCGATAGGCATGTTTGCGCTGGTCCAGCAACGAGAGCGCCTGTTCAATGGCCGCGCCCATGGGAGTTTCGCCCGAAGCCTTCAGCGTTGCCGGCTGAAACACGTCTGCCGTCTGGAAATCGTTCTGGACCTTCACCGGCCCGAAGGTGACAATGGCAACCTCCACCCGCTTCGCCGCAAGGCTGTCCGAGGCTAGCTCGTCTTTGAACGCACTGAGTCCTTCGTTGAGTTCGGACACCGGTTGGCCTTTCATCGAGCCAGAGGTATCGAGTAAGAGAATGCAGGGGCATCTAGGTTCTGGGTTCTCGGCAAATTCCGTGGCTCCAAAAGGCGTAGTCTCGTTGGTAGCTCCAAAGGGTACTTGTTCGGTAGCGGTGGGCATGAGTCCTCCTCAAGGTCTCTTTATAGTTACTACTTTGGTTCATTTGAGATGCCTTGATGGACCATTCGCGATGCCCGCTTTTAAGACCAAATTTTTGTTTTCTCGCAACCTCTTTTCGGGATTAGAGGCAACCATTCCAGATTTGCACATTTGTCGGGCTGCACAGCGAGGCGGGCGCAAGCTCACGATTGACGAAATGCACAAGATTGCGGCCCAAGGCTGGGCAAAAGCAAAATGAAAATCACGGCGGATGCGAACGTGCTCTGCAATCACAGGGAACTCGTGCCCGATTATTGTATGAACCTTCCGGGTTCTTGACTTCTTCATAGAGTGCATGCTGAAGCTTCAAGTTGTTAGCGGGTAATAACCATTCCATGAGAGAGTTCTAAAGAGATTTACAGAGCGGAAGATTCGCAGTCAACTTACCGCATTTATCCATTGACTTTACTAACACCTATTCGTATATTTCGAATCAGCCCCCCTTATTTACCTATTCCCAATTGATTCAGGTGCGCCTAAAAGACAGAAGTGAACCGCGTGGCCAGGCGGTATTACCAGGCAGTTGTACGCGAGCTGCAATCATTCTGTCCTGCAAACAAGAATGAAAGGTGTTAATAAGGTGAACAAGATGAACGCTCTACGACTTCGCTATTCTGTTCCAGTCGCAACTATCCTGCTGGCCTTTTTCGCTGCTACCGCGAGCATTTCCGTTAGCGGTCAAAGCATAAAGGATAACGGCACGGATCTGCAATTTCACAAGTTCCAACCCAATATGGCGCCGGACGCGGCCGTTCGCGCAAGCGGCGAGCAGTCTAGCGTCAAGGGCATTGGGGCGACTGCCATGCAACAGATACAGTCCCTGCAGCAGGACAAAGCGATGCGCACGCCGGCGCAGAGAAAGATCGACTCCAACCTGATCTATACCATGCGCATGATGGCCGGAAAACCCGTCGCGGACGGGGTACCGTTCCTTGATACCGGAGTCGATCTTGACGCGAACAACAACATCGTCGTGGACATGGTGGCCAACGTTACGGACCAGTTGCTGCAGCAGTTGAGCGCCGCCGGCGCGCAGGTGCTCTATAAGAACTCGGCGCTGCGCAGCATCCGGGCCACTATTCCTCCCAACCAGATTGAAGGCATTGCCTCATCGCCGGACGTGATCTTCATTTCGCCAAAGCAGGGTTCATCCACTGCGCACGTGCAGCCCACCGCTCCCCTGGTCAGATCCTCGCTGCGTTTTAGCCTTGCTCCGGGTTTTGAAGGAAGGGCAGCCAACATCCGCCGGCAATTGGGAATGCTGCTCTTCTCCACGTCGGGAACACCCATTACCTGGCAGGGCAGCGTTGGAACGGAAGGCGATCTGACCCACCAGACCCTGGACGCGCGTGGATCTTTCGGCGTGAACGGAGCTGGTTTGAAGATTGGCGTTTTGTCCGATGGCGTTACCAGTGCCGCGTTGAGCCAGGCCACGGGCGACCTGCCTCCGACCTGCGGAACGCCGCCATGCCTTACCGTGCTTGCCGGTCAGGCTGGGGCTGGGGATGAGGGTACGGCCATGATGGAGATCATTCATGACATGGTGCCGGGAGCAAGCCTCGAATTCGCGACCGCGGACAACAGCATCACCAGCTTCGCGGCCAACATCAATGCCTTGCAAGCGGCAGGTTGCCAGATCATTGTTGATGATGTGTTTTATTTCGTGGAAACTCCATTTCAGGACGGGCAGACGGCAGCTGTAGTCTCCACCAGCCAGGGTGGCGTGGTCACGCAGGCGGTGAACGCTGTGGTAGCCGCCGGCGTGTTCTACTTCTCCGCCGCGGGAAACGAAGGTGGCTTGGATGCGGGCACCTCAGGCACGTTCGAGGGCGATTTTGTCCCTCAGGCGGCTGCGGCACCGCTGCCCGCCGGTAACGTGCACAATTTCGGCGGCGGTAACGGTTTTGACGCCATCACCTCGCCGGGAGAACAAGTGGTTGGCCTGTTCTGGTCAGATCCGCTGGGAGGTTCCGGCAACGATTACGATCTCTACCTCCTTAACAGTACGGGGGCATCCATTCTGGGCGCCTCCACTAACATCCAGAACGGTACGCAGGACCCAGTGGAATTGATCGGGAGCGCCAACGTCATTAACAACAATCGCCTCGTCGTATTTCAGCACACGGGAGCGTTAAATCGCTTCTTCCATCTGGTGCTCTTCCGTGGTCAATTAGCGGTGGCTACTTCGAGCGAAACGCATGGTCACTCGGCAGCTTCCGGAGCCTATACGGTGGCCGCTACGCCGGCAGCCGTGTCCGCCGGGTTGCCCACTCCCAATGGACCGTTTCCCGGTCCGTTTACCTCGGCTAATCAGACTGAGTTCTTTAGTTCCGATGGACTTCGCCAGATTTTCTTCAATGGCGACTCAACCGCTATTACGCCGGGCAATTTTTCGTCAACCGGAGGTACAGTGCTGAACAAACCGGACATCACGGCGGCGGATGGCGTTTCGGTGACCGGCGTCGGGGGCTTCGGGAGCCCATTCTTCGGCACGTCGGCTGCGGCGCCTGCGGCAGCCTCCGTGGCAGCGTTGGTGCTGTCGGCGCAGCCCGCTATAACGGCTGCGCAGATGCGCACGGCCCTCACCAGCACCGCAATCAACATTATGGCCCCGGGCTTTGACCGCGACTCCGGTAACGGAATTGTGATGGGG
>Ga0207050_1013_pt1 | contig 36402 bp, 33 predicted proteins | sample Alteio_BWMinCont_64_FD_153291 | JGI IMG/M metagenome (GOLD analysis project Ga0207050, IMG submission 153291) | Enriched cells from forest soil in Barre Woods Harvard Forest LTER site, Petersham, Massachusetts, United States -... | ecosystem: Environmental > Terrestrial > Soil > Temperate forest >...
TTGCGCAATTCCCAAGCCGTCAGTGACGCGCCCTGATTGCGCGGACGGGTCTCATCGACCCAGACATGAATGGGGATGCAAGCATCATGCGCAAGGTATAGCGGCGCAAGCGCTGTGCCATAATCGACGGTTGCGAGCCATCCGGCATTGCAATGTGTCAGAACTTGTACGGATTTGCCCGGATTTTCCGTTGCAATGGCGCGGATAATCTCAAGGCCATGCTGACCTATTGCACGGTTGAGCTCGACATCTTCATCGCATAAATCGGCGGCGCGTTTGTAGGCAAGCGCCACGCGATCTTTTACCGGCGCGGGCATCAGCGTTTCACGCATACGGTCCAATGCCCATCTGAGATTAATTGCCGTCGGACGCGTTGCGAGCAATTGGTTATATGCTCGAACTAATGCCGCATCCGACGCATCCTCGCGGAGTGCCAGGCAAAGGCCATACGCTGCAACTGCACCGATTAAGGGTGCGCCACGCACCCACATATCCTTGATTGCCGTGGCAGCTTCATCGCAGGTTTTAAGCTCGACGAAACGCACCTCCCACGGCAATTGGCGCTGATCAATCACGCACACGGCCCAGCCGTTTTTGGCAAGCTCTATGGAACGATAGTGATTACTTCCAATCTTCATACTTCGACGCGCTCGATAAGGGATTTCACTGAAGGATAATCGTCGCGGTTCAGCAGCAATGAACGCGCGAAGGTAAGCGCTTTGCGCTCGCAGAGGGCGCGAGCGGTAACATCTTCGATGCTTTCGAAATCCTCGACATGCGCGAGGCCGAGAATGCGGCGGATCATCTTCATTCCGGCAAAGCCGAGCGTATCGTTCCAGATGGCATGCAGGCGCTTTTGGATGGCTTCGTCGCTGCCCGCCACATGTGGCGCGAAAACATCACCGCCGGAGTGAATGGCATCTCGCTTGTTCCAGAGATTAGTGAAAGTCGTGGTGAATGTTTCCCAAATCACGGGGATTTGCGCCAATATCCATGCTGCATGATGGCTTCTCTTGCCCTTCTCTTCCGCATGACCTTCTTGCGCGAAGGCCGCCAGCAGGAAATTGCCAATAATGGCGCCGATATCGAATCCCATCGGGCCATAAAAGGCGAATTCAGGATCAATCACGCGTGTATCGGTTTCGGTAACCATCACGGAACCCGTATGCAGATCGCCATGCAACAATGCCTCGGCGTGATTAAGAAATTTCCATTTCATATCCTGCGCTGCATTTTTAAGCGCGGCATCTTCCTGGAATTCCTGCGCGATATCCTCAAGGCCTTTTGTGTGGCGATTGTTGGAAGCCTGATAATAAGGCTCGTCAAAGATAAGATCCTCGCTGATCTTGCACATGGCAGTGTTATCGGCGAAACGCGCGATGTTTTTCTTCTTCTCCGCCGCAGGAAGATTGAGATTCGAGGTGCCATAGAGCGTGTGTGCCAGAAACTCGCCAAGGTGCTTCGCCACATCGGGATATTTGATGCCTTTGATTAGCCCTTTGCGCAGGATGATGTGGGGGCTGAGGCATTCCATTACCGTCAGCGCCATGTCGGCATTATGATGATAAAGCGCCGGCACATATTTGGGCGCATATTTGGTCTCGATCTGCAAAGTCGCATATTCAAAATGCGCGCGCGACAGCGGCAATGGCCAGCTTTCACCTATAAGGCGCACATAGGGCAACGCTTGTTTAACACATAGTTTGCCTTCTGGCCCTGTGACAATGAAAACGAGATTAAGGTTTCCATCGCCCACTTCCTTCACATCCCAGGCATTTTTCTTGCCGCCTAGGCGCACAGCGAGATCGGGATAGGCAGTCAGATAATCCGGCACTGTTTGCGGCGTCAGGGCACGGTATGGGTTAGATTCAACAGTGCGTAATGACTGGGTGCTCATGCGACCTCCGCAAGTATGATGGCGTTAAAATCGGTGACGCGCTTGTGTTTCGCCTGATCGTTCGCGGCATTGTCGCGATCTAACATGACAGTCGAAAATCCGGCGGCACGTGCGGCATCCAGCTCGCCCACATGATCGGAAAGAAACAGAATATTTGCCGCCTGCTTGCCAAGTTCTGTGGCGATTTTCTTGTAAGATTCACTTTCCACCTTGGCGCCGATGGCAGTGTCGTAATAGCCGGAAAAAAGCGGCGTAAGATCGCCGTAATCCGTATGGCCGAAAAGCAATTTCTGCGCGGCCACGGAACCTGACGAATAAATGTAAAGCCGCGTTCCCGAGGCGTGCCATTCTTTCAGCTTCAAAACGGCGTCTTCATATATATGCCCTTTGAAAGCACCCTCATCGAAGCCCTTCTTCCAAATCATGCCCTGTAAGGTCTTGAGAGGCTTTATCTTTTTATCCTGCGCCGCCCAATCGAGCAGAATTTTTACGCAATCATCATTGCTGAGGTCGGGGTTCATTTCGATGCTGCGCACTTCTTCCAATACGGCACGAACGTCCGGCTTCGCGGCGTTCTGCACAACATAATCGGCAAGGCGCGCGGAAGCGTAAGGAAACAGCACATCCTTGACGAAGGTCAAGGCGCTGGTGGTTCCTTCGATATCGGTAACGATCGCTTCGATCTTTTTCGCCTGCATTATGCCGCTGCCGCTGTTTTTTCGAATTTCGGAAATGCGTCTGCAATTTTATTGCCGGTATATTCTGCAACCCAACCGTCCGCGTTGGTGAAAAACCTGATCGCCGTTACGTAAGGCAAGGCACTGCAATCGAACCAATGCGGCACGCGGTCGGGCACGCCGATCAAATCACCGCGCTCGCACAACACTTTATATACGCGGCCATCGATATGCAGGTAAAACATACCCGCACCCTCGACAAAAAAGCGCACTTCATCCTCGACATGCGTATGTTCGCTGAGAAATTTCTGGCGTAGTTCGACGCGCTTAGGGTGATCCGGCAAAACGCGGAGGATATCGACGGTCTGATATCCATTCTCACGTTTCAATCGTTCGATATCGTTGCTGTAGGCGGCCATAACAGTTTGGTCATCTGCATCCGCAGGCAATTCGGCCGAAGCCGTCCATTGCTCGAACCGAACGCCGGCAGCATTCAGTTTTTCTGCGATAGATTTGTAATCGCTGCCTTGCCAGATCGCGCGCGATGGATTGCCGTCTTCATAGATTGCGAGATGAGACATTACGCTACACTCCTTAGCTCAAGTTCACAGGCCAGCATAAATTCGGTTGCTTCCACCACGCTGCGCGCCTCGGCCATCGTGCGGCCCCAGCCGTAAAGCCCGTGGCCGCGAATGAGATAGGCAGGAATACCGTTGGCGAGCACCGGATCAACCTCCTCCCGCAATGCTTTCATATCCTGCGTATTATCGAAGATCGGCAGATCGACGCTGGTGTCATGCGTACTGATATGCGGATAAATCTTGAGCAACTCGTAATCCGCGAGGCGTATGGCCTTCAAATCCTTATGGCGCTTGGTGAAAACGGTGGCACCCTTTGAGTGCGTATGCAAAATCGCGTTGGTTTCCGGGCTCACCGTATAAATGCCGATATGCAGCAGCATTTCGGCTGAAGGGCGGCGGTTATCGAGCGGCTTGCCTTCGGCATCGACCGTCATTACGGCATCCGGCGTAAGCTCACCCTTCTCAAAACCTGAAACCGTCATGGCAATGCAGCCATTTTTCAGGCGCATGGAATAATTGCCTGCCGTGGCTGGGGCCCAGCCCTGTTTGGCCAGGAACTGCCCGGCAGAGATAATCTCGGCAACAGCCGTATCGTAATCAGGTCTCATCAGGCGATCTTCTTTTGCTTTTGGGAAACACGAAAACCTTCACGCAGCAGATCGGCGGCCAGCGCCAGCGTTTCATCTTTCTTGCAGAAACAAAAACGCACTTTGTTGCCTTGCTTCTTCTTACCGCGGAAGAAGCTGCTGACAGGTACGGTCGCAACGCCGATTTCATCGATCATCCAACGGCCGAAGGAAATATCGTTGTCATGGCCGGTTACGCGCATTAACTCGCCGGCATCTGCCATGATGTAATAGGCGCCTTGGGTTTCGAACGGCTCAAAACCGACTTCCTCCAAAACCGCATGCAGCATATTGCGCTTTGTTTGATAGTGCTGGGCAAGTTCAGCGTAATAACTGTCAGGATAACCCAGCGCATGAGCCGCCGCTTCCATCAACGGCGCAGCAGCGCCGACGGTCAAAAAGTCATGCATTTTGCGAATGGCATCGGTCGCATTGGGCGGAGCCAGTAGCCAGCCGATACGCCATCCGGTAGCAGAATAGGTTTTCGAAAGGCCGCTGATCGTAACGGTACGGTCCTGCATGCCGGGAAGATCGGCCATCCGGACATGCTGACGGCCGTCATAAATGATGTGCTCATAAATCTCGTCGGTAATAGCGACGACATTCCATTTCTGGCAAAGCCCGGCGATGAAACTCAGCTCCTCGTGCGTGAAAATCTTTCCGGTCGGATTATTGGGCGTGTTGATGATAATGGCGCGCGTCTTGTTGTTGAATGCAGCCGCCACTTCCTTCTCATCAAAATGCCAATCCGGCTCATGCAGGCTGACAAAGCGCGGCACGGCGCCGGAGATAATCGCATCCGGCCCGTAATTTTCGTAATAGGGCTCGAAGACGATGACTTCATCACCGGGATCAGTCAGCGCCAGCAAGGCGGCCATCATGGCTTCGGTTGTGCCGCAAGTAACGGTTATCTCGCGTTCAGGGTTCGGGCTCACGCCATAATGGCGTTTGGTCTTATCCGCAATAGCATTGCGCAGGTTCTTGGAACCCCAGGTCACGGCATATTGATTGATGTCCTTGCGAATGGCCTCACAAGCAGCCTCTTTCATCGAGGCGGGCGCAGGGAAATCAGGAAAACCTTGCGCAAGATTGACGCCCGGCTTATCGCCCCTCGCCGCAAACACACGCGACATTTCACGAATAACGGATTCGGCGAAAAGTGATGCTTTTTGCGATGTGCGAATGGTCATACACGCCCCCATTGGCGAAAACGTCGTAAATATGGAGGAATTTTAACAGCCCCCAGCGCCAGTACAAGGGCAAAAGGCCTAGGCAGCACGTTTGGTGTTAATGGCGTCGAGGGCTCCGCGCAGCGCATGGGCGGCGTCTTTTAATGCCTGTTCCCAGGTATTTGCGGCATGGCCGTCAGCCCCGTCGGTAATGAATTTGAGGCAGCCAAAGGCCACCTTTTCCAGCATGCAGATTTTGGCGAGCGCGTAACCCTCCATATCCATCACATTCCAGGGGGATATTTTGCCATCGGTGACGAAGTTATCGCCGGAGCCGCAGGTGCCCTCCTCATACCCATCGAAGCGAAGGCCATAAGCCAATGCGGCAGGCGTATCGTCGAACGGCGTGGCAAAGGCCGGAGTACCCAGGGGGGTGGTATCCATATCGCGCTGGATAAATTTGGTGCAATTGATCAGCGTTCCGGCCTTGAAAGAAGGTGACCCAGCGCTGCCTAGGTTAAGGACGCGGCCCGGCATGCGGCCATGTTTATGCTGCCAGCCCATCAAAGCCAGGGTCAGGCGGTAGGCGGCGTTAACTTTGCCCACCCCGCAGAAAACGGTGGTGAAATTGTCAAACAACCCCTGCGCCTCGTTCTCGAGCGCGAAGACGATCAGCGTATCTGAAGCCGGAATAGCCATGCGTTTAGAATAAAGCTAAATGCGCTTTCGGTGCAAGCATTGCGTTACGGGATTCGCTCGCAAATGCCGAGTTTGAACGCCCAACCAAGGCTACGCCAGACACGGCCATGTTCTTCGGCTGGAAAGCTGGTGACAATATCGTTAATGGTTGGCGTACCGGCATTGCGGATAACCTCAATGATGCTGAGCAACAGTTCCTTCGGCAGCAGAAGCTCGGCGGTAAAGAAGTTCATCTCGTGCCGCAGCAGTTGATTGATCTCATTGTTGCCAAGTACAACGCGAAATTTGTCGGACGGCGCCAGAAAACCGCTCGGAAAACTCGAGAACATCGCCCATGGATTTGGGAATGCCGGATGCGCCGCCTGCCAGTTTTGCGGCGTACCGGGCTGAATGGCAGCGTTTTGGTGTTTGCGCTCAAGCTCGGCCCATAAATCCTCATAAGCCTTAATGATATGCCGCCAATCGAACACATCGCGCGCCCGCGCCCGCGCGTTCTCGCCCATCTGTTTGCGCTTAGCCTCATCCTCTACCAGCATGTGCACGGCTGCCGCACAGCGATTGATATCAACTAATGTTGATTGCGACGCGCCGACAAGCGCCACACCATAATTCTGCTCATTGTAATAATGCTCGGCGATGGCGAGGCCGTTTTCGGGCGGCGGGGTAAAGGTCGGGATCAGAAACCCCTCCTGCCCATCGCGCACGCCTCCGCGATAGCCGTTCCAGTCGCTGACGATTACCGGCAAACCTGCCGCCATCGCTTCCACCGGCGTGAGGCCAAAGCTTTCCTGCACACTGTCGGAGAGCGAAGCGAAAATATCCGCGCCCGCCCAAAAACCTTCCGGAAAACGCGGATCGTCGTTCATCACAAAATCGACACGCGCTGTTTTGAAGATATCTTTGGCAAGCGCTGTGAAATGCTGTTCCATGTCCTTCGGCTTGAAATAGCCAAACATGACGACGCGGATTTTCTTTCTCGTAAGCTTCGCTGCGTGCTCCACGGCTTGCCATAGCGCCAAGGGATGCGCTTTGGTCGCAAAACTCAGACGGCCTAAAAACAGAATAACGACTTCATCATCTGCAATTTGCAGCGCCGCGCGCTGCATTGTGCGTTTTTCCGGCGTAGCCCTCGCGGCATATTTTTCCGTATCAGTGCCGAGAGGAATAACCGGCGTTTCGATCGGCGTGCGGTACTGGCCATTGAAATGATGATTGAGATAGTCGGTATAAATGCCCCACAGATTCTGCACAGCATCGCGTATGGAAGCGGACGGACAAATAAGCGCATCGCCTGGACCGGCGGGTGCCAGCAATAATTCCCCCACCGCGCGCGCAATACGCTCGCCGCTCATCGTATGCACGAGGCCGCAGGCGGCATAGCCGCGCCCCTTCAATTGCTGGCGCCGCCAGATGATGTTTGTTGTCAGCGGATCAGGCCGGAAGATGCAGCCCATTCCTTCCAGATTATTCTTCGGCGTGCGGGGATCGAGGCCGATACAGCGTTTCTCGGCATCCACGCCCTGTGCCTTCGCCAATTCCTTGAAATGATCGAAGCTGGGAAAATCGACTGGCAAACAGACAAATTTTTCCTGTCTGCCATATTTGAACCATGCCGAAAGAAAATTATCGACCGCAACATCGAGGCCGTAAACTTCCCCCTCCCCCTGTCCCGAGGATGGCTTTGCGTATTGGATGCAGACGGTCATGAAGGATGGTGGGTTGATTCGATAGATCGGGATTACCTTTTAGCACACTGCCAAAGCAGTAAAATATGCTAGCATTGCGGCATAATCAGGCGAGAAACCAATGGCCGACCTTCATTACGAGCGCATCCAGATCGTAGAAAACAACGAACCGCTTGTCGATCTAGCGCAATACCCGTTCCTGTGCGATCCGGCATATTACCGGATGGGACTTGGCGATACGCCCAAAATGTATGCGCGACGGGCAGTAGCAGAAAAATTGGTGGAATTGCAGAACGGCATACTGACCGGCTATCAATTTAAAATATGGGATCCGTGGCGATCACGAAACGTTCAGAGAAACGTTTACAGTAAATTCTGGAATGAAATGAAAAACGATCATCCCGATTGGGGCGAAGCAAAGCTACGGCATGAAGTCGCCGTGTATGTCGTAGCACCAGACCAACCGGGCCGCATTCCGCCCCATTCAACCGGCGGGGCCATTGACCTAACCCTGGCCGACAAAGCAACCGGCCATGAACTCGATATGGGAACGGGCTTCGATCATTTCGGGCTGGAAGCTCATCCGGATTATTTTGAAAACTCCGAAAATCACCTGATACGCGACAATCGCAGATTATTACGGAATGCCATGCTGAAGATCGGGTTCACTCAGGACCCAGATGAATGGTGGCATTACGATTACGGCAATCAGAAATGGGCAGAAGCGGCGGGTAAGGATGAAGTGCTTTATGGAGAGATAACCGAACCACGATGATTTAAGAAAGTCCACCAAAACTCCCACCCGGCCTCATAGCTAGATTTTGGGAACCCAGCTTTTTGAAAGTCATACTGATAGTCGTATTGGGATTTTCAGCGGCATACTGTCTGGCAATAGTCGCATAGCGGGGATCATTAAATTTCGCTTTCGCCACATCAGGATGCGCGTGCACCCAATCTTGCACAGCTTTCGGATCCCGCGTGAGCGCAACGCGCAACTGTTCAGGCGTAAAGTCCACGCCAGTCGTTTGGGTGCGCGTTGACGTGACTTTTTGCAAAACATCTTCCGTGCTGGCCTTGTCGAGCAGAGTTCTGCGATGCAGATCGGCTTCTTGCGTTATATTGCCGCTCACTTGCGCATATTGTCCGGGAGTTTTTTCGCGGGCTTTTCTTACATACTCGCGTGCAAAATCTTCAAATTGTTTGATCACTTTCGGCGTAAGTGCGACTGCAACAGTTTCTTGGCTATTAACAGGAGTAGAGGCATGCCCGTTTATCACCCGTCCGTCCGCTGTAACTTCGGCCGTATATGTGTTGATGGTACCCTTATTGATGAAGCTGTAAGTCGCCCTGCCGACAGCGTCGGACGAATGACTGGCGTCTTGTCCGGATCTTAATCCGTGATAACGGCCTTGCGAATCCGGTTGAGCGCGGCTGGAGGGCTGCAAACCACTCATAGACTATCCTCAAAAACCCTGTTTTTACAATCGATTCTCTCAAATCAAACCCTTACGAGAATACAGCCAGAATGATTAACGGTTCCTGAAATACACCGCATTTTATATGTTTTTTAGCCAACGGATTGAAAATCCTCAGCCGCTTCCATCCGCTTTTTTCGGCATTTGCAACCGCGCGATGGTGGCGGTGGTGCTGTGGCCATCGATAAGCTTGGCGAGGATAACCTGCCCGCCCCAGCCTTCCACGATATCGGCGCCTACAACTTGATCCTTGCTGTAATCCGAACCCTTCACCAGAACCGAAGGCTGAATAGCCTTAATGAGATTGATCGGCGTATCTTCGCCGAACACCACCACCTGATCGACATCGGCGAGCGATGAGAGAACGGCAGCGCGCGCAGCTTCATTCTGCACCGGGCGATTATCACCCTTGAGTCGTTTCACGGATGCATCACTATTAAGGCCAATAACAAGCTTATCGCAAGCGCCGCGCGCCTGACGGATTAACGAGACATGTCCCGGATGCAACAAATCAAACACGCCGTTGGTAAAGCCGATCTTGAAGCCCTGCTTCCTCCAGCGTTCGGCTATACTGGCAGCCGTGCCGACATCGACGATTTTTTGTTCGCTTTCCAATGCCTGATCATGCGCAAGTTCGCGCGTGAGTTCTTCGCGCGTGCAGACGGCAGTACCAATCTTGCCAACAACGATGGCACCTGTGACGTTGGCAATAGCAGCGCTATCGGCAGGCGTGAGGCCACCGGCAAGTCCCAAAGCCATCGCTGCAACCACCGTATCTCCGGCACCCGAAACATCGAACACTTCACGCGCAATGGCACGGAAATGTTGCGGCTTTTCGCTTTTGCGAACAAGGCAAACGCCATCGCCGCCGAGCTTGGCCAGTACGCCTTCCAGATCATGCGCGTCGATCAATTGCCGCGCGGCTTTTTCGGCATCTTCGACTGAATTGATTTTCATGCCTGTGGCATCCGCTAGTTCGCGCCGGTTGGGTGTCAACAGCGATGCACCGCGATAACGCGCGAAATCGCGGCCCTTAGGATCGACTAGAACCTTGCAGCCTTTGGCCCGCGCCATTTTGATGATCTCGGCAATCACGCGATTGGTCAGCACGCCCTTGGCATAATCGGAAAGAATAAGAATGCGGCAGGAATCAATCGCACCCTTTACACGTTGCAGCGTCTGATCTTCCATATCGGCCGAAATCGGCTGATTGACTTCCAGATCCGCGCGCAGCAATTGCTGGCCGTCGGCCACATAACGCGTCTTCACGGTCGTGGGGCGAGAATTGTCGGTAAGAAGATAAGATGTTACTTGCAGTTCGGTCAGTTGCTTGGCGAGATCATATCCCGCCTGATCCTGGCCAATCACGCCGACCAGATCGACCTGTCCTCCCAGCGAAACGATATTGCGCACCACGTTGCCCGCGCCCCCGAGCGTCATGGCTTCACGTTGAGTGTGGAGCACAGGGATTGGGGCTTCCGGCGAAATGCGTTCCACCTGTCCGTAGACGTAACGATCGACCATCACATCGCCCACACACAAAATGCGATGACCGGCGAGCCTTTCAACGAGCGGAATAAGATGAGCGAACATAATGCGTTATCCCTTAAACATAAGGTTCAGGCGTAGCCAAATATTTCTGCACATAAAGTTTTACGCCTTCCTCAAGACTGGTGAAAGGGGCGGTATAACCGGCGGCGCGCAGCTTGGCCATGTCGGCTTCGGTGAAGTACTGATATTTTTCCTGCAATTCCTGAGGCATATCGCGATACTGAATCAGCGGCGCTTTGCCCGCAGCCTGATAAACAGCCACAGCCAGATCGGCAAAACTGCGGGCCTTGCCGGTGCCTAAATTAAACAGGCCGTTAACTTTCGGGCGGTCATAAAGCCAAAGCATTACCTGAATGCAGTCACCTACCCATATGAAATCGCGCAATTGCCCGCCATCTTGATATTCGGGATTGTGCGACTTGAATAAAAGGAAAGCCTCGCCGCGCTTGGCATAGGGGAAGATCTGATGTGCGACCGAACGCTGGCCGCCTTTGTGATATTCATTCGGGCCATAGACGTTAAAGAATTTTAACCCCACACATTGTGACGAAGCCGAAAAGGCTTTGTGCTGAGTCAGCCAGCGATCGAAGAAATGCTTACTCCAGCCATAGGGATTGAGCGGACGCAGCTTGGCGAGATGCTCCGCATTTTCGCCATCCTTAAAACCCTTGGAGCCGTCACCATAAGTCGCCGCCGAAGAAGCATAAATGAATTTTACCTTCATCTCGCTGCACCAGGACCATAATTTCTGGCTTAGACGGATATTATTTTCGACGATCAGATCGACATTTTTTTCCGTGGTGGTGGAAATCGCGCCCATATGAAAAATGGCATCGACATCACGCCCTTGCGTCTTGAGAAAATCATCAAGCTGTTCGGGCGCTATAATCGCTTCCAGATTGCGATGCGCCAGATTGCGCCATTTCTCTTCGCTCCCCAGCCAATCGCACACGACAACCCGTTCGCCGCGGGCTTCAAGTGCCGCGACCAGGTTTGAGCCGATAAATCCGGCACCGCCGGTGACTATAATCATGGGAAAACCTCTGGCAGGCCGCCACTATTCCCGCTTGGCCCGGATTTGACAAGCCGGAACGCAGAAGGCAGGTATGAGCTTCTGTTATGCTTTATAGATAGGATTTGAATGAACCGTGCATTTGTATTTCCGGGCCAAGGCAGCCAGGCCGTCGGCATGGGCCAGACGCTAGCCACAGCTTTCGCCGAGGCGCGGGCTGTATTCGAAGAAGTCGATGACGCGCTGGGCCAGAAACTTACCAAGCTTATGTTCGAAGGTCCTGCCGATGATCTCAAGCTCACCGAAAACGCGCAGCCTGCTCTGATGGCCGTCAGTATGGCCGTGATCCACGTGCTGGAGAAGCAAGGCAATTTTCGTTTGCCCGGCAAAGTGAAATTCGTAGCCGGCCACAGCCTCGGCGAATATTCGGCGCTGTGCGCGGCGGAAAGCATCTCGCTTGCCGACACAGCCCGCCTCCTCCGCAAACGCGGCAGCGCCATGCAGCAAGCCGTGCCCGTCGGCGTCGGCACGATGGCTGCACTTATAGGTGTTGATCTTCCCGTGGCACAAGAAATCGCCGCTGCCGCCGCACAAGGCGAAGTCTGTACCGCCGCAAACGACAACGCCCCGGGACAGGTGGTTATCAGCGGCCATACCGGTGCCGTCGACCGCGCCATTGCGATTGCCGCCGAGCGTGGTTTCAAGCGCAGCGTAAAATTGCCCGTGAGCGCGCCATTTCATTGTTCCCTCATGCAACCCGCTGCCGATGTGATGCAAAAGGCTCTGGCCGAAGTAACTATCGCCGCGCCCACGGTGCCACTGGTTGCCAATGTCACGGCAAGCATGGTTAACGAGCCCGCAAAAATCCGCGAACTTTTGGTGCAGCAGGTCACGGGCGCCGTACGCTGGCGCGAATCCGTGCTTTACATGAAAGCCGAAGGCGTTGAACAATTGGTCGAATGCGGCGCGGGCAGCGTACTTGCTGGCCTCACCAAGCGCATCGACAAGGAAATCACGGCCATATCGCTGCAAAACCCGGAAGATATCGAGACATTTCTCAAGGCAGGTTAAACATGTTCACTCTCGCAGGCAAAAACGCACTCGTCACCGGAGCATCCGGCGGCCTCGGCAATTCCATTGCCAAGGCACTGCATGCCCAAGGCGCAAAAGTCGTGCTTTCCGGCACCAAGGTCGATGCGCTGAAAGCGCTGCAATCCGAACTCGGCGAGCGCAGTTTTATATCGCCCGCCAATCTTTCCGATCCCGCGGCTCCCGCCGCCCTGCTCAAAGATGCCGAAGCCCAGCTTGGCGGTGGCGTTGATATTCTCGTCAACAATGCAGGCCTCACGCGCGACGGGCTTGCCCTGCGCATGAAGGATGAGGATTGGGATACCGTCATCAACGTCAATCTCTCCTCCGCCTTTCGCCTTACGCGCGCGGCGCTGAAAGGCATGATGTCGCGGCGTTGGGGGCGCGTGATCAACATCACCTCCATCGTCGGCGTTACCGGCAATGGCGGCCAGGCGAATTATGCGGCATCGAAAGCAGGCCTCATCGGCATGACAAAATCGCTGGCGCAGGAAATGGCCGCGCGCAGCATTACCGCCAATTGCGTTGCGCCTGGTTTTATAACAACGGCAATGACTGACGCTTTGACTGAAGATCAAAAGAACCGCCTGCTGCCGAATATTCCCGCAGGCTATATCGGCGAGCCGAAAGATATCGCGGCCGCAGTCGTTTATCTCGCCAGCGAAGAAGCGCGCTATATCACCGGCCAGACCATTCACGTGAATGGCGGAATGGCGATGATTTAGAATTGTCAGTTGCTAATTTTTAGTAGCTGGGATTTTTTCTAAAAATAACGACCGCGTCTCTTCCTTCAGCACTTGCTGCACCGCATCCAGCCACAATGATAGAAAATCGGCGCAATATGTCGCATCGCAACATGGTAAATGCGCATGCTGCGATATTTACCATACTTTCTTATCAAAATTCTTTAACTTCCTACCTGAAAGTATTGGATCGAGGAAGTTTGCAAGGTATAAAACGGTTGGGATTTTTAAGTACATAATTTTAACCAATTTTAAAATGGCGCGCGCAGGTGCCATCGAGCCAATAACGGCGTCGCTTTATAAGGGATCAATTAATGCACGTGCAGCGTATATACGAGATATCCGAAGAGCAGATGTCTGAATACACTGGATCTAGAATATTTCAGGTGTCGAACCGTGTTGTTGAACCTAAAGAAGATGAACACGGAAATTTACTGAAAGTAGCTAGCGGTGGCCTGGATGAAGCAATTGCTCGCCCGTTTGGAAATATTTATTCCATACGCGTGGGATGGAATGGTGAGACAGTCGACGCCGACCCCGAAAATTTCGATTGGCGAAAACATGTAAAAATCAAACATTACCAGACGGACGACGGTCCGATTAGCTATTGCACAGCCCCACTTCCGCAAAAAATCTTGGATGATTATTACAATGGTCTGAATAATCGTTTTACGTGGATGTTAAATCATGAATTGATCGATCGCGCCACACAGCCTTATCTTGTCAAAGACGCGGGTGGCAATTTAGTTTTCGATGAAAAGATTTTTATGCGCCATGTTGCCGCGGCTCGCCAAGCGAACAGAATATTCGCAGAAATGATCTCTGAAACATTTTCTCTAAAACCTGACGACACAGTCATAGGTCATGACTCTCACGTTGGTCCCTTAGCTAATATTCTTCGTAATGAGCTAGACCAAGATTGCGCTATGGGTTTCTTCCTCCATACGCCTCAAGTTGATCCGAAACTGTTAGACCGGCTCTCTGACGTACAAAAGCAATTCGTCCTGAAGACACTTCGGGAGGATATACTGGCTTATGATTTCGCAGCATTTCAATCGAAGGAAGACGTCCAACATTTCGGGAAGGCTCTTGACCTTAAGCTTCCACAAGATATCAAGCCATATGAATCATACGAAATCTCGGGAAACTTTCCCAATAAGAAGGGTTTTCGGGGAACAAGAATAGGGACCTTCCCGGTTGTAGGCAATTATGACCTTTACCCCGCCCAAGCTGCGGCAGCCAGAAAACAAGCGATAGCGTATCTCCGGAAATTCGGCATTACTCCCAAGGATTTTATCATTTTTTCTGGCGGCGTACGCGCCGATGTCACAAAAGGCATACCAACATTAGCTAAAGGAATTTGCGCTGCGGCTTGGAAACTTGCATCGCAGAATGCAGGCTTACAGAGAGGAAGAACTATATTCGTACAGCAAACCCAGCGCACTCGACCCGGGGTAAAAGATTACGATAATGAATATTTTGAAATCGTTCGTACTCACACGAGATTGCGTCGACTTTTGCCACATGGATGGGAATTTTTTCTTGATGCAAAAGGACGCGACCGTAAACTTTTACTTGCACTTTCAGTATTAGCCGGCATCGTTGCTCATACGCCCAAAAAGGATGGTTATAACCTGGCAGCTTGTGAGCAAACGGTCGTACAGCACAAGAAGAATCCCGCAACGTTAGTCATTTCGCATGGGGCTGGCGCAGGGCGTCACATAGGCGAAAAGGGGGCAGTGATTGTCAATGGTAAACGGCGATCGTCCGTTACTGCCGGCATAGTAAAAGCGAAGTGGATGTCGCCTCTGAAAAAAGTGGAAATGCACAAAGCTGCTATGAAGCAACTTAAGCAAGTCTCTAATGCAGAGTGGCAGTGCGGACTGTATGAGGGAACACGCCGTGGTTATTTAGACAACCGTAACCGCGCAAGCCCCTCTCCAGAATGTGTATAAGTTCATTCGCTTTTTAAATAGTAGCAGGTGATTAGCCCTACTGCCCATCCTGATTGCATAGAAGTGACGGACATTGAACTGAGAAAATATAACCTTGGAAAATATAGAATATTCTACTCGGCTGATTTGCATATTACCCTCAAAACTCCCCCGCATTAAAACTCGTCACATGGGTTCAAGTCCCCGTAAATTGGGCGGTAGCATAATTTTCAAATTTCTGCATCATTTTCATTCTGGGTGGGGAGCCAACGAGTGTCTGAGATCAAACTATTTATCGGCGATATTGTCGCCGCCGCCGTAGCTCTGTTTTGTCTCTATAAGGCAGTTCGAGGATTAAAGAACGCAAAAACGGATTATGGCTACCGTTGGAATCAGGCCGCGATAGTACCCGGCAAATTTCTAAAATTCCATGGTGGGCGCAGAAATATTCCAGTGCGACGGGATAAGAACCTACTTGAGTACTGGATGTTGATCTTTATCTACATCAGCTTATTTCTAATTTTTGGAACGGTGTCAGTAATCGTCGCTTTGGATATGCTGTATAGTAAGTAGCGCCCCTTAGCCACACCTACATTAAAAAACCCGAAAGCAGCCAATTGGGCTTTCGATATAAGACTGCGATTCAAGCTATCGTTTATCGAATTCTTGGCTTCGTTTAATGTTCTCACTTGGCTGCGCGCGCATCCCCAACTCTCTGCTTGAGTTCATCGTAAGTTGCGTAGCCCGGAAAGAATTGGCCTCCTATGACGAAACTGGGTGTCACACGAACACCGGCGCTTTTCCCGGCCGCAATGTTATCGCGGACTTGCTGGGCAATTGCAGGATCGGTCATGTCTTTCTTAATCTGTCCAACATCCAAGCCAACTGACGCTGCCGTCTGGTAAAGCATGTCTTCGCCGGTAAGACGAACATTTTTGTTCATCAGCATGTTGTGGAGCTTCAGGTATTTGTCTGCGCCCTGCCGCAAACTAGCCAGCGTGGCGATGGCCGCTGTGTCCGACAGGGGACCAAGCTTGGGAAAATCCATATAAATGATCTTGAGGTTTTTATCTTCGCGCAGAAGCCGTTCGAGTCCTTCCTCGGATGCTTTGCAATAACCGCACTGATAATCGTAAAATTCAAAGATCGTCACGTCGCCATTTGGATTGCCGAAGACAGGGTATATGTTCGCCATTGAAGTGTCGGTCGTCTGTTGTCCAAAACTCAATCCCGTTGCAAAAAATGTGCAGCAAAATACGAAAAGGAACATACCTCCAAAAGCATGAGCCAACACCGTTCTGGTGATTATGCGATAAAGCGATCTTTCCATGAGTCCCTTAAGATGCCGTTCCAGAATGACTGAACCTTTTTCCAAGTTCTATCAGTATGAGAAGGGACAGATTGCAGCCGATTGTTATTAAAATAGCCAGAACTATCCTAAAAAGCGACGGCTGCCAGCTATTTTTTGTTGGGTCGCTTCCAAAGCTATTTGAACCCCGTTTTCCCCTTAAAATGCATAGTAAAAGAAATGCCAATAAACCAATCCAAGGAGCATAGATTAAGAAGCCAGCAACTGAAGGGTAGCTAAGATCATGCGCTCGAAGGGCGGCAGCACAATATTCGGCCCACCATGTCATGAGCATTTGAATTATAGCAGCGGCCATTAGCGTATATCCAAACAGCCCATGAGCAATAATATTACCACCGGCATCAATCCCCACGGAATGCGTAATAGCTGCGACTGCGATTTCAAACAGGAACAAGAGGCAGGTTATGAAGCCGATAAGTTGTGAACGAAACCAATAGTCGAAACGACCGATACGGCCAACGGTAGAAAAATATTTTTGGCGCATCGACATTCCGGCATTTTCCATCGCGCTATCAATATTTTTAGGAAAGTTTGTCGGCATTTCATTTCCGGCTTAATTGGTCGCTGACGATTTGTTTCATGACGGAGTAGTCACCATAAGTTCCATTGATGCCGCGCGTGCCAATGATCCAGCTCGGCGATAGGACCAAACCCGACTGTTTGGCTCGTACTTTGTCCTGCTCAATTCTATCCAAGACCGTTTTACTCGCCATATCCGATTTCATGCGGTCAATGTCGATGCCGTACTTGCTTGCAGCCTCATAAAGAAATGGCTCTCCCGTAGTATAAAGAGTATTTTGGTGCCCCAATAGCTCACTGTAGTACGAGTATGCAACCGCTGGATTTTGGAGACAAACCGCTGTAAATGCGCGGGCTGCCGTTTCCGCAATCGGCCCATGAGCGGGACGCGGAAGGTTATGATAAACAATTCTGACCCGCGATCCGAAATCACGCTTAATTTCTTCGAGATAGCCTACAAACCGGGCACAGTAAGGGCAAGCAAAGTCCGCATATTCTTCAATTGTTATCTCGGCGGATGCGGACTCAATTAAGGGGCAACCGGGGTTTAACGGCGCCGCCACAATAGGTTGGGATGGCTGAATTGTTTGCCATGCCTGGAATTTTAAACTCTTGACGAAAGAGTACCCCCCTCCCGCAATAACTCCGATTGCCAAAAGCCAACCGAGGGTGGCTCGGCGCGATAACAAAATACCAGTGTCTTGCTGCTCCTCCTCGTTCTCTCCCAGCGGAATATAGGGAGCAAAATTATCGCGTGGCGTTACCTCCGGTGAGGGCTGAGCCTCAGGTTGCAAGGACGGCTCAGACTGAGGCGAAGGCTTCCTGATTTCGTCTTTCGGATCATTGTTCATGATTTCGCCTTCGATGCGGTAATTTCAATCTTGCCGTTTTGCACGCCGATTTCGCAGTTCTTTTCATTGCGATCACGCAGTGAAGCAAAATCATCCGCAAAAAGATCGAAAAGTATGCGTTCGAGTTCGCGAACGCCAAAGCGACTAATCTTTTTATTTTCTTCAAGAGCCTTCGCTATTGCTTCGGGCGCGATAAAATGAACCTCGACCTCAAAATCCCGCGCAATATTATTGATCTTTTGGATGACAATCTCGGCCATAGTCATGGCATCCAGAGAATTGAAAATGCAAACTTTATCCATACGGCCAAGAATTTCAGCGCGGAAGACTTGCGAATTCGCCAAATGCTCCTTCAGCGCATTGGTCTGTTCGATAGGATCAAGATGCTGGTTCTTGATTTCCGCCATCTCGTCCGACAGGGCGTTTGAAGTAAGAATGATGACGGCTTTAGTGAAATCGGCGGTTTTGCCGCTGCCTTGTTCCGTCAACCGCCCTTCACCCATCATTTGTAGAAACAGATCGAAAATAGATGGATGCGCTTTCTCAATCTCGTCAAATAGGACAACGCGTTTGGGATTCTCCAGCATGGGCCGCGTCAATTGTCCGCCTTTTTGATTATCCACATAGCCCGGGGGCGAGCCGACCAAACGAGATTTGGAATAATCTGCGCTTAACTCCGAGCAATCGAAACGAAGAAGAAAGTTATCGTCTTTAAACAAGAACGCATTGATAGCTTTGGCAAGTTCCGTTTTACCCGTACCTGTAGGGCCCAGAAAAAGCAAATTGGCAATCGGCTTTTCTCTCTTGGGCTTGCTGTATTCAAGGCGAATGAGCTTGGCAACCGCGGCAATGGTATCATCCTGTCCCTTCACGCGATCCTTGCAGAAGTTTTCTAACCCCTCTTGATCGATGCGAAGGGTAGCGTCCTTATCGCTTTTTTGAATCAGCTGTTCGAGCTTCTGCCAATCGGTAATATTTTTGATATCGTCGCTCATGCCTTACTCCTCGAACAAGACTTTGCCCGTGCTGTTGACGCGTTGTGTCACTTTGTCGAAAGTGCAATGCCTGCAGATGGGGAAATCCGATACGGTCCCCATCATGTAAAAACCGTAGTCTGCATTGCTGAAATTAGCATGATCGAGTAGCAGGCGCGCTTTTGTCCCAAGCTCGATTGCCGTATGGCAACCCGTAAAAATGGATGTGGTAAATGTGGCCGTAACAGTGCCGGACGTTTTGAAACATGTCTGGCCTACATTAGAAAATGTGATGTCTTCAGCCGACAATTGCGCATCGTCCCGCACCAGCAACCCTGTGTTGGAGGCGCTCCTCACCGTGACATTTTTTAGGGTAACGCTTTTGCCGATAACTTCCAGCGCCGTGTTGCGGCCTTGTGCATCAATGACGACATTCGTGAGGCTTAGATTGTAGGCTTGCACTTCTCCCTCGAACGACAGCACGGTATTCCCCGTGCCTTCAATAATGACGTCCTGCATGGGTGACGAGGTTTCATGCGTGTTGGTGACGGTAAAAATTCCATCTCCAACCATAATCTTCTCATTCGGCCTCAAAGATGCGATTGCCTGCGTAAGATCCTTGGTATCGAATTCGGCTGTTCCGTAGCCGACACGAATAACGCCCTCTTCCCATTTGCGGCTAATTGACGGTATTTCGGAAACAGCCTTGTAAGCCGAAGCTGGCGATATTTTCATGTAGGCCATGAACGCCAAGCACGCAACCCAAAAAACAAAAAGCATCAACACAATGGGATCTTTGACGATCCGCGATTGAATGGCCGGATTGCGTAAATAGCGCATCATGGGGCGCCTATTCCTTGCTTTATCTCTTTCTCTGTTTTTTCTTCAGCTATGCCCGCGATCTCTTTCTTGTTCCCTTCTTTGACGATGCGGACCGACGAGTTGGCAGGATCAAATCCGAGCACAAGGGAAGTAATCCCTCTTTTTTTCGCCGACATCACCGTCGGATCCGACATGTTGCGGATCAGGCGCTGCAGCTGTCGAACGCCGAATTCGGAGTAAGCTTCGTTCTGCTTCAGAATATCGACAAGCAAATCCGGATCCACGTATTTCACCGTAATCTGGAATTGCTCATAATATGCACGTAGCTGAAGGATGGCTACCGAGATCACATCGATATCGGATAGTCCGCGGAAAAAACAAACGCCGTCAAATCTCGTTATCAGCGCCTTGTCGAATCCGGCTCGTGCCAGGGCTTCGCGGCAATCTCCATCGGACGCCAGCGCATCGGGGTTCTCAAGAACATCCTTTTTCATATGATCGATACCGAGATTAGTAGTCGCGACGATAACCACATACTGCAATAAAATCCGCTCGGATGATGCAGGGTCGATGATCTCGCCGTTGTCCAGCAGATGAAACAACGCGTTCTGGACATGTGGGCTGGCCCGGTCAAGCTCGTCGATCAAAAGCAGAAATTCCGGATTGCGGTCGAATTGTTCCAGAATAAGAGTAAAAACTGAATTAGTATCTGCGGCCGGGCTGGAATACTGGCTCATCGGGATAACCAAAATTTTGTCCGGACCGAACATTCCTTCCGAAAGCAGGTGCGCAAAATAACTTTTTCCGGTGCCGGTCGGCCCCATCAGCAAATAGGCGCCCAGATGCCGTCCGCGCTGCGACAATAACAAATTGCGTTCGATGTTCGTGAGGATGTCTTTAATATCTCTTTCGTGACCGACGAGATTTTCGTTAATCCAATCCGCCAGGGTTGTTGGCTGTTGTGTTTTAAGATTTTTTTTGTTCCCGCGAGCCGCAGCTACGAACTGACGGAACAAATGCCGGGCACGAAAGAACATTGCGATGGGCAGAACAATAATGAAGAATACAAGTAATACGGAGATGGAAATCGCGGCCGAGAATTTCAGGACCGCTACAAAAGCAACGGCGGAAATCAACGCGGCTATAACGGTGTTTGCTACACTGGACTTCATAGTTCCCACGCACTCGATTCTTGGGGGGAATAATCTACCCTCGTCGTTTAGACCAAAAAGCCGCTAAGAAATCATTAGTTATTTAAGATTTGCCCTATGCAGCGAATTGGCAGGCGTTTCTTATTAAAATAAAGTTAACAACTTAACTTTACTATTAGACTTGTTGCGAAAGTGGCGGCGTAGAAGGCAGAAAAAGGGCAGGCCTCTCCAAAGTGCGGATCAAAATCCAGCCAGGATATTGATGATGCCTGCGACGATGGCGAACTTGGCGGCGTAAGTGGGTTTGGGATAACGGAAACGGTCGGCCATGATGCGGAACCGCTTGATTTTGGCGAAGACGTGTTCGATGCGGACGCGGAAACGGCTGAGGGCGTGATTGTAGACTTTCTCGTCGCGCGTCAGGGGATGATGTTTTGATTTCTTGTAAGGAATCTCCACGTCGGGATGCTCGTCCTGCAAGCCTTGATAGCCGCTGTCGGCGTAGGCGCGTGATGCTTTCGGCAAGGGTGGCCCTCGTCGTCGCAAGGTGATGTCGGACGTGCGGCCGGCCGCTGGATCGGAACGGCTGACGATGCGGCCCTTGGCCGTGACGATGATCTCGGTTTTGATCCAATGCCCTTTTTTCTTGCCGGAGTACCGGCAACGCTGTTTGCGACTAGGGCGTTGGATCGGCTGTTCGGTAGCGTCGATGATGAGGGCTTCGGCCTCTTCAGCCGTGACACGGATCGAGCGCTTCACACCCAGTACCCGGTTGGCCACAGGCTTGATTCTTTGTAAAGCGCGGCAAATGGCAGATTTATCCACCTGATACAGGCATGCAATAAAATCCTGCGTTACGGCGCATCGATACAGGATCAGCATGACCAGCAGATGATTTTCGAGCCCGCCGATCTCCCACGGACGGCCCGAACGGTTCTTGGCATCGACAACCAACCGTTGCCAATGCGGACGTATCCGCTCAACCATGTCCAGAAAATGTGCCGGTTCGATCCCGGTCAGAGCACGAAATTGCCGCTTGCGTATAAGCCACGCGCTATTAAACTTTGCCATCGGAAGGGCACCTCCATGCCCTTCCAACCTTGAATCACTCATAGATTAACAAAGATTCAACCCGACTTTTGCAACAGGTCTAATAAGGGTTTTTTGTGCAGATGTGGACTATTTGTGCAAAGCCGGATAACGGAATCGAGAAAAAAATATAATCGCGCCCATGTCCAATATCGAAAATCAGTCCGGCAAATTACTGCGCCGCGGACGCACCGGGTTCGAGGCCGGCGTCGAGGTACTGCGCGCGCATCTTAAAACCATGCCCGCGCAACCCGGCGTCTACCGCATGGTCAACGAAAGCGGCGAGACGCTGTATGTCGGCAAGGCGAAGAACCTGCCCAAGCGCGTTTCGTCTTACACCCAGCGCGCGCGCCTGCCCAACCGCCTGCAGCGCATGGTGGCGCAAACGCGCGGGCTCGAGATCGTCGTCACCCATACCGAAACCGAGGCGCTGCTGCTGGAAGCCAATCTCATCCAGCGCTTCATGCCGCCTTTCAACGTCCTGTTCCGTGACGATAAGAGCTATCCTTACATTCTCATCACGCGCGACCACGATTTTCCGCAGCTGGTGAAACACCGCGGCGCTAAAAATCGTAAGGGCTGGTATTTCGGCCCGTTTGCCTCCGCCGGGGCAGTCGCAGAAACCGTTACACTGTTGCAGCGGGGCTTCATGCTGCGCAACTGCTCGGATGGATTTTTCGCCGCGCGCACGCGCCCCTGCCTGCAGTACCACATCAAGCGCTGCACCGCCCCCTGCACCGGCAAAGTGACGAAGGAAGAATATGCGCAGCAAGTCGCCGATGCGCATGATTTCCTCAAAGGTCACAATATTGAAATCCAGAAAAAACTCGCCGCCGAAATGCAGGTTGCCAGTAATGGACTCGATTTCGAAACCGCAGCCAAGCTGCGCGACCGCATCAAGGTGTTAACCGCCATGCAGGCGAAGCAGGGCATCAATGCGCGCGGTATCGACGATGCCGATGTTATTGCTCTTCATCAGGTAGCAGGGAAAACAGCGGTACAGATATTCTTCCTTCGTTCCGGCCGCAATTACGGCGCGCGCACATTTTACCCTTCGCATGACAGGGACCTGCAGCCCGGTGAAATTCTAGAAGCTTTTGTGGCGCAGTTCTATTCGGGCAAACCTGCCCCAGCCTGTCTTTTGCTCAGCCATGCGCCGAACGAAACTGCTTTGCTTGCCGAAGCTTTGTCCGAGCAATCCGGCCATAAGGTCATCTTATCAGTGCCGAAGCTCGGCGAGAAAAAGCATCTCATCGATCTCGCCCGCAAGAACGCGCGCGAGGCGCTGGCGCGCAAGCTTGCCGAAAGCTCGGAACAGGCCAAGCTTCTGGGCCGCGTCGCGGAAATCTTCGGCCTTGCCGAACCGCCAAAGCGCATCGAGGTTTACGACAACTCGCATATCTCAGGCACCAATGCCGGCGGCGCCATGATCGCAGCGGGGCCGGAGGGTTTCCTAAAAAAGACTTACCGCAAATTCAACATGCGCGGCGAGCATGCGCCGGGCGATGATTACGCCATGATGGAAGAAGTCCTCACCCGCCGCTTCCGGCGCCTGATTGACGAAGACCCTGAACGCAAATCCGGCCTCTGGCCCGACCTAGTGCTGATCGATGGCGGCCAGGGGCAGCTCAGCAAGGCCTGCGGCGTGATGCAGGAACTTGGCCTGCCCGATATATCCCTTGTCGCCATCGCCAAAGGGCCCGACCGCAACGCAGGACGTGAGCGTTTTTTCATGCCGCAGCAGGAACCCTTCAGCCTGCCGCCGGAAGACCCCGCCCTCTATTACCTGCAACGGTTACGCGATGAAGCTCACCGCTTTGCCATCGGCGCGCATAGAGCGAAACGCGTTAAGGCTATCGGCCAGTCGGGACTGGAGGAGGTTCCCGGCGTGGGCGCAATGCGCAAACGCGCCCTCCTGCACCATTTCGGCTCAGCCAAGGCGGTAGCAGAAGCGGGGGTCGACGATCTTACACGAGTGCCAGGCATAAGTGCGGATGCGGCAAGGCGGATACATGATTTCTTCAGGCGGTAATTTGAGGTCAGAGGCTGGAGGCTGGAGATCAGAAATGATAAGGTGCCTTATGGCAAAAATAATTAAACCTCTAGCCTCTGACCTCCAGCCTCTATGCTGAACTCCCTCGCCAACAAACTCACCGCCTCGCGCATCATCGTCATACCGGTGATTTTGGTGCTACTGATGATTAATCATGCCTGGGCGGCATGGGTGGCGCTGGTGCTATTCGTGGCGGCGGGCATTACCGACCTGCTCGACGGATATATGGCGCGGCGCGACAATCAGGTTTCCGTGATCGGCACATTCCTCGATCCAATCGCCGATAAACTTCTCATCGCCGCCACGATTCTGTTCCTAGTCGCCAATCATCAAATCGAGGGAATTAATGTTTGGCCTGCGGTCATCATTCTGCTGCGCGAAGTGGCCGTCTCGGGCCTGCGCGAATTTCTTGCGGGCGTCAGGGTAAGCGTCCCCGTCAGCGAACTCGCCAAATGGAAAACGTTTTTGCAAATCGTGGCGCTGTCATTCCTCATCGTCGGTCGCTATGCACCCCTCGGAATTCCCGCGACAGCCATCGGCAATGTCGGCCTCTGGATCGCCGGCGTGCTCACCGTCTTCACCGCCTGGGACTACTGGCGCGCCAGCGAGAAGCATTTTAGAGATTGATTTTTAAGCGTTTTTGCGCTATGTAGAATGAGTATTTTTGATGTGAATTTTATTTGGAGGCGGCATGAGTGAGACTATTGCGCCTGTCAAAACTTTCGATCCCGCCGAAAGTGCGGTGTGTCATAGACCAGGACCACACACAATTGCGCTTAATGAGCCAATAAAAAAGAATTCCATAGTTTCGCTCGTCTACTATTACGATGATCCAACAGAAGCTGCCACCCAAAGAGAAGCAGGCGTACAAAAACATTATATCAATGAACAAGGCCAGTCTGTTCGTTATACATCTGTATCGACTACTCTTCGCCCAGACTTACAACCTATCGGCGTTCACATGGCAGGCTACCTGCCGACTTCAACTCTGACATATACTGACCATGCCAAATGTGTTGCTTACTTAGCTCAAGAATGGGCAAGAGCAGGCCATACAAGGTCTGTTGTCGCTGATGCACCAGCTATCGTTAATGCGCCGAGTGATCCCGGCAGAATCAATCTCGGTAATAGCGCTTCGCGCAGCAGCCCAAGACCTAGCGGTTAACCCGACTATCTAATGACCGGCAGCACTATCCGCGCCGAAACAGGCTTTTGTTCGGTGGCATCCAAGAATGGCGCCATAATCGTCGCCGCCATACGCCACTGCCCAAGCGCCGAGCGGATCATCGCCCCTTCAATCCCTACGCCCTTCAATATCTTCATGACTTTCTCGGCTGGCGACAGCGGCGCCGGGAAGACCTCGACCGAAAGCACATCGTCGGGCTTAAGCTCCAGTTTCTTGCGCAATTCGGCCAGCGCCACGTCATAGCCGCCCAGCTGATCGACAAGGCCGATCTTTTTCGCCTGCGCGCCGGTAAAGACGCGGCCCTTGGCAACATCCGGCATTTTATCCATGGGGATTTTGCGCCCATCCGATACATCTTTCACGAAGACGTGATATGTCGAATCCAAAAACGCGTTCATGCGCTCCAGCTGCTCCGGCGTGAATTCTTTCGCCATCGACCAGAGATTGGCGCTGCCGCCGCCAGCCGTAAGCGTATCAAACGTCACGCCCAGTTTTTGCGCCAATCCGCCGATCACGAATTTCCCCGCCACCACGCCGATGGAACCGGTAATCGTGCCGGGCTCAGCCGTAATATTGTCGGCGCTCATCGATACCCAATAGCCGCCGGAGGCCGCCACGCTGCCCATGGAAACGTAAACCGGCTTGCCGGCCTTTTGCGCATGAAGCATGGCAGCACGAATGGTTTCCGATGCCTCCGGCGATCCGCCGGGGCTGTCGACGCGGAATAAAATGGCTTTGATCTTCTTATCATCCGTCGCATCGTTGAAAGCGCCCGCAACTTTATCAGCACTCATCACGCCTTCGCCGCTCATATCGGCAGGCCCGTTGGAATGGCTGGTGATAAGGCCCGTGCCGTAAATCAGCGCCACGCGCGCCTTGGGTTTCGATTTGCCGCTATCGCCGCCGAAGCCAAGATAATCCTCGACATCGACCTCTTCAGCATCCTCGCCAACTTTAGTGTCCAGCTCCTTGTCGAGCTCATCGGCATGACCGATATGCGTGACGAGGCCGAGCTTGAGCGCCTCCTCCGCCGTATATGGCCCCTTCGTCATCAGCTGTTTCACTTTCGCCACATCCCATTTACGGCCATCGGCAATGCCTACGGCGACCTGCTCCGCAAGATCATCCAGCATGTTTTGCATGTTGGCGCGCACGGGCGGCGAGAAATTCTCGCGCGTGAAAGTTTCGGAGAAGGATTTATATTCCTCGCGATGCAGGAAATTGCCGTTCACGCCGAGCTTGTCCAGCGCCCCCTTGCCGAACGGCGCTTCCACAGCAACGCCGGTCAGGCTCACGGCACCCACAGGCTGCAGCCAGATATTGTCGAACACGCTGGCAAGGAAATAGGCGCGGTTGCCGGTGCCGAAATCTCCATAGCTGGTGCCATAGGCATAAGTCGGCTTACCGCTGGCCTTAAAACGTACGATGGCCGAGCGAATTTCTTCGGCCTGCGCCAAAGTCGGCTGTATTCCGCCGAATTTCACCACCAGCGCCTTCACATCCGGATCGGTACGCGCGCTGTCGATCCCATGCAGGATATCCAGCAATGAGATGGATTCTTCGTGCAGGGCAAAATCGAGCGGGGAAGGTTCCAGCTGCTCCACCACCGGCTGATCGAGATTGATCGTGACGATCATTTTGTCCGGCCGCTGCGGCGCAGGCTCCGAAAGACGCCAGAGGGCCAGAACCACCAAAAGGATCAAAACCGTTGCAGCAATGCCGACCCCCATAAAGAAGCGTGCGGCGTAGGTTTTGAGTTTTTTACGATTGGCAGGAGGCATGGGGCGTTTATTAAACTATATCTTCGGTTAAGTCATCTACCCTGCCGCTCATCTTGCCGTCATACGCTAAAAAGACGCATATCTATAAAGGGCTGCCGGCCACGAAAAGCTTGACAAAAACCCCGCTTTTACCGACATTGCCGCCTCAAACAGGCATTGAAAAGCTAAGGATACCAACATGGCGAAGACAAAAAACGATATCAAGCTGGTGAGCTCGGAAAAAACCGGCTTTTTTTACGTGACCAAGAAAAATCCGCGTAACACCAAAAAACTGGAATTGAAAAAATACGACCCCGTCGCCCGCAAGCACGTGGTCTTCAAGGAAGGCAAAATCAAGGAATCGAAGAAGTAATCTAAACCTCCTCCCCGCAAGCGGGGAGGACGTGAAAACTTAGGCTTGCCCTTCTTGGCAAGCCTTAGTTTTCACTGGTGGGGCCGGTCCCGCACTTTCAGAACGTACGCACTATTTCTTCTTCGCCACAAACCCCAACGCCTCAATCTCATCCTTCCCCTCGCGACGCGTAACAAACGCCTCCAAATATAGAATATCCATGAGCGATGCGCTGTTCATACGCCGCACGTAATTCTCGCTATGTGCATAGCGCCGCGTTTTGCGCAAAATAAATTCGCCGTCACTTTCGCCGCTCTGCAGTTTTTCCACTGTACCCGCGAAACATCCACCGGCCTTCAGCACGCGCGAGGCCTGAATAAACACTTCCCGCAAATCGCCGCTATAAACCAGCACATCTGCTGCCATGATAAGATCGGCGCTTTGCGGCGGCATGGATTTGAGCGCCGCGACAATATCGCTCTCGATCAATTGATCGTATACGCCCCGGCGTTTGGCGCGAATGATCATGCGCCCGGAGCAATCGATACCCGTCAAACGCTTGGCCAGTACCCGCAGCACCTCGCCCGATAATCCCGTGCCGCAGCCGAGATCGATAACCTCCAGCCCTGCCCGCCCCGGCATCGCCTTGTCGATCAGCGCTTTCAGTTTTTCCGGCGCGCAATAATTCAGCTGCGCCAGATGCTCATCAAACCCTTCGGCATAACAATCGAACAGCGAGCTGATATAGGCGGCATTCGGCGGCACTGGCCCAGCATCCGGCCTGCGGTTATTCTCCAATTCCAACAGCCATTCATCCTCGATGGCTTTTTCATTGGCGTTCAATTCATCCCATAGTTCGGCAATCTGCTCGCGCGTCAGAGTTCCTGGCTCCTCGCTCGCCTTCATCAGCCAGGATGAATAGCCCATGCGGAATTCGGTATCCTTGCGCAACGGCCAGATAAGATCGCGCCCCAGTTTCAGCGCCTCGGAATATCTTCCCTGCGATGCCAAAAGCTCTGCCAAATTGCGGGCGAAGGAAACCGATTCCGGCTGCCGCGCCAGCCCATCCAGCAGCAGCTTTTCCGCCTCATCGAACCGGCCCTGCTCCGCCAGCAGAACGCCGGCATGGCAGCGCAGCTTGATATGTTCGGGCGCGTGGGAAAGCGCTTCAATGCATAGCTTGAGCGCGGTTTTGAAATCGCCGGTATTTTCAGCCGTGTTTACCTGGTCGAGCAGATTGGTAAACTCGTTGCGCGTTTTCAGGGCCTGAGGCATATCCTGTCCATGAACTACCGCCATATTTTCCATGCTGGCAACATTTGCGACCTCGTCAAGCACGTCGTCCTGACGCTTGCGATTACTCATTTGCGCGCGAAGGACAAGGCTTTATGCATCCTCGATACGCATGCCGGCACAGGACTTTACGATCTCAAAGATGAACGCGCGCTTAAAACCGGCGAGGCGCAACAGGGCATCTACCGCCTCCTGTCGGCCGCGCCGATGCCCGAACTGGCTGAATATTTTCGCATTCTCAACGAATTGAATCCCGATTGGCAGCCGGGAAGCCCCGACAATTTCCGTTTTTATCCCGGTTCCCCAATGATCGAACGCCGCATGCTGAGGCCGCAAGACCGGCTGATTCTCTCTGAACTGCATGAAGAAGAAGCCAAAGAATTGCGCCGGCAATTCCGCAACGATGGGCAAGTGCATATCCATCACCGCGACGGCTATGAAGCGCTAAGCGCTTTTTTGCCACCCAGCGAAAAGCGCGGCCTGGCGCTGATCGATCCGCCTTTCGAGAACACCAATGAATTTCTAAAACTGGCTGATGCCGCCATCGGAATTCATGCGCGCTGGCGCGAAGGTATGGTGATGATCTGGTATCCCATCAAGGAGCGCCCGGCGATTTGGCGCTTTCATGAAGCGCTCATCAAAACCGGCATCCCCGAAATGCTCTGCGCCGAATTTATCTATGAAGAAGAAATCCGCGCCGACCGGCTGAACGGCTGCGGCCTGATCATCATTAACCCACCGTGGAAGCTGGACGAAAAACTGCAGCAGTTGTTTCCAGCACTGCATAGGGTGCTTGGTTCTGCGTATCAGGACGTTACGGTGAAGTGGTTGAAAGACGATAAATAGCCTCGTCATTCCGGAAAATTTTCTCTTCGTCCGCCGTAGCGGAGCGAAGGTGGACGAAAGAAAATTTATCCGGAATCCCATGTTGTAGAGATCTCTGAACATGGGATTCCGGGTTCCTGCCACTCGCTGTGCTTGTGGTAAGTAAGCGCTGAATTGAAACAGCGAGTGACAGGCCCCGGAATGACAGACTTCTAGAGGCCGCCGAGATCGGTAAGTCTATCCCTACGCTCCGCATAACGCCCCCCAAGAAATTTGGTCTTGAGAAACATCTCGAGAATAGCGAGCGAGGCCTTCTCATCGGTAATATCCGAACCCAGCGCCAGAACATTGGCATCGTTATGCTCGCGCGTAAGACGCGCCATTTCAGTATTGGTGCAAAGCGCAGCGCGGATATTTTTATAGCGGTTGGCAGTCATCGCCATCGCCTGCCCCGTGCCGCAAATGAGAATGCCGAATTGATCGGGATTAGCCTTCAGCTCCAGCGCAACCTTTTTGGCATAATCCAGGGCATCGCAGCGTTCCTCACTGTCAGTGCCAAGATCCTTAGGCTCATACCCGCGCTGCTTCAGCCAGCCAATAACCTTTGCCTTAAGCGAAAATCCACGATGGTCGGCAGCAATGAGGATGGGGGTGGGCATAACGCGATATTAGGGCAGTACAAAAACTAATCAAATCCGGCAAATATCGGCATTTTGCGGCGCAATATAGTTGCCAAATTTATGTAGTTTTTGTAGTTTTTGTTGCTTTTTTGCAGTTGTATATGAAAAATATTGCTCAACTGTCGTTTTTTGTTATTTAATTTCCCCTAATCGATACATAATCGAATTCAATACAGAATTTAAGTGATGAGTATTTATATGCCGGACCACGTTATCGTAGATTTATGGAATGACGCGCACAAAGTATTGCCGCGTACCATTGTACCCTCCTTATCGGATCTAAAAAGCACCCTTCCTCATGACACGGAAGAACGGCCAGTGGTTGACCGTGTGTTACGGCTTGTAGAAATTGCTGAGAGACAAAATACCCCCACTGGTTTTGTTCAAAAATTATTCGGTGGATTATTTGATCGGCAAGATGGTGGAATTAATAATCGCCACCCACTAGGCCAATTTTTAGATTTATTTGCTCCGCAGATGCATCTTGGCGGGAAAGAACTGAAATCCACTGCGATAAGCATGGTTTTCGATACAATTCATCAAGTACAACAAGTCTGGCAAGCAACTATTCATCGTGCAAAACAAAATCTTCCTGAAGAAGAAGTTGTTCGACTTCCGCAGGAACAGATTGTGACAGAAGTAGCATTGTTTGTGAGTGCAGCAAAATTAACTGCTCAACGGCATGCTGATTTTATTACCAGTCCCGACGTGCGGGATAAGAATAAATTGAACGATATTACTACGCCACGTGCCTCAATACAGCTTGCTGCTTAAACTAGTTTAGCCAATTCCCCCAGCGCCCTTTTCATCCCCAGCAGCCGCTCCGCCGCATTTTCCCAGGCGCGCATAAGGATCAGCTTTTGATCTGGCCGCACCTTTACCGTGCCACCCTGCCGGGTGATCCAGTCAATTAGCCTATCGGGCTTTGCGAATTTATCGCGGTGGAAGGAGATCACGGCGCCTTTTGGCCCGGCATCGATCTTCTCAATGCCCGCGCGGCGGCACAGCACTTTCACTGCCACGGTCTGCAGCAGGTTTTCAACCTCATGCGGCAGGGGACCAAACCGGTCGATCATCTCGGCGGCAATCGTCTCAATCTCCGCCTCCTCATTCACATCCGCCAAACGCCGGTAAAGACCGAGGCGCACATTGAGATCGGCAACAAAAGTTTCCGGTATCAGTACCGACATGCCGAGATTAATCTGCGGCGTCCAGCGTTCGTCCGTTTCCAGCGCCGTTCCGCCCGCGCGCGCGACGGCAATCGCATCTTCCAGCATCTGCTGATAAAGCTCGATGCCGACTTCGCGGATATGGCCATGCTGCTCTTCGCCCAAAATATTGCCGGAGCCGCGAATATCCATATCATGGCTGGCCAGCTGAAAGCCCGCCCCCAATTGCTCCAGCGTCTGAATGACTTCCAGCCGCTGCTGCGCCGTGCCGGAAAGCAGTGCACCCGATGGATAGGTAAGATAAGCATACCCGCGCAATTTCGCGCGCCCCACACGCCCGCGCAGCTGATAAAGCTGCGCCAGACCGAACATATCCGCGCGGTGAATGATGATGGTATTGGCGTTAGGAATATCGAGACCCGATTCCACAATATTCGTCGCCAACAGCACATCATATTGCTTCGCATCGAACGCCGTCATGATGTCGTCCAGCTGCGTCGCCCCCATACGCCCATGCGCAGTGACCATCTTCACTTCCGGCACCAATTCGCGCAGCGCGGCTTCTACATCCTTCAAATCCTCTATCCGCGGACAAACATAAAAACTCTGCCCACCGCGGAAATGCTCGCGCATCAAAGCTTCGCGGATCACCATCGGATCGTAAGGCAAAACAAACGTGCGCACGGCCAGGCGATCGAGCGGCGGGGTCGCAATCAAACTCAATTCGCGCACGCCCGCCAAAGCCAATTGCAAAGTGCGCGGAATGGGCGTTGCCGTCAGTGTCAGCACATGCACTTCAGCGCGTAATTGCTTCAGCCGTTCCTTCTGCTTCACCCCAAAATGCTGTTCCTCATCGATGATGAGCAAACCCAAATTGCGAAAGCCAATATCATTCGCCAGCATCGCATGCGTGCCGACGACAATGTCGACTTCGCCCTTTTTCAGCAGTTCCTTGGTTTCCTTCGCCTCGCCGGCTGAAACCATGCGCGAAAGCTGCGCCACGCGCGTCGGGAAACCCTTAAAACGCTGCACAAAATTATTGTAATGCTGCCGCGCCAATAACGTTGTCGGCACCACGACGGCTACTTGTAATCCCGATTGCACGGCGGCAAAGGCCGCGCGCAGGGCCACTTCCGTCTTGCCGAACCCGACATCGCCACACACCAAACGATCCATCGGCTTGCCGCTACCAAGATCGCCAATCACATCGCCAATCGCTTTGGCCTGATCCTCGGTTTCGGGATAAGGGAAGCGCGCAGCGAATTCATCATAGGTGCCCTCTGGCACATCGATACGCTCGCCTGTGCGCATCTCACGCTCGGCCGCGATTTTTATAAGCGCCTCGGCCATATCCTTCAGGCGCTTCTTCACGCGCGATTTCCGTTGCTGCCATCCCGCCCCGCCAAGCTTATCCAGCACAGCACCGGTTTCGGCTGAGCTATAGCGCGTCAGCGCATCGAGATTTTCGACCGGCACAAAAAGCTTGTCGCCGCCATCGTAAATTAGCTTCACACAATCATGCGTGGTGCCGAGAACGGTAACCGCTTCCAGCCCCTCATAACGCCCAATCCCATGCTCGGCATGCACGACAAAATCGCCGGGATTAAGCGTACCGAGTTCAAGCTGAAAATGCGCCGCAGCCCTGCGTTTTCTGGCCGGGCGCACCAGACGGTCGCCGAGAATATCCTGCTCCGTCACCAGAACCAGATCAGGCGAAACAAAGCCATGCTCGAAGCCAAGAATGATCAGCGCGATAAGTTTGGGATCAAGCTTCCACATCTCCTCCCAATTTTTTACCGCGCTCAGCGATGTCATGCCATGTGTGCGCAACATAGCGCCGATACGCTCAGCCGAGCCCTGACTGTAGCAGGCAATCGCCACGCGGCGGTTTTGCCCCTGCTGTTCGACTGCATAAGCTTGCAACGCCTCAATTTCTTTCTGCTGCGCCCGAGCATCCGCAAAATCGCGTCCGCGCTGGCCGCGCGCATCGATCTCCGCCGCATCGCCGCCGACGGTAGAAAATGGCGATAAAATTCCCGAGGCCCGGCCTTCCACCACTTTCCCAATCTGCCTATCATCCAGATATAGCCGCGCCACCGGCACCGGCTTATAGACCGCGGCAACTGTCGAATCTTTCTTACTCTTCTTAGCGCGCTTCGCTGCTTCATAAAGCGATAACCGCGCCTGATAGAAATCCTCGATCTGCGCCAGGCGCGATTTGATCGACTCATCCGCCTGCGCATCGAATGTCACCGGCGAACCCGGCACATAATCGAACAGGCTTACCAATCGCGGATAAAACAGCCCCAGCCAATGCTCGAGGCCCGGAAATTTCTGTCCCGCCGTCACCGCTTCGTAAAGCGGATCGCTGTCGGTAATTGCCCCAAACAACTCGCGATAACCGGAACGAAACTGCGCAATGCTGCGTTCATCCAGCAGCACTTCCGATATCGGCCCCAGATGAAAATGATCGATTTTCTCGACCGTGGTCTGCGCCAAGGCATCGAACATCCGAATGGATTCAATCGTATCGCCGAAAAAATCTAGTCGCAGCGGCATTTCATAGCCGGGCGGATAAAGATCGACGATGCCGCCGCGCACGGCAAACTCGCCCGGCTCCCGTACCGTACTGGCCGTCGAATAACCGTTCGCAGCCAGAAAGCGCCGCAATTTTTCCACCGGCAATTCATCGCCTGCACCAGCCTTCAGGCTCGCCTCCCGCAGCATTTCCGGCGGCAAGGTTTTCTGCACAATGGCATTGACGGTGGTGAGGATTATCGCCGGCTGCTTAAACGGCAGCTGCAACCGCCCCAGTGCCGCGATACGTTCGCTCGCAATATCGGTATGTGGCGAGATGCGGTCATATGGCAGACAATCCCACGCTGGAAAGCTGATAACCTCGCAATGCGGCGCAAAAAATGCCAACGCATCGGCAATCACCGCAGCCCGCATATCATCCAGCGCCACATGCAATAAAGGCTTGCCCTGAACTCGGCCTGCAATTTCCGCCAGCACGCGCACATCATGCCCTGCAGGCGCACCCGCAATGACAACGCGTCCGGCTTTATCGATATCGAAACCCGATGCGAACATTAAACCGCTTTCTGACCCATAAATCGATGTGCGCATAATTTTTTCATGACTTCACTATCCTTATCCTTCGGAACCGCTTCGGCGCCCGTGATCCAATTATAAAGATCGGGGTCGCTCTCTTCCATAATCGCCTCATACTGGCTCAATTCATCCGCCGTTAAATCCTCCAGATACGCATCGGCAAACGAGCCCAGCAGCAAATCCATCTCGCGTGTGCCGCGGTGCCAGCTGCGGAATTTCAGGCGCTGGCGGCGCTTGTCATTATCCACGTCAAATCCCCTGTTTTGCGGGTCTATCTCATACATGGTAACAGTTTTTCTGTCATGCGGCCCAATATCCTATTCCCGCTTTTTGCACCGATAACGTCGCTCAAGGGCATCGGGCCGCGGCTCGGGCCGCTTTATCAGCGCCTTGTGGGCGAGCATGTGGCCGATCTTTTATGGCACCTGCCGGTAACCGCTATCGATCGCAGCTATAGTCCTGAGCTTAAATATGCCGACCGCGACCGTATCGTGACCCTTACGCTCAATATCGTCGAGCATGCGCCGCCCAACAAGCCCAGCCTGCCCTATCGCATTGTCGGCACCGATGGCAGTGACCAGGTGATTATTACCTACTTCAATGTCAAAGGCGATTATCTCAGCCGCATGTATCCAACCAATCAGAAGCTTGTGGTGAGCGGCCTTCTCGAACGCTATCGCGGCGGCTGGAGCATGAGCCATCCGGATTACGTCGTGCCCATCGAACGCCGCGATGAAATCCCCCGCTGCGAGCCGGTCTATGGCCTAACCGAAGGCCTCAGCGGTAAGATGCTGCGCAAAACGGTTCAGCTGGCGCTCGAAAAAGCGCCCGATCTTCCCGAATGGAACGATCCGCATTTGATGGAACGCGAGAAATGGCCGCCATGGAAAACGGCGCTGCAAAAACTCCACGACCCTAAATTCCCTGAAGATGCCGGCCTCGCGCAACCCGAGCGTAGACGCCTCGCCTACGATGAACTGCTTGCCGATCAGTTAGCCCTGTCCGTTATCCGCCGCCATCACCGGCAGGGTGGCAGCCGCGCCATTCCCGGCACCAACGCCCTCCGCGAAAAGCTTCTGGAAAAACTGCCCTTTAAACTCACGCCCGGACAGGAACAAGCGATTTCCGAAATCGGCGCCGATATGGCGCAACAGAAACGCATGCTGCGATTGCTGCAAGGCGATGTCGGCGCCGGCAAAACTATCGTGGCGTTGATGGCAATGCTGCAGGCAGCCGAATCCGGCGTTCAGGCTGCCCTCATGGCTCCCACCGAAATTCTTGCCAAACAGCATTACGCGCGCCTAAAGCAATTCCTCGAACCCGTCGGCATTGAAGTCGGCCTTCTCGTCGGCCGGGGCCGTGGCGGCGAAAGACAACCGACACTACAAACACTTGCCGATGGCTCGCTCAAGCTCGTCGTCGGCACGCATGCGCTGTTTCAGGAAGATGTGAAATTCCACGATCTTGGCCTCGCCGTCGTCGACGAACAGCACCGCTTCGGCGTCAACCAGCGCCTGCAATTATCCGACAAGGGCCGCGGCGTTGATATTCTCGTCATGACCGCAACGCCCATTCCGCGCACGCTCACCCTCACCGCTTATGGCGATATGGATGTCTCGCGCCTGCCCGACAAGCCCGCAGGCCGCCAGCCCATCGACACGCTGCTCATTAACATGGAGCGCCTCGAGGAAGTCATCGAAGGCGTCAAACGCCAGATCGAAAAAGGCGCGCAGGCTTATTGGGTCTGCCCGCTCGTTCAAGAATCCGAACTCATCGATCTTGCCAACGCCACTGAACGCGCCAACCTACTTGCTTCCAAACTCGGTAAGGAAAATGTTGGCCTCATTCACGGTAAATTGCCGGCAGAACAAAAAGACCGCGTCATGGCCGCCTTTGCCGCAGGCGAGATCAAGGTGCTGGTCGCAACGACTGTCATCGAAGTCGGCGTCGATGTGCCGAACGCCACGCTCATGATCATCGAACATGCCGAACGGTTTGGCCTCGCGCAATTACATCAGTTGCGCGGCCGGGTAGGACGCGGCTCCGGAAAATCCTCC
>Ga0207050_1014_pt1 | contig 36174 bp, 36 predicted proteins | sample Alteio_BWMinCont_64_FD_153291 | JGI IMG/M metagenome (GOLD analysis project Ga0207050, IMG submission 153291) | Enriched cells from forest soil in Barre Woods Harvard Forest LTER site, Petersham, Massachusetts, United States -... | ecosystem: Environmental > Terrestrial > Soil > Temperate forest >...
GTTAGATATGACTTGATGATCCTTCGAGCGTTAAGCTGGCATATCCTGTTGTAGCGGTACTTTGAACGATTTCATCCGTACTGTTTGAACTGTAGAGATGAAGAAGGCTGCCTGGGCTTGTAGTCCCAATGCCCACAGCCCCCACCACGCCCGTACCGTGCCCGGTTCCCGGCATCAGGATGATGCTACCCCCGTTGGTGTTGCCGGAGGCCTGTCCGTTTTGCGCGTAGAGGTTGATGGGCGAACCGTTCCCCGAAACCGCTGTTCCGCCCTCCACATCCAGCGGGCCCGCTGGCGAGGTGGTGCCGATACCGACGTTCCCCTGTACCAACAAACCATTTGAGGGCGCGGTATCTGTTCCAGCGTAGCTGCTGCCAATCACTGCTGCACCATCTACGTCAAACGCGTTGGCAGGCGATGTGGTCCCGATTCCTGTATTCCCTTGCACGATCAACCCGTTGGCCGGTGCCGTGTTTACGCCCGCATAGCTGCTGCCAATCGCCACGCCGCCGGTGAAATCGCCGGTGTTGGCTTCTGCCAGAGCGGGTACGAACGCCAGTACCGCGATGATGACGACAAGAAGCAGTTTTTGCATGCTATGTCCCGGACAGTCCGTAGAGATGGAAGTTCCCGGTGATATTTCCCGACGATGAAAAAACCTTGATCGCGTTGATTGCGCCTGCGGTAAGATACTCGCCGGAGCCACTCACCTGCGTAAAGTAGAGGGTGCCTCCCCCATTGTTGGCGGGGTAATCGGCGTCATAGACAAAGTTCGTAATACCCGAACCAGAAGGGGAGGAAAATCTTATAGTGCCGGACGCAAGGTTGTTTGACGTAGAGGCCATCGTTAAATCGACGTTTGCCATGCCAACAACCGGCCCCGGAGCAATCGTCAGAGTTTGTGCAGCATTCGTGCCGGTCAGGCTGATCGCTGATGCTGACGAATTTCCGTCGGCTGCTGCCGTGCTCGTGCCATGTGAGACATTGAGTGCGGCAAGAGAAGCGAAGGTCGATTGCCACGAATAACCAGACGTCTTCCAGGTTGATCCGTTATTCGTAGATACCTGGAGTTCCAACTGCGTTGCTGCTGTTGCCGGTATCACGCTGTCGAACTCGACCACATACTTATTGTATGTGCTCGTGATGTAGCTTGATCCGAAGGTCACGCTCGAGGAGCCAGACGCGTTGACCGTGGCCAACAGCACGAGGGCTCCCGCTGACGGACCATTTTGAAAGCTTGGCGCTGAACTTCCGCCGTTGCTGGTCAAGACTTGGCCGGAACTGCCAAGACCGCTCACAACCGTCGGTGCCGCGCCAGCACCCCCGCCAAGCACAACGGCATATTGCGTGAGCACACCGGACGAAGCTTCGGCAGACGTGCTGCTGAAATAGGGGATGCCACCGGAGGTCGCCGACGCGGGGTAGTTGATACCATCCAGTTTTGCGGCACCTGTAACCGTCAAAGTGCCAGGCAAAGAAACGTCGCCGGCCGTGTCAATCAGAAGCCACGATGCGGTGCCAGGAATACCGATATGAAAATCACCCGCGGATTCCCCGGCAGGCTGTGACGCGCCGACTGAACCGACATACCAACTCTGCCCACTGGTGGTCGTATTATTGAGAAGGAGATTTGTGCTGTCGGTGCTGCTTGACGAAAGCCGACCGACGTTCGATGTGGTGCCGCCCAGCGCATCCAACCAATAAGACGGCGAGGTGGTGTTGATGCCAACATAGCCGGTGGTCGAGACGTAGAGATCAGAGGATGCGAAAGCCGGAGGCGCCGCGGATGCGAAGAGAGCAATTAAAGTTGCGAGAAGAAGCTTTTTCATTCGCAATCCCTTGGCCGGGACTTCTTGCTTGATGACCGTGTCTCTTATTCGATACGAAGAGTTAAAGAATGCTTAACAAAGAACGTGGTGTGGCCTACCAGGCTTAATCAGTGACAAGTAAACGCATGGCGTAATTTGACCAATCTTCGCGCGGAATGCGGCCTTCGACCAGCGCGCGTGGAGCAGGTTTGGTCTTATCGACATGATACGTTTCGTTGGCGAAGAAGCCGTAGCGTATCCATGTGCACAACCGGGGACGGCTGGCGGGGACCGTGCCTTTATGAATACCGAAGGCATCCACGGCTACGGCAGTTCCGGCCGGCCCGGTTATGCAAATGAGATCGTCCTTGAAGACAGTTTCATACAAAGGGTCGTAGCCATAGCCGTTGCCGCCGCGGCCCGTGCCGATACGGCGAAAAATTTCGGCATCCATGGCTTGTGTGGCCTGACTACCGGAAAATTTTAGCTCCGGCTTGCCCAATGCCGCATTAACGCCGTCGATTTTATGGCTGTTGCGAGCAAAATAAAACTCGCCTTCGCCCTTCTCTACGTCGGTCCAATAATAAAAAACTGCTATAAAACGAAAATCGTCTTCATCGCGGTGAAACTCATGCGTCCCTCCGCGTTTCGGGCGGGGAAATGTCCAGAATGTATTGATCGAGTAGACCGTCGGTATGCAGCCGAGATATGCGCCCGCAATATCCAGAACATCCGGATTGAGGATTAGTTCAGGGATATGCGGCGCGCACAGATTCTGCTCCAGCGTATAGGAACCGTAAGAGCTGGTTCCCTCTGCAACTTCGGAAACCGGACGCGCGATATTGTCGCTGTATACCGGTACGTGGGCGCTGTAGCACGGGGTGGCCGTGAAATAATCGAGTATGTCGCGGCATTGCTGCGAGTCGGCGCGAGTTCCAAGCGGTACCAGCCCCTCGCCCGAAAGCTTGGCGACCTGCTCCGGATGCCGCCGGCCGGTGAACGGGTTCGGTTGAAGCATATTCGTGCGTTGGGCAAATCCATTTGCAATCTGGTCGCGCTCGGACCACGACACCTTGTTTTGCATCGGCCACACATCATCGACCGGTATTGTATCCTCAAGACGGCGTCCGGGCTTTATCACTTTCCGCCCCCGTCTTCAAAAGAACGGAACTCGAACCAGTTTGAGCCAAGTATGCGGTTGACTTTGTTCTTCAGCAGAATCCTTTGGCGATTGATCGCCTGGGATTTGCGGAAATTGCGTACGCTAAGCTCCGCTTTGCTGACGCTTTCGGGATCATTAGGATTCAGTCGCCATTCATCCGAGGCATAAACGGGGTCCGAGAATTCGCTGTAAATCTGTTCGTTAATCTCCCAACCTTGTTCGTTAATCTCCCGCAATTCATCGATCAGCCTGCCGATCGTCATGCTGGGACTACCGTAGGTGTTTTCGATAATCTCGTTCAGCGCGTCGAGCTCTTTCATAACGACGCAGGTCTTTCTCGGCCCAAGTTTTTTCATTTTCACTTGCAGCACGGCTATTTTATCGAGGAGTTCACCCGGCGAAATCTGTGTAGTTATGCGTGAAACAGGATTTGCCGACGGCTGCGTGTCAAAGTTCGCATTGAATCCATTTGCAATGCGATCTGCTATGGCTGGATAAGTTTCTGGGCCGCGAACCTGGAACTCTTCGATATCGTAATCACAATTATCGAGTTTTCGCTGATGTGCGAAAGGATAGGCGCTGGTTACATTCAGGTAATCGTTTATGTGCAAGATTTCTCCCGGACGCGGTCCATGCACGACAATCGTTTTACGGCATTCGGTTCGCGTGGCGATAATGATGTTCATCAATCCGCATAAAGCGCCGATTGCCCATCCGGCATAGGAAAGCACTGGAAGCACAAGATCAAGAGGGACATCAATGAGTTTAGAACCCGGCAAAGGGGATGCGCGGCGCCCGTGTCGATTGCCGCTCCCGTTTGTATAAACGTGCCATCCGCGCGCAGCGAGCCGGGCTGGAATTTCGGCCCAAAAAGCATCCTCCGGCTGCGGCCACGAATTCGAATCCGGAAACAGTATCACCGACCGGCCGCGTACGATATTATGTTTCCGGCAAAGGTCGGCAGCTCCCTCCTCTTTCCCCGGAACCGGAATGGCGGGCGAAAGACTTGTTGTAATTGGCATACGCATTAAATGGGCGAACATCGCGGTATGCGATACACCGTCGATGTTTGTAAAATCGTCGACTCTCGTATCGTTCATGTGATGCGGATGGATCAGCATTCCGCTGTCTTTCTTGAACGGCGAGTTAATCTTGTGCCGCATGGCGTGATCGGTTACATGATTTATCGAATGATCTTTGACCAGATAAACACGGTCGAAATGCTGAATGAACATCTCCGCAACGGCTAGATGCGATTCCTTGATAATCAAAATTAACGGAGCGCCGTCACGGCAATGATAGCGGCGAAATTTCTCGCCCAGCGCGCATAGAAGATAGGTATCTCCGAGCGAATATAAACTGACTATAAACCACGAAGGAATAGGGTGTGCGATTGGTTCTATCAGCCGGTCACAGAACGACGCGTCATGCACAAGAAATACGGAGTTATCGAAAGAAAACAACTGTACTTTCTCCGAGCCGGACGCTCCGCCTTCGGCAACCGCTAATGAAGATAGAGAGGGCATAGGGGTTCAACTCGCCTGAGGCACCCCGGATGATGGAGATACCGTTCCGAACAACGCCACAGCCCGAAAAATGGCAAATTCGCGGGAAATTTGCAACCTTGCTTATGTCCGGCAGGTTCTCGGCCCACCCAGTTACCCGGTGATATTGTGATTACGCCGCGCTAGGTGGCAAGGCTTTGTTCGAGCAATGCGGCGAACAGCGGCTTCAAGGGAACTTCCTGCCGGTAGCGATCGAGATTTTGGGCGGCTAGTTCACCTAGATCAGGTCTTTTCTGGGCTTCCACGCAAGCCGAGATAAAAGTGTCGGGGTCAGCCTTCTCGATATAGTCGTCCACAACGCTCGGGATTTCACAGCTTTCGGCCAGCATAAAACACCCATTCATGAGATGGTAGTAGTTGCGCAACAACGAGGAATATTTCCACTCTTTATAGTGCTTGAGGCCAAGGCATATTTTGGCGCGGGCGACGAGATTAGCACGAAAGAAACTAGGGAGTACGTGCTTGCGAGACATGATGCGAAAACCTTTCCGCTCTAGCTCCTTCATAATCCGTTCGCGATAGCCTGTAGAGCTGCCGGTGAAGATAAAGTCGATGTCCTTGAGCCGGGGGGGCAGTTGCTGAACCTCGCCATAGCCTGAAACATAACCGAAAGGCAGGTGATGAAGCCATGACGGCGGAAGAACTTCTGCATAGCCTTTTAATTGCTCCCGGCAAAGGCACCAAACGGTTTTACAAGCTTCGGCGACCTTGAGAAAATTCCAATAACGCTCATCCCAATCACGATGTGGTGCGTACCGCGCCGCGCCGTTGTCCGTAGTCTTGAAATCATTGAATGTCCCGCCGGTTACCACTTCCGAGGCGATAATGACAATTTTCACGCCCATGCTTGCGTACGCCAACAAGATATTGGTTGTTGCCTCGCTAAACCCCTCGATAAGAATGTTGATTGCTTGCGGTTCTACAAATGGGCCGACATACACATCATGACCGGCTTCGATCAGAGCAAGTCTTACATAGCTCACCAAATCCTGTATCATGAGCGGAGCTTCGCCGTGATTTATATAAGGAAGGTTGAACAATGCCATAGTTTGGCCTGACTGGCTCTGTGTGGAAGATTATACAATAGGATATTTAGAGGCGTTACGCATTGAGATATAGCCAGTCGCTCGCTGGAAAGTCAAAGCCTCCAGCGGCGCCTAAGCCGCCGCGCGTTGGCCATGTCGCCGCGGCAAATCATGCGATAACATGCCCTGAATATCATGCAGGACTTCGGGCTCGAAGCGGCGACTTATCATGGCCTGATAATCCGAGCCGGTGAAATAGTCTGTAAACGCGGCATCGCGAAAATCGAGAACCTGTTGGCCTGTCAAAGTCTCTGTGGGCAACGGCATGCAGTCGAACGAATGCTGTGAGTAGCCAATCCAGCCGGGACCGCCTGCATCATCTGGCAACGGCCAGCCTTTCGTTTTCGCCAAGGGATAAAGCTGAGAACCCGGGTAAGCCATGGCCGAATAAAAATTCGCCCATTCCGTATTCAGCTCCTTCGCCAAAACCAGCGTTTCGCGCATGCTCGCCTTTGTGTCATCCGGCAAACCGAAGATGTAATTGGCGGCGATATAAATACCGTTATCCTGAACGCGGCGAACAGCCTCTATAATGTCCATATTACCGAAACGACCCTTCGTAACGCCGTCGCGCACATATTTGCTGGCCGATTCAATGCCCATGCCGAGCCAATTAAATCCCGCCTTCTTCAGTTTTTGCAGCATAACTTCGTCGTTAATGGTATCGACGCGCGCATATGCCCAGAAATTGACCTTGTAACCGCGCTCTATGATGCCGTCGCAAATGCTCGTAACTCGCTTGGGATTCAGCACAAACATTTCGTCCGGAATTTTGATATTTTTGACGCCGTATGTGTTAACCAAAGTGTCAATTTGAGACAGGACATTCTCAACGCCCCAGCACCGAATGGATGATTTGCCAAACGGTGCGTTGATACAGCAAAAATTACACTTAAACGGACAGCCAAGGCTTGTTTGCAAGGATGCATATTGGGGGCGGCTGGGAAGATCTTCGAAACAATGCCAGTTATGGGCGCGGTAGCGCGTCATATCGAGCATATCCCATGCCTGGCCAGGAAGCTCGGCATCAAGATCCTCAATCAACGGCGCGGCTTTGTTCCCATGGGGGACGCCGTCCCTCGCGTACCACAAGCCCGGCACATCTTCTATAATGCGCTTGCCCTTCAAATGCTCAACCAATCCCAAAACCGTATACGGTCCTTCGCCTTCGCAGACATAAGTGTAAGGTTCCTCGCGCAAGGTGCGCTCGGGCAAGGACGAACTGTGCGTACCCATCACCATCGTCGCGCCATCGAATTGCAGGCGGTTCAATTCCTCGCCGACCTTGCGGCCACCCGGCATGCATTGGGTCGAGGCGGAGGGTTGCTGCCCGTAAATAACAAAAACTGTCAACAACGCATTGGTATCGGTGATTTTCTGCGCCGTCCGTACATAATCCAATCCCTCGGCTTCGGCATCGAGCATCCTCACATCAAATCCTTTTCGCCGCATGAAGTTGGCAATCAGGCCCGACCATACCGGCGGTTCGATGGCCGCAAGATTTGTGCTCAGATTTTGATAAACCATCGAGCGGCTTGGGGGTGTGACAAGCAAAAGATCGGTCATGAAACTATTTCGCTTCAGAAAAAGTGTGCGCGGCGCACAAGAACAAATGGGACATCGGAGACGATAACGTGCGGAACAGAAAACTCAAGCTAAAAGCAGGTCCCCGCACCAGGATTAACCGGCTTCCAGAGATCGTTCTTGGGGTAAAACCGGCAAGGATGTAGTATTTGGCTTCAGACTCAATTAAGCCACCGGTAGATGGAAACCATCAAACAAATCGCTCTGAGGTAAGTTTTAGCAGATTTGCCGTAGCGTGCGCGCGTCTTTGTGGCGACAACTGTTCCCGGGACAAGAGTGCCGTACCTTAACACCGGCGTAGATTGCCATGAGGCAGTCCATAGTTGACGAGAAGAGGCTGAATCTCCGGATAAAGGAAAAAGAGATTGCGATGCATATGAACGCGCTTGAGGAATAGGCGCAACTTACTGGCAATTTCTTCCGCTTCATCGAGCCTATCCATCTGCGTGAGCACATCCACAGCCATTGCCACAAAATCGTTGAAAATGCGGCCGTCGCAATATTTTGCGGCTTCGAAAGACTGTAAAAAATCTTCCCCGCACGCGACATCTCCGAGTACAAACAACCCATAGACCGCTCGTAAATAAGCGCGCTGTGCCGCGTCATTATGAGGTAGAAAATCGAGTGCCTGTTGGGCGAAGGTGAGCGTTTGCCGATATTTCTGTTCGGTGGACGAGGGTTCGTCCTTCAAAATATCAATGCCGCGCAAAACGATATCTGCGCGGTGGCTGAGGGCAAAGCTTTGCCAAACTGCACCTTCCCTGACCAGCGGCGCCAATTTATCCGTGCTGCGCGCGCGGATACGGGCGTCCATGATCCAATAAGCGCCTTGCAGCGGCTCCCAACTCATTGGAAAGGGGTCATCATCCGCGGCACGCGTTGCGCCTGAAGCGATGCTACTGAAAACATCATCGGCCTCGGCGTATCTGCCGGCACTGCGCAGCATAAGCCCGCGCGCATAGTGCAGCGAGACAGAATCGGGATGATAGCCTAAACCTTCATTGATGCTCTTCATCGCATCATCCGAGTTCGGGAAAAATCGCGCAGCTTGCGCCATCGCCAGCCGAAGCCATTGCGCTGCCGTTCCCGGTCCGCCGGGTCGTGCCCGTTCGATGAGCTTCTCCAGTTGATCGGGATAATGGTTCAATGCATTCGGCTGGTTAAAAAGCGAGGGATCAGGCTGATGGCGTGGTTTATGCCCCGCAAGTCGCGGCGCAATCACATGGGTCATAAACAGAAAATCGCGCACAAAACGACGCGCGCGCATCTTATTCGGGATAATCAGATCGTGCAGTTCGGCTTCCAGCCGGGGCGCTTGCGGTACAAGCTCATTCACAATTGCGTCGTAACAATGAAGATGATTTTCAATATCCCGCGATGGATTTTGATGATCGTAAGTCTGAAAACAGGCGAATTTTTCGCTGAACATGAACGGCACTCCACATGCGTCATCAACCAGATTGATGACACCATTGGCCAACAAATCAAACGACCGCGAGGATATGTAGTTGTTACAGCGTCCATTTACCGGACCAAAGCGGGCGGTTTTAAGAACTTCCTCATATAGCTTGTACGGCATGATGCCTTCATAAAGCTTCACTTCGAAGCGAGGATCTATCTCGTACGCAAGCGGTATCACCCGTTGTCTTTTGTCGCGATAGAAATCCTGCGTCATGCCCCCCGTGAAGAGAAGGTCAATGCAGCGCGACGTTTTGTCGATCAAGCTTTTGGACAAACGGCAAGTGTCGATCTGCGCAGGGAAAAAGTGATATTGAATGAAGCAATCTGTTCCCGTCGCTTGACCGCATTCGATCATTTCGGCGGTCGATTGCACCGCCACCAGGTCAGCATCGGGAAGACCTTCATTCGCCGCATCGTAGGCCAATTCGCCGTCATGCATCATGAAAATTACCGGTGCTCCCAATTCCCGGGCGCCGGGCGGTAACATCCACGGATCGTAGACAAAGACCAGATCGACTGGTTTGCCCGGCGGCACCATCGTTACCAATGAATTACCCACAGGCAGCATTTTCGCTTTATCTGAAGTCGGAGCATAACTGGTCAGAATTAGTTCTATTTCGGGCAGATCTGTAAGGCTTGCTATGTGCCCGAAAATCAATCCGCGGCTATGCACCACCACGCGAAACGACGATCGCGCAACCAGAATTTCTAGACGATCGAGCTGTACTTCTGCGTCCTTTGCAGCTTTCCCTTCTGCAATCCATCGGTGCGCCTCTTTCGTATCTTCCGACCGCCACGCCGCGAAGGCACGGTAAAGACACGAACGCCCGGTGCGCACATTATGTTTGTCGAGAATGCGCTCGCCGCCGGTGCGGTTGCCGAGCATGATGAGCGCGCAACCGCGCAATTCCGGATTATCCTGTCCATAACGCGCCACATAGAGATAATCGTGCCTGGCGAATGCATCCGCGACTGAGCCATATACTCCAACTAGCCGCTCTTCAGGCAGGCGCAGAGGAAAAACATGTTTCTTCAAAGGCATTCGCGCTTTCTCTATTATGTCCATAACCCGATGCAGCAATCAATCTAGGGATCGAGGCAATCTGGTCAAGCGCCGACATATGATTACTTGCCGAAGGTCCTAACCGGCCGCTAAAATGAAGCCATGAAGCTCCTCTTGCGCAACCGGTCTCCATGAAACTTGAAGCCACGCAATTACACGCCGTTAAAAAAATCACACCGCCGACTATCTTTGAGGATTTCCGCGGCTCTCATATCGAGTTTTACAACCGCGAACTATATCGGAAAGCTGGTGTGGAGATCGACTTCATCCAGGATGACATCGCCACCTCGACGCGGCACGTCCTGCGTGGCCTGCATGGCGACGAGAAAACATGGAAGCTTGTAACGTGCCTGTACGGGAAATTCTATTTGGTGGTTCTCGATATGGACCCAGCCTCTCCCACCTATAAGAAATGGGAGGGCTTCACCCTGTCGGACACAAACCATCAGCAAATCCTGATCCCGCCCAAACATGCCAACGGCCATCTTGTTCTGAGCGACACGGCGATTTTTTGTTACAAGCAGAGCACATTTTACGACCGCGCCAGTCAGTTTACCATTTCCTGGAACGATCCCGCTTATAAAATCTGGTGGCCGATTAAGTCTCCCATTCTCTCCCGCCGCGATGACGGCACGGTATAGGCATCAGATATTCGCGTAGAGAGAATCACGGATCATGCGATAACCCTTGATAAGTTCCTTGATGCCGGCATCGAGCGAATGTTGAGCGCGCCAGCCGGTTGCCTCGATGCGCGCATTGGAAATAGTATAATCGCGCTTGTCCGGATCTTCGCCCACCGGCGCTTCCAGAATGACAAAATTTGGCACATGCGCCTTTATGCGTTCGCACAATTCGCGCTTGGATAGGTTTGCATCCGACAGGCCCACATTATATATGGCATCCTTCATGCGATTGGGATCGGTGAGCGCATGCCGGAACGCGCCCGCCACGTCCCGGATATGGATATAATTGCGGTGAAAACCGGCTTCGAATAGGACAATGAACCCGTCATAAACAGCGCGGTATACGAAATCATTGACCAGAAGGTCGGTGCGCATGCGAGGCGCCATGCCAAACACAGTTGCGAGACGGAATGAGATGGCATTGCCGCGCTCGAGAACGGCGGTTTCCGCCTCTACCTTGAGCCGTCCGTAAAGAGAGATAGGGTTGAGAGGATGATCTTCGGTTAACAGCTTCCCCTTCTCGCCTATGCCGTAGCCACTGTTGGTAACCGGCATGAGCACCCTTTGCTCACGGCTTAGCAGTTTGAGAAGCGTAAAGATGGCGTCACGGTTTGTGCTGATTGCTCCGGTTTGATCGCGTTTGCAGAGAGGTGCCCCCACTAATGCCGCGAGTGGAATCACCACATCAGCATTCGCGGCTAGCGGCTTCAACACCGCCTCGTCGCGCGCATCGCCATTGACGACATCGAAGGCGGGGTGGGCGCATACGGAAGCCAAAGAGTTTTGCCGGAAAAGAAAGTTATCCAGAACCGTAACCGAATGTCCATCACCGAGCAGTTCCGGCACCATTATCGAGCCGAGATAGCCCGCCCCCCCGGTCACTAGAATATGCATGATTTATGGCCTCGCTCCGCAACCGAGTATTCGATCTTATGCCCGTGTATCATATTGATATTATCTTTCATTTGTAAATCGGATATCATTGTTTCTTCCACATTAATGTATCCACCATGGCCAATGCGACCAAAAGAGCGATTAGCACGGAGAATGGCAAAATCTCCGATTCGTACGTGCAATATCCCTCTCTTCCTAACGGAGTGAACAATGCGCCAGGATCGAACCTGCGGATCTGCATCGTCACCTCGCATTTCGCCGGTCCGGCAAAAACCGCAGGGCTTGGTACCGCCTACATGGCGCTTGGCGAGGCGCTGGCCGCCGACGGGCATGATGTAACCGTACTTTATCTGCGCGGCGAAAGATCGGATCAGTTTTCTATCGATTACTGGGTTGGCCATTACCGCACGCGAAATATAACGTTCGTCCCTCTCGGCACATACACCGAAATCGATTCTGATTGCCCCTACTTTCTGCGCCGGCCCTATGAAGCCTATCTCTGGCTCAAACAACACGCATTCGATGTCATTCACTATTCCGATTGCTACGGCGTCGGTTACCATATTGCCCGGGCTAAACGGGAGAATAAAGATTTTGCCGCCACGCTACTTTGCGCTGGAACGCATGGTTCGGCGATGTGGCTTGAAACCCTTGACGCACTATATTCGGAAACGGAAGAAAGGCGCGCCCACTTTTTTATGGAACGGCAAAGCATCGCCTGGGCGGATATTGTTGTGAGTCCCAGCCAGTACATGCTCAACTGGCTGTCTACCCAAGGGGTGCCGCTGCCGCCTAAATCCTACGTCCAGCAAAATATCTTGCCGGATATATCTTTGCGCACCTCTGCCAAGTCTGCTGAAGCACGTCCCGTTAAAGAAATAATATTCTTCGGACGCATGGAGCCGCGCAAAGGACTCGAGCTTTTTTGCGATGCATGCGACCTCCTCACGGCCGAAGAAATACGCGATGTAACCGTTACCTTCCTCGGCAATTCGGTGAAAACGCCGCAAGGAAACACCTCTGACTACGTCAGGAACCGCGCTGCGCGCTGGCCCTTCGCCTGGCAAATACTCGCCGACAAGGGCCATACCGAAGGACAGCACTATGTTCAACGTCCCGGCCTCGTTGCCATAATTCCTTCCCTAGGCGAAAATTCGCCCTATACGGTGCTGGAATGTCTCGGCGCGGGCGTACCTTTTCTTGCTAGCCATGTCGGCGGCATCGCCGAGCTTATCGCGGCGGAAGAAATCGAGCGTGTCTGCTTTGTTCCACAACCGTCATTTCTTGCGGAAAAAATCCGCACAGCTCTGCACGAAGGCGTATTGCCCGCGCATCCTGCGGTTGATTGCGAAAGCAACAAAGCAGCATGGCTCGCCTGGCACCGCAATCTGCAGTTACCAAATCTCTGAGGGTATCGCCGTTACGGCAAACATTCTGGATCTATGCGTCCCACACAGGTTAATATTTTTTCGACGGGATCCTGTTCCGTAAATTGTTCGACCGACGGTTGCCGGCCGGTGCGCGATTCCTCTTCGGCTTGTTCGACGGGCATCTGAAGGACTGGTTGCAATTGATCGTCGAGCGGCAGCCCCCAATCGAAACGTTTGAGAGCAGGGATAGCGCCGAAATTACTGTCCCACCACTCATTGGTGTCGTTGATCACAATGCTTTCATTGAGCATGCCGAACACAGCGCGTTCGTGAATGATGTCGCGCCCGTAAGGACTGGTGTTGCACAGGAACTGGGTTTGCGTATTGATTTCCTCAATTTCCCTTATATCGACGCTTGGTCTGAAAACAGCGCGCGCCTTTGACTTGTCTATAAAATCCCATCCATCACCAATGATAACGGCACCCTGCTGCATTTTGAGCCACTCGACGAAATCGATTGCACGCTTGCGTCGTAAATACATGTCCATCCAGTGCGCGCAGCCCCAGAAAAGATCGAAATTTCCAACCCGATCCATGTTCAGCCGGTCGAAAATCTCTTGCACTAAGTCGCAGATCGATAGATTTGGATCACAGCAAGCACGTTCCAATTGCTGCCACACGCCATCGCGCAAGGGATGCGGCAGCGCATTGAGTTCCCGCTCACATTCGCCAGTCGATGCACCAGATTTCATATAGAGCAGGCGAATAGGGCGATCACGAAATCGCACGGGGGAAGCAGCATGGGGATCCGTTTGAAACGGCACAATATCGACGATCTGATCGTTGCTTACATAACGCCGGCGGATATCGGCAAAAGATTCGTACACATAAAGATTGGCGACATAGGTAGTATCGCTCACATGATTGAAAATATTGTAACAGGGATTGTCACCGTGTAACCCGACAAAAGGAATGCGCCGTTTTTTCCATATGGATTGCTCGTCGTTGCCGAGCCGTGACCCAACCCCCTGCGGCGCAAAACAAAAAGCAACCTCATCGCGGGTTAAAAGGCGGTCCAGCTCCGCATAAGCATCGGGCCTGGCAAGATCGAATATTTCAGCTGCATAGCCCTTTTGCTGAAACTTCCGGGTATATAACCAGGCGGCGCCATAAAGAGCATTATTAGCACTTTGGTAAATGAACCCCAGAATCCGGCGCATTATGCAATCACTTTCACAATCCTTACCGCGTGTGTCGAGGTTTTCTAAGTAGACGCGAAAGAGCGATTAATGTCGTAGAAAATATAGATTAGGATCAACTTATTACAGTATCAATGTGAATTTGGCCCTTCGGCCCTGTCAGCTATACTTCTCCGCAGCCACCAAAGAAATTGTCATTTAAGACCATGTCCCACGGCTATGCGTTCGTCAAAGACAAAGCACTTTCTCTGCCACTTGCTTTGTTCGGGAGAGATTTCTTCCAGATATTTCAGGATGCCGCCTTTGAGATGATAAACCTCCGGAAATAGTCGGATACAGCTGGAATCCGCCGGTATCCCTAGTGCCCGAGAAATAGGGTGCCAACCCTTGACAACATCCGTCTCAATCGGTCCACAGAGCAGGGGATCTGCGTTGCAGTTGCGATGAGCCCGAGGTTTTCTTCCCCCTTGTCGAGAAGCGTTTGTATGTTTGGAAATACGCCATTGGCGTCGACCTCGACATTCGCTTTTGCAAACGCGGATTGTCTCGCTCGTTCTCTTTCCACGAAAGTAACAACCAAAGATTCGGGCAAAGCTTTAAGTTGCTCGTCGATAAAGGTGCGAATATGATCTGGCAGGGCTTTTATATCGAATTCGACATCCTTGGCCCCTTCGGCAAATGGAAGATTCAAACCGGTTTCGGAAATTTTGAATTTTGCCTGATCTCCGCTGCCGATAATTCCTACGCCTTCGATTTTGTAAGTGCCGTCGTCTTTAATCGTTTCCGGCGGGGCTGTGCACAAAATCGAAGAAAACATCAGGTTTAACGGAAAATTCGATGGATCGGCCGCTATCAAATTCGAATGATCGACCGGAGCCGAGAGAGAAAATTTGAATATCGGCGCGCCGGTTGTTTTATTTAGACCCACAAAAATTGCTTGAACGGTCCGCACAGAATAACAGGGATACGTTTCGGATTCCGGGTCCAAGTGTCCCAGCCGCGATTTTACGACCTCGCCTAAGGAGTATTTGGCGAAATTCCCCCATATTTCCCGATCGGGGAGAAGGGAGGAACGGCGTTTTTCGAGGTCGTCCTTCATATCCGTCAATTGTTTTTCGCGGACGGCGTTTCCAGTCTTAAGCGTATCGCCGATGCACTCGGGCGATGCCGGTGCGTCCAGTCCGAGCATAAAATAAGCTTGGTTTTGAACCGCGACGGCGACCAGGAAATGACCCAAACCACGAAGGCCGGAAACTGCAAATTGATCCGCAAGCTTACCTGCCCTTTCGGCGATCGATTGAAGATCTTTCGCGCGGCGGGCGGCGTACGAGATCGATGACGATTGGTTGAGAAGGCGTATTTCTTCGGCCAGCGCTTTCTCGTTTGCCGCATAGCCTTCGGCCGGCTCGGGGCCCAGGGCGTCGTCCTTGGCGGACCGTTTCATGATCGAAGTCCAACTGGCGGCCATGGCGACGGCATTGTCGCCAATCGGATTTACAAACTTCCTGTTTTTGGGATTGGAATTTAAATAGCTGTTTATCGCGGCGGCTACGTCATTTAACGGTTTGCCGGGATCGGGCCATGAATTGGGCTGCAGCGGGTCGGCGCTTGCCTTCGGTGCGGCGGGCCTTGCGGACGATTGATGCGAACGCGGCGCAAGCGCAGCAGCGGTTGCTAAAAAAAACAGAGCGCGTCTTTCTATCAATGCCGTCATTTTTTCGATTCTTACAAAAGTTTTTAAGCCTCGCGGAAAATCCAAATGATCTGCGAGGACGGCTAAATATTAACCATAACTACTAAGCCATATTGTAACTCCGCTTTTGGGCTTGTCTACGAAGCCAATAGTTTCGTCGTTATTTGTTGTTGAGAAACCGTATTAGAACGTAAATCGGCGGCTACAAAACGGCCAAATGCACGACAATTTGCCAAATCGTGACGAATGAAACATATTCTTCGCCGGACTATGTGGGGGAGGCCGCAGCTACGCCTGAAGTCTAGCAGGCGCTAGAGTTCGAGAATAAATGATGCTTTTTAAGCGTGTCTGTAATGGCTATATCTTTCTGTTGCTACCATTTTGTTCGAAAGATTCAAAAATAAGTTACAAAATGCCCTGCGTGCCCCGGATTTAACCGGGGGGGGGGGGGGGGGGGGAAGCAGGGCGGCTTTGATCCAAACAACGTCCTTATTCCCTGCTGATTTTTTATCTGATGCGCTTTGTAATCTCCGCACAAAGGAGAGAAAGCCAATGCCGCGCGTCGTCAATATCGATCACCTTTCGATCCACGTTTCCGATTTCAGGAAATCGAAAGAATTTTACGGTAAACTTTTCAAATTCCTCGGCTTCGAGGTCATGGAGGAATCCGGCGGCAAGGCCATGGGCTGGACCAACGGCAAAACACGCTTCTGGATCACCCAAGCCAAAAGAAAGACTTACAAATACCATATCGGCGATGTCGGCTATCATCATTATGCGTTCGAACTGCAAAGCCGCAAGGATGTCGACGAACTAGGCGCTTTCGTCAAAAAACTCGGCGCCAAAATCATCGACCCGCCGGATGAATATTATGAGGATTATTATGCCGTTTTCTTCCTCGATCCCGACGGCCTCAAGTTGGAAGGCGTGAAATACGGCGAAACGCCAAAAAAACGCGGCAAGCGTAAAAAGAGCTGATAGCACCGCATTAACCATCTCACAGACCGGGTTGAAATCCTGCCTGCTAGCGCCTACTTAAATCCTCACAACAATTAAGCGAAAGTATGTAATGCCGTCTGCCGCAGCCATATCTATTACCGGCCTCGATAAAACCTACGACAATGGCTTCAAGGCGCTCGCCAATATCGACCTCGAAATCAAACGCGGTGAGATTTTCGCGCTGCTCGGCCCCAACGGCGCCGGTAAAACCACGCTGATCAATGCCGTTTGCGGCATTGTGCGCCCCACGCATGGCCGTATTCTTGTCTCCGGCCACGATAACGCCACCGACTACAGGCAGGCGCGCATGGCAATTGGTTTGGTGCCGCAGGAACTCACCACAGACGCGTTCGAATCCGTCTGGAACACGGTGACATTCAGCCGCGGCCTGTTCGGCAAGCCGCGCAATCCGGATTTTATCGAGAAAACGCTCAAACAGCTTTCCCTGTGGGACAAAAAAGATGAGCAAATCCGCCGCCTCTCTGGCGGCATGAAACGCCGCGTGATGATCGCCAAGGCTTTGTCGCACGAGCCGGACATTCTGTTTCTCGACGAACCCACTGCCGGCGTCGATGTCGAGCTGCGCAAATCCATGTGGGCGCAGGTGCGAAGCTTACGCGAGACAGGAGTCACTGTTATCCTCACCACACACTATATCGAAGAGGCCGAGGAAATGGCCGACCGCATCGGTGTCATTAACAAAGGCCGCCTTATCGTCACGGAAGATAAATCGACATTGATGCAGAAAATGGGCAAACGCCAGATGGTGTTCACCTTGCGCGATCCCATTCAAACTATTCCAACTGGCCTATCCCACTATGAACTCGCGCTGGCCGATCAAGGCCGCAAATTAATCCACACCTATAATACCCATCAGGGCGATCATGATATTTCCGATTTCCTCGAAGACCTGAAAAAAAGCGGCATTCGCCCCGCAGAAATCGACAGCCGCGACAGCAGCCTCGAAGAAATCTTTATCAAGCTGATAGGCACGCCATGAATTACCGCGGCATCTGGTCAATCTATGCGTTTGAAATGGGCCGCACGCTGCGCACGCTCGGGCAAAGCATCGCCTCGCCCGTCATCTCCACCGTTCTCTATTTCATCGTGTTCGGTTCCGCCATCGGCTCACGCATTCAGGCGATCGACAGCGTGCCATACGGCGCTTTCATCGTGCCCGGCCTCATCATGCTCACCATACTGGGGCAAAGCATTTCCAACGCCTCGTTCGGCATTTATTTCCCGCGCTTTACGGGCACGATTTATGAAATCCTATCTGCGCCGCTTTCCTTTATCGAAATCGTGATCGGCTATGTGGGCGCTGCCGCCAGCAAGTCGGTCATCATCGGTGTTGTGGTGCTTATCACGGCTGCTTTCTTTGTGCCCCTCCATATCGCCCATCCATTCTGGATGGTGTTTTTTCTTGTCATGACCAGCATCACCTTCAGCCTGATGGGCTTTATCATCGGCATCTGGGCGGATGGTTTCGAAAAACTACAATTGATCCCCCTCCTCATCATCACGCCGCTAACCTTCCTCGGCGGCAGCTTCTATTCAATCAAAATGCTGCCGCCCTTCTGGCATCAGGTCTCGCTGCTAAACCCGGTGGTGTATCTCGTCAGCGGATTCCGCTGGAGCTTCTACGAGCAAAGCGATGTAAATGTGGTGACCAGTATATCAATGATCCTGATCTTTACTGCCGTCGCTCTCGGCATCATTGCGTGGATATTTAAAACTGGGTATCGGCTCAGAAAATAATGTCCAAATTAAAAATTCGGTCGGCAATTATGAATTAGGGTTCTGGAGTTTTCCGACTTGGAGTAGAAGGCGGAGAATCTTGATTTCTCCAGCCCCAAGGGGGAACTGGGGGGCGCCCCGGATGTCGAGTCCAGTTAATGAACTCATCGAGAGGACCTTCGGTAACAGGTTTAACATCACCTGTACCTCGCGAACCTGTTGGTAACTTTTTACCTCGCGAACCTGTCGGTAATTTTCCGCCATTTTTAGCCATATTGCTATGCTCCTTCCCTTAATTCTGCATATTTTAAATATTATCTAATCGTCTCTAAGATTTCCTTACTTAACGACTGATGCGATGTTTGCCATAAAAAGGGGCAACTAAAAAAACTAAATGTTTATGGTTAAGATTTACTTGGTACGGCAGGTGAAAGATAGCAAACAGCCGCAAGGCCATTGTCCTCCTATTATAACTGAAGCAAATACATTTCACGTCCCATACCTATCCCGATGCTTCACCCACGCCATCGGATGGGGCTTTATTTTTGCTTCATCCCGGCCTTTGGGCGCAAGATCCAGAAATTGATACATCGATATCGGCGCATCCAGGCCTCGCTCGTATGCGGAATAAGTGTGGAAAATCTCACCCTTCTCGTTCATATAAAAGGCGCTAAGGCCCGGCAAATCCTCTGCCTCCCGCTTGCCCCATTTGTAATTGTAAAAAACTTTTTTCTTCTTTTGCTCTGTCCTGAACGAAACGAAATAATCGTAATTGAAATCGCCCTCACCGGAGGAGACCCATTTGAACGTCCATCCCATGCGCCGCTTGAACGCCTCCAGTTTTTCCAGCGGCGCGCGCGATGCCGCCACCATCGTCACGTCGCGCTGATTGAGATGCACGATATCGCGCTCGAACGCATCGGCCAGCAGCGAGCATCCCTTGCATCCTGCCTCCCAATCGGGTGCAAACATGAAATGATAAACCAGCAGCTGGCCTCTGCCGTCGAACAGTTCCGCCAGCGTTTCCTGGCCGTTGGGCCCTTCGAACACATATTCCTTTTCCACTTTTTCCCAGGGCAAATTGCGGCGCTGTTTGCTCAGCTCATCGCGCATATGCGTGAATTTCTTTTCTTTCTTCAGAAAAGTTTCGCGCTGTTTCAGCCATTTATCGTGAGAAACCACTTTATGTTTGGCTTTCATCGTTTATCTCCTGTTGCGGCTGGTGTTGGTAACAATCTGTAAGATTTATTGTATTTTACCCACGGCAAAAATCGTGCTATTGACAATGTACGGCGAATTGCGTCCGGATGAAATCCCGAAAATCGCCGCACTAAATATTAGGGCATTTAAAGCTTTCATTGCGGATTTACTTGCTCGTCATGCCCGCCCCGGAGCTGTCCGCCTGTAGGAAGTCAAAAGCACGCAATGACCGCCTGCAAGCATAAGAAAAACGATTATTTCCTGCCTGCAGGCGGAAAAAACAAAGCCAATAAATAGTGCAGATCGAGACCAACTCCGGCGAAGCCGCGCCGCAAGAATATAGTTAATGGAATAAACCCTTGAATCAAAAGAAATATCCATTTTGCTTCACGTGAAGCAATTTTGCAAAGCGGGCGGAGACGCCCAAAAGACTAACCGATAATCTCGATCAAGGTCGCTTCGCGGCCCTTGGCGCTGCTTTGGACATGCATTTTTACGCGCTGGCCGGATTCGAGATGCTGCAGGCCCGCGTGCAGGACGATGCTTTTATGAACGAAGATATCCTTGTCCTTGTCGTCGGGCATGACAAAGCCGAAGCCTTTATCGGGCTTGAACCATTTGACGGTGCCGGTTATCTCGATTTCAGGACCGCTTGGAGCCACGCGTCCGCCATGACCGCCGCCATACGAGGATGGCGGGATGTCGCCCATGCCGAGCACTTCGACGATTTGTGTCACCTGGCGGCCTTTGGCGCCATCGGCGATGAAGACAAGAAGCTTGGTGCCTTCAGCGGCTTCCTGAAGTCCGGCGCGGGCAAGGGCGGACATATGCAAAAATGCATCGGGGGAACCGTCGGCAGGCGCGACAAAACCGAAGCCTTTGGTCCGGTTGAACCATTTTACGACGGCTTCGGTTTGAAAGCCTTGATCGGAAGGCGGGGCTGAACCAAACGAGCTAGACAACGGACTTGACCTTCATACTTAAACTGCAGTTGCCAAAGGCATTATTAACTTAATTTTTATATTTGGGCAACACCGGGTAACCCGCTGCGGCAAAATGACAATTTTATCCGGCATTTGATCTTTTTTGTCGTGAAAGTCTTTCGTCATTTCAGGGTTTGTTAGGGCCCCCTGACTTAAAATGAAAGCCGGGAACGAGAGAAATTCCATTAGCGGTGACACTAAGGGGAAACCAGGCCATGAGGCTTTGGGCTCCATTTTTATTTCGTAATGCGCGGCGACGCATTTGGCCGCCGCTCGCGGTCGCGTTGGCGATTCTTGCATTGAATGCGCCGGCATTTGCCGAAGACGATCCGTTTCAGATGGAATCCAGCAGCTGGATGTCGTTCGACCGCTACAAGGAAAAACCGGCGAACTGGATTGCGCCCGACGATCGCGCGCAGGCCGCTTTGCAGCCCGTCATCGTGCCGCCGCCAATCACACCGGCCGACATGCCGGTAATTACTGCGCCGATAAGGCCGGTCGAAACGCCGCCCCTGCCCGGCCTCAACAAGGATTTCGATGTGAGAGTAAACTCGACCGAGGATGACCACTGGAAGCCGGAGGCGACCGTCACCCATCTTGATACGCAGCCCGAAATAGATCTGCAGGGCAAATGGCAGGATGCCGCGAAAACCGCACGCATGAACAAGGATAAAACTCAAATCCTCGAAAACGAGGATGGCAAAACTGCTTATGATGTTCGCCTGAGTTATTTGCCCGGACGCATTACGCCAATACCGAAGATGGCCAAAGCGGAGGCGAAGAAGCCGGAACTGCCGCAAACGAAGATGCCGGAGGCAACTGTTGCAGCCGCAAAACCGAAGGAGCTTGAAAAACCGAAGATCGATCAGGCGGCATGTGCTGCTCTTGAAGCCTATAAACAGCGTCAATTACAGGCGATCGAAAGCGACCGGAAAACATTGAAGGCCCTCCAGGATGCAATCTCCCAGCTGGGCCTCGGCAAGCAACTCGATTTCATGAACGGTGCCGGCGGCAGCCTTGGCATTCAGCAGGCCGGCGAATCCGGTTCGCAGCAGCAAAAGTCGCCCTGATAGCAACTTGCCGTCAGCCGCTTTCTTATACCGAAGCTATGGCTGACAAGGCGGATTGATCGGTGTGGCAATGCCATCGAAATGAATTGGTGTGGCATAGCCGTCGAAATGGATGGGGATTGCGATGCCGTCAAAATGTATTGGCGTTGCAATGCCATCAAAATGAATTGGGCTGGCGGTGCCGTCAAAATGTATGGGTGTCGCGTAACCGTCAAAATGAATAGGAGTGGCATAACCATCGTAATGGATGGGTGTAGGGCATAGCTCGATGCATTCGCCGGCAAAACTATCCGGCGCGCTCAGCAAGGTAGTGAAAATAGAGGTAATAAAAATGCCGGCAGACTGTTTCATAGGTAACTCCCTATGCGTTAAAATCAGAATTCTAGCCGCTAATCATAAAGGCTTTATGAAAATGCCGGATGGGGGTGAAGGAATTTCCATAAGAGATATAACTTATAGGACTTACGCAAAAGAGATAGTAGGGCAAGCGAGTTCGGCGACCAAGAAGGATTTGAGTGGCTTGATTTTGAGTTGATGGACGGTTTGGGCGGTTTGGTAAGCAAGATTTTTCAGCCTGTTCCAGACGAGAAAAGCGCAGGCGATATGGTTGCGCTGGATACGGCCCAGACGGCATTGGCAACGTTCGATGCCGCAGGTTTGCTTGAGTTCGCGATGCAGTTGCTCGATTTTCCAGCGGACGGCGCACGCTTGCCGGGCAGCGTCGGCGGAGAGGCAAGTTTTATCGTTGGTGACGACAAAATCCGTCCGGTCGGGAGAGACCGGCAGACGGAACAGCCGCAACATGTAGTCCTTGGGGAACCCCTTGAGTTTGACGCGCTTGCCCTCCTTTTTCTCTGCCGATGACCAGGACAATGCAGTAACAGGGCGATAGGGCTGGCGGTTGCCGCTATCGTCGACCTGGCGATTGGACTTGAGCGGGCAGTAATAGACCTTGCCCAGATCGGCGATCATCAGCATGAGTTCGGCGCTGGCGTACCAGCTATCCATGAGTACGGCGCGATAGGGCAGCTTTTTGTGATGATGGAGGTTGTGCAGCATCTCGCGCACATGATCCAGCTTGCCCTTGCCGTCTTTATCGGGATCGAAAATACGCCAGTCAATCGCCCAAAACTGATCCGTCTCGGGGTTCACATAAATGCAAGTGACCACACCAATGCCGCGAAGATCCCATGCGCGTTGCCGCTATACTGCTGCCGCACCGGGTCGATCTCCTGCGCGTAACGTTTGTCCAGCACCGTGTCGTCGAACACCACAAAGCCTTGTTCGCTCGGCACAAGTTGATCCTTCACTTGCTCCCATAGCGTGCGCGGCGGTAAATACACATCCCGCAGAAAACGGTTCGCCTTGTCGTGGCTTACGCCGGCGGCATGTTCTGCGTAGTATGTCAGCGTGTAGTTTCCCTGTGCCGACAGCAAATACTGACAGTAATCTTCGTGCCTCAGACGCTTGCGACTGTGATTCATCCAATTCTTGAATCACACCACTCCTTAATCAATACTTAACTTTGCGTAAGTCCTATTTCAAAGAAAGTTTTGAGGTTCATGCTTATCCGGTAAAATATAAAGCGGATGGAGTGCCCGTGCGCGTTGTGGCGGAAATAAAATAAACCCATCACCCCAAATTAAACTCCACAAACCTCACACTCGGAATATCGAACGCTCGTTCGCTGCGGATGTTGTGTGACAGGACTTCGGATGCGATTTTGAGGCCGAAACTTTCGTAGAATTTTCGCGTGGTCGGATTATCGCGATAGGCTTCGATTACCATCTGGCGGCAACCCCAATCCGCCGCGTGTTTTTTGGCGAGTTGGTAGAGTTGTTTTCCGATCCTTTGGCCCTGATATTCGGGCAATATATAAAGCCAATGCAATTCGGCCCAGCCGTCTTTGACGATGGCGAGGAGTTTTGGGTCGTCCGGATTGGCTGTGCTGAATCTGGCAAAACCGATAATGCGGTTATCGAGCGTGGCCTTGAGCGCCAGGTCTTTTTTGCCGGCCGCTTTGTTATCGAAGTAAGTGGCCCAGTTTTTTTCATAAAGCCGGAAATCGATGTTGGCCTGCGCATATTCGGGGTAAATCGGGGTGTCGGTTACTGTGCGGATGTGGCGGTGCAGATCGATCATGGCTTGCCGGTCTGCCGGGGCAATTTCTGCGATGATGGCTTGACCCGAGATGCGCATGTGTTTTTGTCCGCGCGATTATGTTATACTTTAGTGATTATAGGCTTATGGCGGGGCTTTAAAAAGTACCGCAAAAATGCCGCAATTTTTGCTCAATAGACCGAGGCAACTCAAGGAGACTCCGATGCCTAAATTTTTCACCGCTTTTGCGTTAACAATGATTTTGGCGGCGCCTGCTTTTGCGCTGACCACCGAACAAGGTGCAACCAACAGCGACGGCACGGCGAAATTTTCCGATCCCGACGAGCAACGCCCCGGTTTTATGAACGGTGCGGCCGAGGATGAAGATACCGGGCATGTTCAGCCTGGCGCTTTAGGGATGCAGCAAATGCAGGTGGCTCCCGGCGCGCATATGGGTGTGAATGTGAACCGCTTTAGTGGCTCGCAGCAGCCGGATGCGTTTGATCAGGCGTTTCAGCATAAGTAAGTATTAACGTCATTTAGTGATCAAGAGTCATCGTCATACCGGCGAAAGCCGGTATCCAGCTAAGCCGCGTCTGCGGCGATATAAGTTTCACAGTGTTTCATGTTGCGATACCGGTTGCCTTATATGCTCGCTATCGCTCGCGCTGGATCCCGACTTTCGTCGGGATGACGCACTGGATATTAATCCGGCTTCTCATCCGCTCCGGCGCTTTGGGCGAGGACTTGGAGGGCGTCGGCTAGTTCGGGGCGTTTGCGCATTACGGCGGCTTCGCCTTCGTGGATGGCTTCCTCGGTGCGGTCGAATTCGAGCAATCCCAGATGGCCGAGGCGCGGCGCTATGTGAACGTCGGGCGGATCGCCGGCGAGGCGTGAGCGCGTGATACGGTCCTGCATGATGTTGAGCGATGCGGTCATAACGCCGAACATGCTGGAGCCGTCGTAATCGCGGCGGAAGACGCGGCGGGCAAGGCTGTCCATCAAGCCAAGTTTCTCACCCTGATCGGTTTCTTCCAGCATCTGCAGGAGATCGAAACCGGCGGCGGCCGGCACGTTGGTGCCGGGACGCCGCGCCTTGCCGATGATGTCGGCATTGAGATTGATGGCGATCACCATGTCGGCGCCGAGCGCGCGGCAGGCGGCGACGGGAAGCGGGCTTACCAATGCGCCATCGGCCAGCCAGCGGCCATCCATTTTCACCGGCGGGAAAATGCCGGGCAGAGAGAAGGAAGCGCGCATGGCTGCCACCAGATCGCCTTTCTGCAGCCAGATTTCGTGGCCGGTGACGAGATCGCAGGTGACGGCGGCATAGGGCGTGTCGAAATCCTCGATCTTCGCGTTGCCGAGATATTTGCGCATCTCGTCCACCAGACGCGTGCCGCCGATGAGACCTCCGGAGCGGAGGCGCATATCGAGATAGCCGACAATCTTTCTTTTGGTGAGCGAGCGCGCCCAGGCTTCCAGCTCATCGAGCTTGCCGGCGAGATAGCAGCCGCCGGCCAAGGCTCCCACCGAGCAGCCTGTGATAACATCGAATTCGAAACCAAGTTTTTTGAGGGCGCGAATTGCGCCAATATGCGCCCAGCCACGCGCCATGCCGCTCGACATGGCAAGGCCGATTTTGCGCTTGGATGTTGAACGGGAGATTACGCGTTCATCGGGCATAAATCTGTCCTTTGCCGAACCCTTGGCCCGTTGCGGGAAAGGGTTTATTTAAGTGGTTCCAGAGCCTATATAATAAGCCAAGAACCTTACTTGTTCCTTTAATCAGGTGATATGAGCGTGTCTCAAACCTCGGCAGTTAAAAGCGATTTTGCGGCGCCCGCGGAGAATCCTGTATTGGGGGCCGTGCGTAACCTTACCTTGTTGCAGCGCGGCAAGCCAGAAGCTTCCTTTAAAATTTTAAAGCGCTTGTTTCGCGCCTATTTGCACGATCATATCTGGAGCTTTGTTGCGGCCTCGCTTTTCATGACGGTTTCGGCGGCGATGACCGGCCTGTTTGCGCGCCAGCTGGAGCCCATCGTCAACGATATTTTCGAACGCCGGGGTGTCATTCATCTGATGCAGGGCGCGCTGATTGTAGTTGCGATTTTCGTGGTGCGCGGCATGACGACATACGCGCATACGGTCATTATGAACAAAACAGGGCAGCGCATCGTCACTGATGTGCAGCAGGAAATGTATAAGCATTTATTACGCGCGGATCTGGCGTTCTTTCATGCCAATGCTTCCAGCAGTTTGATTGCGCGTATGATCAGCGATGTGGGGCTGATGCGCATGTCGGTCGGCGAATGCCTCACGACCTCGATCAAAGGGAGTCTTACGCTCGCGTTTCTGGTCGGCGTGATGTTTTATCAAGATTGGCGTCTCTCGATTGTGACTTTCATCGTGTTTCCGCTGTCAGGATTTTATGTGGCGCGCACCGGGCGGCGCATGCGAAAAATTTCAACCAATACCCAATCGGTGACGGTCGATTTCATGGCGCTGTTGAGCCAGACTTTCCAGGGCATGCGGCATGTCAAAGCCTATGGCATGGAAAAAATGGAGCAGGAGCGCTCGCACGGCTTTACCGAGCAAATTTACGATCTTGCGGTCAAGGGCTATCGCCTCACCGCTCTTACCAGCCCGATCATGGAATTGCTGAGCAGCGTCGCGATCGGCGCCGTCTTTATGTATGGCGGCTGGCAGGCGGATCAGGGCATCATCACGCCGGGCCAGTTGATTTCCTTCATCACTGCGTTTTTGTTTGCCTACGATCCAATGAAGCGCATGGCCAAGGTCAATGCGTCGTTTCAATCCGGCCTTGCAGGCGCGCAGCGCGTGTTCGCGCTTCTGGATGTGGAACCGACAATCGTCGACCGCGCTGATGCGCGCGAGCTGCATGTCGATGATTATACGATCGATATCGAGGATGTCGTGTTTCATTATGCGGACGGCACGCAGGCGCTCAATCATATTGCTCTGCGCGTGCCGAACGGCAAGACAGTTGCCATTGTCGGGCCTTCGGGTGCCGGCAAATCGACCATCATCAATCTCATTCCGCGTTTTTACGACGTGCAGGAAGGCCGTATCATGATCGGCGGCATGGATGTGCGCGATGTGACGATGTCGAGTCTCCGCCATCATATCGCGCTGGTTAGCCAGGAGACGGCTTTGTTCGACGAAAGCGTCCGCGCCAATATTGCTTACGGCAAGCCGGGCGCCAGCTATGAGGAAATCGAGGCGGCGGCCGAATCCGCTTTTGCGGGCAGCTTTATCCGCGCTTTGCCGCAGGGCTATGACACCGTAGTCGGCGAGCATGGCGTGAAACTGTCCGGTGGCCAACGCCAGCGCATTGCCATTGCGCGGGCCATGCTGCGCAATGCGCCGATTTTGCTGCTGGATGAAGCGACCTCGGCCCTGGACAACGAATCCGAACGCGCGGTACAGGCGGCGCTGAAGCTTTTGCAAAAAGGGCGTACGACTATTGTCGTGGCGCACCGGCTTTCGACCATCGTGGATGCCGATCTTATCGTCGTGCTGGAGCATGGGGACGTGGTTGAAAAGGGGACGCATGAAGAATTGCTTGCGAAAAAAGGCGTTTATGCGCGGCTTTACGGCATCCAGGCCGGATTTGAATAGGGATATGCCTGATGCCTAAGGGACATTTTTTGCGCCGTACTGCTGGATGGATTTTGACGTTGGCGATTTCCTATGCCGCGTTCTGCGCCACGCTCGGCATCATGCAAAAGCATCTGATGTATTTCCCCGATCCCGCCAAGTTCGAGCCATCGGAATGGGCATTGAAGGAATTGCAGCCGCTTACCGTGACAACCGACGACGGGCTTGAAATCACGCATTGGTACGCAGCGCCGCGCAAGCCCGATAAATTCACCATCGTGTTCTTGCAGGGTAATGCCGGGCATCTCGGCTACCGCAATTATAAAGTGCGGCCGTGGCTGGATGCTGGATATGGTGTGCTGATGATAGGGTATCGCGGCTTCGGCAATCCGGGTACGCCGTCGGAGGAAGGGCTTTACAGCGATGCGCGCTCGGCCGTGGAAGCGCTGCATGCCAAGGGCGTGCCGGACAAGGCGATTGTCTTCTACGGCGAATCCTTAGGTACCGGCGTTGCCGTGCAGATGGCGACGGAATTTGAGGCTGCGGCGCTTATTCTGGAATCGCCTTATACCTCGCTGCCGGATGTTGGGGCGGACCGTTATCCCTTGGTGCCGGTCAGGCTTATGATGACCGATCATTATAATTCGCTGGAAAAAATCAAGAATGTGCATATGCCTTTGCTATTGATGCATGGCGAAGCCGATCAGGTGGTTCCGGTTAAATTCGGCAAGGCATTATTCGCCGCGGCCAATGATCCGAAACAGGCTGAGTTCGTTCCCGAAGCCGGTCATAATAATGTGTACAGTCTGCGCATTCAGCAGCTGGTGATGACGTTTATCGGCAAGTTGCCGACAGACGGGCTGCTGCAGAATGCGAATAATGGCGGTAAAGGCGCTGCAAGCGTCAAAGGACCGGATATACCAGCGGGTGGAGCGGACAAAAAATCCGCTCCTTAGCTCAATTCTATTGATAAACGCAGTCGGTTTTACCGTTACCTGCATATTTGAGGGTCAGAGTTTGTACATTCGGCGGCGGCGGCGGACATTGGGCATGCGCGATATATGTAGTGTATTTATCGCCGACTTGAATGATCAATCCCGAATTGGGCGGCAGCGGTACGGCATCGCACATGGCACGCGCGATGATGTCGATGCCGGAAGGCTTGCCATCATAAAAAACTGTGACCTCGGACAATGTGGCGCCCATGTCGAAGGGATAATAAGCCTGCTCGCTGTCGCTTTGCAGCGAACCGGTCAATGACAGGCGGCAGGCTTTTGGAACCTGTTCGCCCGGAATGTGAAAGGCCTTGTTGATCGTATCGACGTCCTTCGGGCCCCACATATAATCTTTCAGATTGATCCTTATATTTTCAGGCAAGTCTTCGTCGCCGGGATTGTCGGGAGCTTCCGTGGCGGCCATTTTGAGCACCTTAGTTTCCTTGGTTGGATCGTGGCTGAGCGCTACGGAAGGCGGCATCTGCGACATGGAAGGTGCGCTGGAGGGTAGTTCTCCCTCGTTCGGATCGAGCTGCGGCAACAGGATTTCGCTATTGGGGGTGGACTGGGGCATACCGAAATTACCGGTCGATGCAGCGGGCGGCGTGTCATTCGGCACCAGCACACCGCCTTGCGCAAAAGCAGGCACTGCCGGGAAACCCAGCATCAGCGCGCCTGCGGCGGCGGCAAGATAGAAATGGCGCATGCGCAACCTGTTTAATCGCGACCGTTATCGATTGCTTCTTTAAACCTTGAAGGAACGTGGTTAAAAAAGCAATAATTTCGTTTCCGGAGATTCTCCCGCCCATGCCCAAGCCTCAGAAAAATCAAGCAATGCGTCCGCTGTTATGGATCGGTATTCCGGCTTTGCTGGCGGTGATTTTCTCGGGCTACCTGATCTATATCGGCAGCCAGAACCCGGCGGAAAGGAATGCGGACCCCAACAGCCGCCAGCTCATCTTTGCGCGGGAGTCTCTTTACAACAATATCTATATCTATAGGCAGGGCCCTTATGTCAGCATGACTTTCGGCTTTAACCGCAAGATTTATACCGAGAGCATTTTCAACACCAAGGACGAACTCGATTTGCCGGTCGCCTATACGCGCTATATGACGGCCGGGCTGATTTATCCGAAAAACATTCATTCCATTCTCGAGATCGGCTTTGGCGGCGGGCGGACCGCGTGGTACCTGCATAAATATTTGCCGGATGTTCCGGTAACTTCGGTTGAGCTCGATCCCGCCATCGTCAAGCTGGCGCATCAATATTTCGGCATTGAGGATGAGCCGAATTTCAAGGTCGCAACCGAAGACGGCCGCAAATTTCTGACGAATTCCAAAGATCGCTATGACATGATTTTGGTCGATGCCTATCGCGGGCCGTTCGTGCCATTTCATTTGCTGACCAAGGAATTCTATCAGACCGTCAAGGATCATTTGGCCGATGGCGGCGTGGTGGCGCAGAATGTAGAGCCGAGCACGATGCTGTTCGATTCCGCGGTCGCCACCATCCGTTCCGTTTTTCCGAATGTCGATTTTTATCTGGCCGATGGGAATGTGGTGACCATTGCCTATGACGGAACCGGAAAAACGCCGGATGAACTTGCGGCGATGGCCAAGCAGCGGCAGGGTGAATTGAAATTACGTTACGATCTCACGCAGCTGCTAGCGCAGCGGCGGCCATTCGCTGCCGACAAGATCAGCGGCGATGCTAAAATTCTGACCGATGATTTTGCGCCGGTGGAAACGCTGAAAGCCATCGAATCCCATAACCGCAAATGGACAGAACAATGAAGCGCCGCTCGCTCGCCCTTCTGGTTTATGGCAATGCCTTCATCATCGGCATGGCGCTGATGGGATTTGAAATGCTGGGCAGCCGTTATCTGGTTCCTTACTTCGGCAGCGGCATCAATGCATGGGCGGGATTGATTTCGACCGTGTTGTGCGCCCTCGCTTTCGGCTATTTTGCCGGCGGGACGATTGTCGATAAGTTTCCTTCGCCCATGATCATGGCGGGCGCGATTTTCTGGGCGGCTGGATATCTCATGCTTATTCCAGCCTCTGCCGATAGCGTGATGCAATGGATATTGGATAGGGTGGGCGAGGGGCCAATGGGCATTTTGCTGGCATCAAGCGTGCTGCTTTTGGTGCCGCTTTCGCTGCTCGGCACTTTCTCGCCGATGGCGGTGCGGTTATTGTTGCAATCGACCAAGGAGACGGGGCGTACTTCGGGGCTGGTTTATGGCATTTCCACCATGGGCAATGTGTTCGGGACTTTGTTCACGACATTCGTGCTGATCCCGGAACTCGGATCGCGGGCGATCACTTACGTCTATGCCGGTATTCTGGCGCTGTGTGCCATGAGTTTTCTTTTCGCGCCCAAAAAAGGATAGATGATGCGTAGATGGCTGGCCCTTTCATTGGCTGCGCTGGCGGCGTTTGCGCCGCTGGCGGTTTTGGCCGATGCGAAAATTCCGGCCGATCTCTGGAGCGGCAAAAAGGCTTTGGAAGATATTGCTGCGCAGCTTTCCTTTGGTCCCAGGGCGATGGATACGGCCGGGCACGAAAAAGCAGTTCAGTATATCGAGGGTGAGCTTGGCAAGACCAAGGCGGCATCAGTCAAAGGCCAGCAATGGATCGATTACGGCGACAAGACCAATCTTAGCCAGACATTCCTTGGCTGGGCGCGCACGGGGCATGGCGGCACGCAGCATGCGATGGTGAATATTGTGGCGCGGTTTTATCCAGATAATCCGCGCCGCATCATTGTGGGTACGCATTACGACAGCATTATCCGCGCCTATCGCGATAAGGATCACCCGAATGGCGTGATGCCGGGGGCGAATAATTCGGCTTCGGGCGTCGCTTTATTACTGGAAACCGCGCGGGTGCTGAGCACCTTGCCGCCGCCGCCGGTCGGGGTGGATTTCGTTTTCTTCGACGGCGAGGAAGGGCCGAAATCGCTCGGCGAAGGCGACCGCGAATGGCGCGCGCTTGGTTCCCCTTATTTCGTGCAGCAGCTGACGGATTTTTATCCCAATGAGAAGCCGGAGCAGGCGGTGCTGTTCGACATGGTTTGTTATAAGAACCTCGAGCTTAATCCGGAGCCGAATTCTCTCACGCTCGGCAAGCCGGAGACGGAAAAATTCTGGCGCCTCGGTGCAGAAGCGGCGCCGGATATCTTCAAGCAGGAGCCGCTGTCTTTCCCGATTGTCGACGATCATAACGCTTTCATTAAGGCGGGCATCCCGGCGTTTCTGGTGATCGGGTTTAAATATGACCCCTGGTACAACACCACGCAGGATACGATCGATAAATGCTCGGCGGGCAGCCTGGAGGCAGTCGGCAATACGCTCCTCAAATATATTTATGTGATGTGATGAAAACCACTCCGCACAGCCAGTTGGTTTTCCGGATATGTTTGACGGCGTTTCTGTTTTTAACACCACTTGTCGAGGCGAACGCCAAGATAAGCCAGCCGCCGAGATTTGCCAAAGCGCACATTACTATTCAAACCATGGACGGACGGGAAATTCCGTATTCCGTCGAGGTCGCAATAACACCATATCAGCATGAATATGGGCTGATGTTCCGCCGCTCGATGCCGAAGCAGTCAGGCATGCTGTTTCTGTTCAATCCGGATTCCGATCCTGCCAAGGGCGCCGCCTTTTGGATGAAAAACACCAAGATTTCTCTGGACATGATTTTTGTGCGCGATGACGGCACGATTAACGAAATCCACGCGCGCGCCGTACCTGAGGATCTTACGCCTATCATGCCCGCCGAACCTGCGCACGCAGTGATTGAGATCAATGGGGGCGAGGCCGAAAGGCTTAACATCAAGGCCGGCGATAAGGTGGTTTACCCCGGCCTTGGGGCGCCATAAGCCATCACGGGCCATCCGCCATGGTTGCCGTGAGGCGTATAATCCGTTATTTCTAAAGCCATCGGGGCGTAGCACAGCCTGGTAGTGCGCTAGTTTTGGGTACTAGAGGCCCGCGGTTCGAATCCGCGCGCCCCGACCACCCGAAGCTCCCGCTTCGCGGGAGCTTCGGGTGGCAGGCCAGCCTTAATTGTATTGAGCGCTGCTAAAATGAATATCCATCGCAGCTTCACCGACATCCCACACGGCGCATGGATTGATGCTTGGTTGCCGCGATGGTTTCGGCCTTATGCGCGGTTGATGCGGCTGGATCGGGGGATTGGGACTTGGCTGTTGCTGCTTCCGTGCTGGTGGAGTTTGGCGCTGGCGGAGCCGGAGCCTGGGTTTCCTAATACGGTCTATATGATTTTGTTCGCCATCGGTGCTGTCGCCATGCGCGGCGCGGGATGCGTGATCAACGATCTTTATGACCGCGAGTTGGATGCCAAGGTGGAGCGCACGCGCATCAGGCCTTTGGTGACCGGCGAGATATCGGTGAAGCAGGCGGTGATTTTTCTTAAAATTCTTTTGCTGATCGGGCTCGGCGTGTTGCTGATGTTCAATCGCCTCACGATTATTCTGGCGTTGCTGTCGATGGTGTTGGTGGTGACATATCCCTTGATGAAACGCATCACCTGGTGGCCGCAATTGTTTCTGGGGCTGACGTTTAATTGGGGCGCTTTGCTGGGGTGGTCAGCCGTGCGGGGCAAGATCGAGATGCCGGCAATTGCGCTTTATGTGGCGGGGATATGTTGGACGCTGGCTTACGATACCATCTATGCGCATCAGGATAAGCGCGATGACGCCATCGCCGGGATCAAATCGACGGCGCTGCTGTTCGGCGAGCAATCGCGCGGTTGGGTGGCGGCTTTTTATGCGCTCACGGTTTTTATGCTGGGCCTCAGCGGCTGGAGCGTGCATCTCGGTTATAGTTTTTACGTGTTTTTGGGTGTGGCGGCGGTGATGCAGATCATCGATCTCATGCGCTGGCGGATGAACGATCCGGAAAACTGCCTGAAGCGTTTCCGGCATAACCGGGATTTCGGCCTGCTGGTATTCATTGGCATAGCCTTGGGCCAGCTCCTATGAAGCGTGAGGAGATGGCCGAATTTATCAAGACGCAGACAGTGCTTGAGAAGCCATCCTTCGTGCCGGAAATCACTCTGCAGCTTGCCACAGAAGTCACGCCCATCTGGAAATTGACCGAAGAACGATTGAAAGGCGGCGATCTGCCACCGCCATTCTGGGCCTTTGCCTGGCCGGGCGGGCAGGGGCTGGCGCGCTATATTCTGGATAATCCGGATGTGGTGAAGGGCAAGTGCGTGCTGGATTTTGCGGCCGGTTGCGGTATCGCGGCGATTGCGGCGGCGAAAGCAGGCGCCAAACTTTCGCTGGCGGACGATATCGATCTGCTGGCGCAGGAGGCTGTTCTTATCAACGCAGCACATAACGGCGTAAAGGTCGAAATCTATCGCGTGATGAGCATGGATAAGCCCTTTACCGGGGCTGATCTCATTATTCTTGGCGATGTTTGTTATCAGCAGGCGATGAGCACGGCGATTATGCGCTGGCTAACTCTATGCCTCGAAATAGGTGTGCGGATATTGATTGCCGATCCAGGGCGAGCTTATGTGCCGAAAGATGGGATGAAAGAACTGGCACGTTATACGGTGCCGACGACATTGGAACTTGAGGATCAAAAGACGCGAGAGGTGGTGGTGTGGGAGTTAGAAGGGTTCGGGGGTTGCTGAAACACCTGGCCCGGCCCCACCAGCAAAAACTAAGGCTTACTTCCGCTGCGCTCCAGTAAGCCTAAGTTTTTGCGTCCTCCCCGTAAGAACGGGGAGGAGGTGTTACAGTTATTCTACCGCTGTTTCTTCGCCGGTGCGTTGTTCGGCTGGGCGGTATTCCTGCACGCGGGTAGCGCGTAGGCCGCGCAGACCATGACGGTCGAGCAGGGCCATCCAGCATTTGAACTCTTCTTCGGAGAGGCGATAGCGTTCGCAGGCTTCTTCGAAGGTGAGCAATCCGCTGCGCACTGCGGCGACAACCTGTGCCTTGCGGCGCATGACCCAGCGCTTCGTTTCCGGAGGAGGAAGCTTGTCGATTTCCTTCTGGCGGTCCGAAAGACGGACGATTTTTACAAGAGGATCGCCGTGTTGGAATGTGGACGATGACTGCGTCGTCATAATATTGCTCCGAAAAAAAATCTTATTGGCTAAATTCAATTGCTGCAAAATGTAGGGTTACCATAACCCCTCCCGGTTTAAAAATCACCTAATCGTTATGGTTAATTTTCGGCAATGAGTTGGAAAAAGACCAAGAAGTTTTAACTCTTTACCGCCATTTTAGCGTAAATTTTCCGGGTGCCCCTTGATGCGCCGAGGCTTTCCGGCAGAGGTTAAAGCTTCTCAAACGTGCCGTTGTCGTAGCGCCATAAAGCGCCTTTCGACAGGCCGTCGACATGGCTGCCGGGGAAAGAAATCATCAGCATGCCGTTTTCGGTATAGGCCTCGAAATCATGGGTGCAGTCGGCAATGTCGCGCACGTTGCTGCCCGAGGATTTGATGATCAGCAGCTGATGCTTGTAGGAGCAGGTAATATTACCGTTGTTATAGGATGTCAGAACGATGGCATCGGTGTTGTCATCAACCTGGAAGGTGCGGGAAACGTCGATGTAGGAGGGCTGGTTATCGGCGTGATAAACCTGCTGGCCGTTCATTGAGATAGTGTAGTTGCTAGCCTGGCCGTTCAATTGCTGGTCGATCTGCAGATTGCCGAAACGGCTTGGAATACCTTGCGGCGATGCCAATGATGTCGGGCTCACGCCTTCCTTGCCGTAATAGCCGTAAAAATCGGGATGGGTGGCAACGAAATCCGGCGGCTGCTGCGGGGTATGCATTACGGGATTGTGGCTGCCGGCTTCCCTTTCCAATGCAGCGAAAGTGGCATCGGTAAGCATACCGGTTACGCGTAGATTATGATCGCGCTGGAATTCCTTGATCGCCATCTTGGTTTTGCGGCCCATGATGCCGTCGGTGGGGCCAGGAGCGTAGCCCAGCTGATCGAGATAAACCTGGGCCGCGCGGATATGCGCTTTGCCGGTGACATGCGATGAATGTTTTTTCACCGATTTCTTATGGCTGGATTTATGATGCGTGGATCTACGCTTCGTTGCTTTGTGTTTGGTATGTTTCGATACGGCTGCGGGTTTCGGCGGCGCATTATCCTGAAGCTTCGGTCCCGGTGGCCAAGGCTTATTGGGGAGGGCCTGTGATCCATTCGCGGGCTGATAGGGTAGCGTTTGCGTTGCGGGCTGCGGTTGCAAGACGGGCTGTGCCTGCGGCGATAAGGGGATTGGCGCGTGCGTTTCAGGCTGCCAGCTATTTTGCGGCATATCCGGAGTTTGCGCCATGGCCGGAGCCGCGCAGATAAGGCTGAGGCAAAGCACCGCGCCTGCGAGACTGGAAATTCTAGGCATCAAACCCTCACGCGATAGACCGAAGCGGCGAGTATAGAGGTCTGCCATCTTCAAGCCAATATAGGGTGGATCATGCCGCTAAAATCAGGCGGTTTTTATATCGATAGTGCAATGAGGGCACTTCACCGCCTTAACCGGGATGGAGCTGCAGCAGGCCGGGCAGTCTTTCGTGGTGGTATCAGGCCGGGTGACGAACCGATTGATCTGCTTCACCATGATGAAAATGACGAAGGCGACGATAAGAAAATCGATCACATTGTTGATGAACATTCCGTAATTAATGGTGGGAGCCCCTGCCTGTTTGGCGGCAGCGAGCGAATCGTAATGTCCGGACAGGCTGAAGAAGAGGTTAGAGAAATCGACATGCCCGAGCACAAGGCCGATCGGCGGCATGATGACATCGGCGACGAGCGAGGTGACGATTTTGCCGAATGCCGCGCCGATGATTACGCCGACAGCTAGGTCAACCACATTGCCGCGCGCGGCGAAATCACGGAAT
>Ga0207050_1015_pt1 | contig 35549 bp, 26 predicted proteins | sample Alteio_BWMinCont_64_FD_153291 | JGI IMG/M metagenome (GOLD analysis project Ga0207050, IMG submission 153291) | Enriched cells from forest soil in Barre Woods Harvard Forest LTER site, Petersham, Massachusetts, United States -... | ecosystem: Environmental > Terrestrial > Soil > Temperate forest >...
ATGTCGGCATTGGGACGACAAACCCTTCTCAGAAGCTTGAAGTGAACGGTGAAGTGCAGATTGATACTTTCGCTTCGGCAAGCGCGACGACGGTATGCCGAAACGGGAATGTGCTTTCGAGTTGCTCATCCGCTATCCGCTACAAAGAAAAAGTGAAAGACGCGGATTTCGGCTTGAAGGATGTTTTGAGAATGCGTCCCGTAACCTTCAAATGGAAGGGGCGCGATGAAGAGGATTTTGGCCTCGTCGCCGAGGATGTGGAAAAGATCGACCGGCGTTTCGTCACCTATGATCGCGGGCAGATCGAAGGCGTCAAATACCCGCAACTGACGGCAGTGCTCATCAAGGCGGTGCAGGAGCAGCAGACGGAAATCAACGAACAGAAAGCGGCGCTCGATAAACTGGAGAAGATGGTCATTCAGCTAACGCAGCATTAAGAAGCAAGAGCGCCCGACGGTGCTGGAAGCTTAACTGCGGCAATAGAAGGCCTGAAAAGCGCGCATGATCGATTCAATGGCTTCATGCGAAGGATGCACTAAATCTTCATCCCATGCATCCCGGAAAAATGACGTAACAAGTTCATAGGACGGAAAATAGAACAGGGATTGGTCCATCGAGTTTTGCGTCATAAATTGATCAATTGCGACGCGCAATATGGCTTTTGACACCGCATTGGCTGTTACGCAGCTTACCGGCCGGAAGGTGGCGGTTAATGGCACCGGCGACAGTGTTATAACGACAGGAACGTTGCCGAGTTGTTTTCGGACCGTATCGAGAATGAATTGCAGATTTACAAGATTTTCCTCAACCGTTGTTACCCTAAATCCATACAGGTTGGGATCGAAATGTTTTTTTGGCACCGGGGTCCATAATACTTGGCCCGTATCGCGCCTGTACCACACTTCAGACAAACCAAGGGTAAGGACAAAAACACCCGTCTCCGAAAAAAGTTTGCGCGCGGCGTCCTTGTTCGAGTCAATATACTCGCGAATGACATTCTCTGATTTTTGCCAAATTTTAAGCTCGGGTTCATTGTCGTTAAATACCCAATCAAATTGGCTGCGCAGGGCAAAGGTATTAACGAACCCCTCTCCGCATTTGATGATTAATGATCCAGACCAATAATTGCTAGTCTCCGGATCTCCCCCATATTCGCCGATAGATGTTTTATATCCGTTCTGGCGCAGCCATTTTTCGATGTGCCAAGCAAAGCAGCTCCCAAATGCCGTAACTAATTTATCCTTGGTTATAAACGGAGCGGAGGGAAGCCACCCCTTGAGAACCCATTGCCGTATTTCGCCGACGTCGAACTGCTTCTCGACATCCCATTTTTCTCTATAAAAATTTACGTGTTCGCCCCGGTACCATCCATCGGCTTCTTGTCGGATTTCCGGTTCGAGCCACTTCGCATTTTGACCCCCGATAGAAACGACAGGACGGTCAAGACGGTCCGCGAACGCATCGGGCTTTTTGTTTTCTGAAGAGTTCATTTGGTTATATCACTCATGGAGTTCGATTCGAGATACCTTAGGCAACGAGGCGCAGAATGTCACGAGTAACGCACCGGCTCTGTCCCCGGAAGAACATCTCTCAAAAGTGAAGTTGCGGCACTAAAAGCGGGAAAAAAGCAGGCTTTATTCTTATATACACCGCACTTATTAGTAGCGCGGCTACTATGGCCACACATCCTTGAAGGTAGGGTCTTTCTAGACTAAACTTGAGTCGAAAACATTCGACATATTTCAGGAGCATAGGAAGCATGGAGTTATCTGCCAAACGTTTTGAATCTCCATCACAGCCTTTCTGTGAGATTGAGGTCCTTAGAACTGCTACGGAAAATGTATCGCGTAATCGTGCGAAAAAGGGATTTGCAGATTCTCTGCGTAGTATGGTGACTGATGAAAATGGGCGCCGCTATATTGAAGTGCTCCGCCTGTTGCAGGAATTGCGCGCCACATCAGATATCAGCGAGCACAAAAAGCTTCTTAAAACTGTTGATCCCGAAATATTCAACCTCGATCCCGGCTTTCTACTCGACGAATTCGTGCCTGCCTTACATGAACTTAAGGTGCGCCTTTTTTGTATGGACCACGATTGTGCTGATATATATCAGCTTATGTTCATAACCAAAACCGAGGGCAACGATAACTTTTTTGGAAACGGGCCGTTTGGGGCGTCTGGCCTCATGAACCCGGCAGAGAAACAAAGGCTGACCAAAATTGCTGAAGATGCAGCACGTCCAGGCTTCAAGATAATGGAGATTGGTTCTGCCGCAGGGTGGGGCAGCACCCCGATTTTGGCTTCCATCGCCAAAGCGAATAACGGTGAGATGTGGTGCGTAGATATATTCGAGCACCCGAAAAATTATGTCCGGACGGTCTTCGATTTTAGTTTGAAATATTTCGGCACATCCGACTTTGTTCATGTGTTGCAGGGAACTTCTCGAGAAAAGGCGCAGATGTTTGAGGACGGATACTTTGATCTCATTTTTATTGATGGCGATCACTCCTATAAGGGTTTATCGACGGACCTTGAATGCTGGGAATCAAAGGTGCACGGTGGCGGAACCTTATGCGGTCACGATAGCGTCGGCTATGCTAAGGATTTCCCGAGCGACCAACTCAAAGCCCGCATGAACATCGAAGCTTCCGGTCCACTCACCTGGGTTCGCAATGGAAAAACCGAGGAGGTTAGAGTCCACGCCGGAGTGATAGCCGCTCTGCACGAACGGTATGGCCGCGATTTCGACCTGGATCCCCAGTATAAGGAAAAGCCCGTGCGTTCAGTGTGGTCAAGGATTGCTCGGTAGAACACTGCCTTCGGGAGGAGATGGGAGCCGACTTCGAGCTTTCCTCACTTGTCGCTCAAAATCTTTTTTGATTTTTCTTTAATCCAATTGGGTCTTGACCCTAACCCAAGACTTTTGCCAGGAACGCGGCAATAAGGGGTTTAGCTGGAATCTCTTGCCGGTACCGTTCGAGATTTTGCGCCGCGATTTCGTTGAGATCGGTTCTTTTTTGTGCTTCCACGCAAGCGTCTATCAAATGACCCGAGGTTACCGTGGCAACGTAATTATTGACCGGGCTGGAAATTTTGCATGCTTCGGCGATGTAATAAGTGCCGTTCATGAGATGATAATAATCGCGGATAAGAGATGTGGCTTCCCACTCCTCATATTGCTTGAGGCCCAGACATATTTTTGCGCGCGCGCATATGTTATCCCGGATGAAATCGGGGAGTATGTTTTTGGGGATGAAGACGCGATATCCCATATCTTGCAGTTTGTTAAGAATAGATAGCCGCTGCCCGGTCATGGTGCCTGTGAAAATAAAATCAATGTCTTTAAGCCGGTAAGGCATCTGCCTCACCGTAGCGAGGCCGGCAACGTAACCGAGTGGCACAAAATGGAGCCACGATGAGGGCACTATTTTCGCGTATAGGTCCAGCTGATCCTGCCTGTAACACCACACTTGTTTGCAGGCTTCGGCGACGCGCAGGAAATTCCGATAGCGCATATCCCATACGGGGTTGCGCCCATACCAACCCGCGCCACTGTCCTTGGTCTTGAAATCGTTGAAAGTGCCGCCGGTCGGCGTTTCCGACGCAAAAATAACTATTTTTGTTCCTGCCTTCGCTTGGAGCAACAACATGTCGGTTTGCTCGTCATTAAAATTTTCAAAAAGAACATTAACGGCTCCTTCTTCAACGTCGGGGTTGATATACACATCATGTCCCGCCTCTTCCAAGGCGAGCTTTATATACATCAGGTTATCCTGAATTGGCAGATAAGGCGCGCCGTGATTAAAATAGGGAAAATTAAACAGGGCCATAGCGACAGTCCTTATCGTTACATCTTGCGATGATTTTCATCCCTACTCGACCACACAATACGAAACGCGCGAGGCGTGGGGAAAGCGTTTAAGCCGGATATTGTTAAGACCAAAAATTTCTTGAAGGGCAACCGTTTCTCCCGGCGACGACCAATCATTGAGTTCATCGAAAGCCAAAACGCTGCCTTTAACAAGATGCGGCTTAATGGCTTTCAGCACGTTCTTTGTCGGCTCATAGATATCGAAATCAAAATACGCGAGGGCGATAATCGTTTCGGGCCTTTCCTTGAGATAACGAGGAACCTCAACGGATGCGTCGCCTTTGCGGATTTCAAACTTGCGTAGGTGGGACAGAGGATTTAAGGCTTCGTGAAGTTCAAGGATTCGCGTCAGATACTCTTCATATTTATCTGACGTCGCGAGATTCCCCACCCGCATCATTTCATGAGTGCCATCTTCCAGGGCGATGCCGGGAAATCCGGTGAATGTATCAAACGCGACAAGCTTGCGGACGCGATTATATGGATCGTAAATGCCCCGCAAGGCAGCGAATATGGCCATGTTTTGACCCCAGTTGGTGCCAAATTCCATAACAGCCCCTTGGACATCAATAATTTGCCGAAAGAGAAAATCCATACAAAGCATGCGTGCCAAATGCTTCGACTCAAGATAAAGCCCCAGATTTGCCAGTAATTGCTCAGGCGGAATTGGCGTGTTTTTTAACATTTCCACCATCTCGTCTCTTATGATTTTCTCGTTATTTGAATAGAAAATGGGGAATTCGTTACTTCCGGAAATGGGGGCGGGTGGAACTATTCTTGGTTTTGAGGACATTATTCTACCCAAAAGTTTGCATTGATTAGTCGAGGTGCATGAAAACCGTCTGAAAGTCAAGAATCAAGCCCTCAACATCGCGATGGATTCTTGAACGAGTGACGGCGGGGCGGGGAAGGAGGCTATACTTTCCGCCATGCAGGTAATGAGGAAGGATTCTAGGAGGCCGAGCACGCATTGAGCTTGAGGCGGCTGAATAGCCATATGGTTGAAGAGTCCGCTATCTTCCGAACGGCTTGTCAGGTCCGGAGATATGGCGCATCTTTTTACGAAGCCATCGCGCACCCATTTTGCCAGGGAGAATCCATGTTCTACGACCTTGCCGCGCCGACCATAAGTTCCGAGGAAATTGCCGCCGCCAAGGCGGTCCTCGACTCGGGGTTTTTTACAATGGGCGCGCAGGTCAAAGCGTTCGAGAGCGAGTTCGCCGCCTATTTTGGTGTCAAACACGCCATTATGGTGAATTCAGGTTCGTCAGCGAATTTGATCGCCGTTGCGGCACTCACTTATCGAGGTAAGCAGCCCCTGCAACGCGGCGACGAGGTGATCGTTCCGGCTATTTCGTGGGCGACAACATATCATCCGTTGCAGCAATATGGATTGCGTTTGCGTTTCGTTGATGTCGAGCTGGACAGTCTTAATCTCGATCCGGCGAAACTCGAACAAGCCCTCACTCCAAAAGCCCGACTGATCGTTCCCGTTTCCATTCTTGGCAATCCGGCTGCGCTGGATGTTATTCGCACTTTTGCCGATAAGCATGGCCTTGCGGTTCTGGAAGATAATTGCGAGTCAATGGACGCAGAATTAAATGGTAAAAAATGCGGAACATTCGGGCATATCAATACCTTTAGCTTCTTCTTTTCCCATCATATCTCGACGATGGAAGGGGGAATGATCCTCACAGACGATACCGAGCTGGATCATCTTTGCCGGTCACTCCGCAACCACGGCTGGACCCGCGACGTGCCAGCCGATACGGCAATCTACCAGCGTAAGTCCAGCGATCATTTCGAAGCTTATCGCTTTATCCTGCCGGGCTATAATGTGCGGCCGCTGGAAATCGAAGCCGCCATCGGCCGCGAGCAGTTGAAAAAGCTTCCGGATTTTACAGTGCAGCGGCGCAAGAATCTGGCGCTGTTTCAGAAATTTTTTGCCGGAGATGATCGCTTTATCATTCAGCGCGAGAATGGAAAGTCATCGGCATTTTCCTTCACCGTCATCCTCAATCCCGCTTATAAGCCCGACAGGAACAGGGTGTATGAAGCTTTGAAAAATGCCGATATAGGGTTTCGTATCATTACCGGCGGCAATTTCCTCAGACACGATGTCATCAGGCATTATGATTATGATATTGTCGGCGGCTCCGTGCCGAACGCCGATATCGCTCACGACTATGGTTTCTTCGTGGGCAATCATCCGTTCGATCTGACCCTGCAAATCACCCGGTTGCGCGAAGTTCTCGACCAAGCATGCGGCATTCTCGGTACCAGCCGTGCTGCATAAAGAAAGCCGGGAAAAATTAGGCAATGAATCCACCGCCGATTTTGGGTGGTGAAGAGGTCGATATGATCATCACAAGGACACCCTTGCGGATTTCGTTTTTCGGCGGCGGCACGGATTATCCCGCCTGGTATCGCGAAAATGGCGGCGCGGTTCTGACGACCTCCATCGACAAATACTGTTATATCAATTGCCGGCACCAGCCGCCTTTCTTCGAAAGCCGCTATCGTATCGCCTATCGGAATATCGAGCTTTGCATGAATAGGGACGAGATCAAGCATCCTTCCGTGCGCGCCTGTCTTAGCGATATGAATATAAGGGAAGGCGTTGAGATCGTTTATGCGGGCGATCTACCGGCGCGTAGCGGCCTTGGCTCGAGCTCGAGTTTTACTGTGGGGCTTGTCAATGCGCTCTATGCGCTTCAGGGCAAGATGATCTCGAAAGGGGATCTTGCCAAAAAGGCCATCCATATCGAACAGAATGTGATCGGGGAGCCGGTCGGATCGCAGGATCAGATAATCGCGGCGCATGGCGGCCTTAAACTTATCAGCTTCAATAATGACATCATCGTTCAGCCTGTGGTTTTAAGTCCGGCACGTCTCGAATTGCTGCAAAATCATCTCATGTTATTTTATACCGGAACAAGCAGATATGGCGCAGTGATAGCTCAGGACAAAATCGAAAATATGCCCAGACGTCAGGGTGAGCTCCGACGTATTCACGAACTGGTATATGAGGCGCTCGAAGTGCTTACGTCCGGCAGCAACATCAGTGAATTCGGGGGCTTACTACAGGAATCCTGGCTGCTTAAACGCTCACTGTCGGAGAAAGTCTCGACCCCGGGCATCGACGGTCTCTATGATATCGCTCTTGCCAGCGGGGCTATCGGCGGCAAGCTTTTGGGGGCAGGTGGTGGTGGATTCCTATTGTTCTTCGTTCCTCAGGAACGTCGCAAGCATTTAAAAACAGCGTTGCAATCTCTTCTTCATGTTCCATTTTCGTTTGAACATGACGGCAGCAAAGTTATCCTCTTCGATAACAGCAAGAATACGGTTTCGGACATAGAGGATGATTTTGAGTTACCTTCGCAAGAGCGATGGGCCGCCGTAGCGGGCAAGGCGCTCTAGGAGATGGATGTCATCATTCTCGCCGGCGGCAAGGGAACGCGACTATCTTCCGCTGTTCGTGACGTACCTAAGCCGTTAGCACCTGTTGCCGGCAAACCGTTTCTCGAGCACCTAATCGATTTCGTGAATGCTGCGAGTATTGCCGGAAATGTCATCATATCCATTGGCCATAAAGCCGGGCCTATGCGCGATTGGTCGAGCCGTTTTCCGGAAAAAATAATTCTTGTTGAGGAAACAGAACCGCTCGGCACCGGGGGTGCTATTCGCCTTGCGCTCGATACGGCAGTGATGACCTCGACGGTTCTGGTTATGAACGGTGACAGTTTTATGGGAATGGATCTCGCCGCGATGGCGTCGAGCCATAAAGCCTCCGGCTGTTCCCTCACCATCGCAATTACGGAAGTACCGGATGTTTCGTGTTTCGGCGAAGTGCGTGTTGCGTGCGGCCGGGTTTCAGGTTTTCTCGAGAAAAGCGGAAAATTTCATGCAGGGTTGATTAACGCAGGCGTTTATATGCTCGAAAAGCACGCCCTATCACGATTTCCCGAGGGCGCCAGTTCTTTCGAACATGAAGTAATTCCGGAATTTCTCGATTTGGGGATCAACGCTTATCATGCCGACGGGGTATTTATTGATATAGGTACGCCGGAAAGTTACGCTCGGTCGGCGCAAATACTGGGGTTGGCGACAGAATGAAATTAGGACTTAAAACAAAAGTGCCAGACGCAGTGCCCGAGACGTCGTTACAGGCTACCGCGCTCAGGCTTCGCAGGACCGTGCTTGAGATGTGTTATGAAAACGGCGGGCATATTTCGACATCCTTTTCCTGCGTCGAAATTCTCACGGCCCTTTATTTCGGAGTTCTTCGCATCGATCCCACAAATCCAAAAATGCCGGAACGCGACCGGTTTATTCTCAGCAAGGGGCATGGCGAATCGATCCTTTATGCCGTGTTGGCGGAATGCGGATTCTTCCCGCAGGAATGGCTCATTTCACGCTACCGCAAGGGCGATTGCTTGCTGGGTGGTCATGTTAATCATCATGTGCCGGGGGTTGAAGTGACGACGGGTGCTCTCGGGCATGGGTTAAGCATCGGCTGCGGCATGGCTTTGGCGGCACAGCGTGCGAAACAGGATTGGCGCTGTTTCGTGTTATTGGGCGATGCCGAATGTTCCGAAGGTTCGGTATGGGAGGCCGCATTGTTCGCGGCCAAGCACCGTCTCGATAATCTCGTCGCCATTGTAGATTATAACCGCATCGGTTCTCTGGATTTTACCTGCAACTACTTGGCGCTCGAACCCTTTGCCGAAAAATGGAGCGCGTTCGGCTGGGCCGTCGACAGGGTCGACGGACACGATATTGCGGCCTTGCAGAATTGTATCGGCAGCACGCGCGGCAAAGGTGTTGGCCGTCCCCGCATGATCGTGGCCGATACGGTGAAAGGTAAGGGCGCGGCGGTTTTCGAGAACGATCCGATCTGGCATGTTCGCGCTGTCACCGATGATATAATTGAAGAAGCGCGCGCGGCTCTCTCCGGCAAGGATAAATCGTGAAGAGTGCCATTATGCTGGACATGTCGCCGATGGACATGCGCGATACATTTCTTGCGCGACTTTATGATGCCGCCAGGATTGACCCACGCATCATGATTTTATCGGACGATTTCGGCGCGCCGATGCTGGATCGCTATCGTCAAGACTTGCCCGATCAATTCATCAATGCCGGTATTTCCGAGCAGAACATAATCGGTGTAGCGGCGGGACTTGCGGCATCCGGTTTCCGACCGGTGGTGTACAGCATCGCAACTTTCACAACGTTGCGGTGTTTCGAGCAGATCAAGATCGACCTTTGCGTGATGAATTTGCCCGTGACGATTTTGGCCGTTGGCACGGGTTACGCCTATAGCGGTGACGGCCCTACACATCACGCCACGGAAGATATCGCTGTTATGCGTACGCTGGCCAATTTAAGCATTTACTCGCCGTGTGAGCCGGCGCAATGCATTCATCTGGCAGCTACTGTCGGCACAACTGCTGGTCCACGCTATATTCGCCTCGACCGTGGCAAATGGCCGATCTTGGGTCTGAACGACAACGATATGGAAACGGGGTTGCGAGTTTTCGGCGACGGACGCGATTGCGCGATCATCACCACCGGCAATATGGTTCATCGGGCGCTGGAAACGAAAGAGTACCTTGCCAAAGAAAATATCGATGTGAAGGTGATCGATCTTTACCGGCTGAAGCCGGTGGATAGCAAAGCCTTGCTCGAAGCGCTCGGCGGCGTTTCCTGTATTGTGACTTTGGAGGAGCAAAGCATTCACGGTGGCCTTGGCGGGATTGTCTCCGAGTTTCTCATCGATACCGGGCATCCAGCGCGAGCGGCGCGTTGTGCGATTGCTGACGATTTGCTCTACGCCTACGGTGCGCGCGACCGACTACAAGTCGAAAGAAAGCTAGATATGAGCGGCGTCGGTGCTAAGGTAAAACAATTGATGGCGTGCAAGAATTAAACCCGTAATTACACCGCACCTTTTTTTGCCTTAGCAGGGATGTTGCGCATGGCGCTTCCTACCGGCCATGCGGATTGCCATTTCGTCCATCCTTCGGGTCCGCCGCCGCAGCGGGCGGCAAGCACGCGCTGGGATGCCCCATCCAGCCCTGCATCAAGCGGCCAATCGGAAAGAACCGAGACTTCTGCAGGGAGGGGTCGAAGCAGCATCCTGCCCCACAGACAACGCGCTACACCAGCCGACCAGTGCAATCCTGATTGCCGGTGGTAGTGTGTTGCCGCCTCGATTATATGCGATTGCACATCTTCAAGCAGATTTATCCGCTCTGGTTCGAGAATCGATCCTGCACATTGAGGTGTGCCGTCATCAGTATAGTCGAAAAGAGGGCCTGCCGACACGGCAGTGAAGATCTCCATAAGCTCGGGCGTACGGGCATAGGCATCGGCAAACCAATCTGGCGAACCATTTTCGGCGAGAAAGCCGTCCAGTGTACACCCAGCTTGTCTTGCCCATTTTGTTCCAGCAGTCGTGACAAAATTGAGCCCATGTATCGCGGTTCCATGACGATGAGCCGTAAGGATTGTCTGCAGTGATCTCTGTGCATTGCCGGCGCAGGCGAAATCCACCAACAAGGTTTCGTGATGTGGCGATTCCGCCATTACACACCAATGCTGCATGAGCCGCGCCGCAAGCGCCTTTCCTCTGGCGCGAATCTGCGGCAGCAAATTCTGGTTTTTCCAATAAACCATTAATTGTCGGGCATCGTCGAGATTAAGCGGCTTGTGTGGCTCAGGCCCCAAATAAGGTAAATCTGCCAATCTTTCGGTAGCCTCGGTGGGGGTTATAGGTTGTAAGCGTGTTCGCACCAGCCAGTTGAGCAGCGCTTCGTCGTCGCCACATCCGAATGCTGCGCGCATGCCGAGATCGCGATTAAGCCATAGCTCTCTTACTGGAAGACCATACAAATTCTGCAAGAGCTTACCGGGTAACCAACCGTCGCGCATGACAGCCAAACAGCAAGCACCCTTGTGTTGTTTTATTTGCGCGGCGATCCATTGGACGAAGCTAACCAGTACAGGGGCCACAACCCACACGGCAATCCGGTGACAGTCGGAGGGCAGCGATGTTGCCGTATCTAAGCGTAATTGACGAATAAATTCCAGATTATCCACAGGTATTTGATATTGGATGGCAAAAGATTTTTCTGATTCATATAAATTATCTGGAGTGTAAGCAGATAACATTCAAACTATCTCCGCTCGTCAAGCAGACAAATAGCGCCGGCGGTGTCGAAACAACGAATACCAAGGGTTTTGACAGCTTCCTGCCGTTCGCGAAAACTGTCATCGATGAGAACAGCATTTTTTCCTCTAATCAAACCTGCTTTCGGTGTTTGAGGATCAGGAAGATGGAAAATCTGGTCGAACAAGTTACCTATGCGAAACTTGGCCAATGTTTCCTGTAAATTCCCCGGATGATGAGTAATCAGATGTACAGGTATGCCCCGATTGCGACATTGAAAAATAAGAGCAACAAGTCGCGTATTAACTTCACCTCGTATAATCAGTGTATCGTCGAGATCGATATAGAGCGCATCGATAGGGCGGTCATAAACAAAGCGTGTATTGAGGCTGCGCCCCATCGACATAGTTATATCGATCGCATCAATTTGGATCATATGGCCGGCCGATTCATAAAGATTGAGCAAGGGGAAGTTAGGTCCTGTTACACGATTCAAGGCCATGCTACCAGCAATGCGAGGGGCAATCTCAAGCAGACAAGGTTGGCCCGATGCATCTTCCTTGGTTTGGAAAAACCATGCGCCGCGCAAATCAAGACAACTTGATATTTTCTTTGCCCATTCCTGTGCAAATGGCAGATTTTTCGTGCGCGTGAGAGTCGAAATACCGGCTTTCGTTTGCAAACGTTCCCGCGCCCGTGCAAAGAGGACCTCGCCATGTTGGCTAAAGCAATCGACAGTATACTCACGGCCCGGTAGATATTCCATAACCAGTAAATCGGGGTTCGATGCAAGCGCGATATTCAAGTCGGTGAAATTCTCTATGCGGCGGGCATGTTGACTGCCTTGGCCGCGATCCGGTTTAACAAAAATTGAAAATTGTATATTTGGGTCGCCGGCTTTCCATAATCGCGGAACGCGTATGCTGCCCTCGACCGATGCATACGTCGCCTGCTTCGAGCGGCAAATTCTGCATGTAGCAACGTTCGAGGTTATAATTTGTGCCGTCAGTGCCTTTGCATGCTCGGCTAGCCAAAGAAGAACATCGTCATGGGCGGGAAAAATAGCGTCGATACGATATTCAGCAATAAGCGTCTGCAAGTGGATAAGGCATGTCGGATCTACTATAGAGGGAAGTTCATAAAGGCGTTGGAAGTGAAAGTCAGCCAGCCCGACATGTGCTTGGTTCGCACCATGTAATATAACTTCCTTGCTATCCCCAAGCGCGTGGTTGATCTCAAAACCGATTTCACTCGCGGCTGGAAAGACAAGAACGTTCCATGGATAGTTTTTTTTAAGAGGCATTAAGATCCAAAAGATAAAGAAACAACGTGCCTCTGATTGTAAAGGTTACAATCCGTTTGGGAAAGGTCACAGATTTCGGTGGTTGCCGGTCTTTGCCGAACATTTTTACTCTTATTTTAAGGGGTTAACCTGAATTCAGGATTAAGTACGTGCGCGCAGAAATTGTGGAACTAGAACGCCGGAATGGAATTTCGGAAGCCGAATAACCGCCGGTGAAAAGACGCTCCTCTAGCTTTTGCTTCAGCCAAAGAGGGTTCAAATCGGGATTTTGGCAATGGAGCGGGTGAAGGGAATCGAACCCTCGTCGTAAGCTTGGGAAGCTTGTGCATTGCCATTATGCTACACCCGCAGGGCAATAGACATTACCAAGAGTGGGTAAAGCTTTCAATTGCCGGGCAGTGGAGATTATTCGGCGTTTTTGATTTTGTTCAAAATATCAAAATTACCTTTTTTAAGCTCATTGCCGGATTGATGCGAAAGCCTGACGGCCTCGCCGTAGGCAAGCAGCTGATTATCGTCGCTGATGATGTCGCCGTTGGCGGCCCAGAGCCGTACTTGTTCGGGATTAAGGAAAACAGCTTGACGGATTTTGGTTTCGTCATATTCGCGTTTTACCGGATCGCGGGAAAAGCCAGGCCATCGGGCTCCAAGCTCTACGCCGTCATTCATGCTGCCAAGCAGAATGCCGGTTTTGGAGTCCGGATCGATCCAGAGTATTGCATTCGGAAACACGCTTTGAAACGTTTTTGCGATCGATGCCGCATAGCGTGATGCCACCAAATGAAACGGTACCCATTGCGCGATGATGCCCTTGGAGCCAAGGCGCTGCCGGGCAAGCTGATAAAATTCTTGGGAGTAAAGCGCGTTTACACCGGCGAAATTGGGCGGCATCGGCTCAAGCGTAATAACGTCATATGTCCTGGTCGAGCGGCGCATATAGGCACGGCCGTCCATGACAATGGTTTTCACGCGCGGATCGCCGAGCACATTTTGATTGGCGTCAAAATTATGGGCGAGCTTGAATACGCGCGGGTTAATATCGACTATGTCCAGCGACCGGGGATTTTCGCGTCTCACGGCATTGGCCGTTTGCCCGGTGCCGAAACAGATAACAAGTGCGTCTTTGGGATTTGGATGAAGCAGCATCGGTAAATGCCCCATCCAGACCATGTAATGCTCTGTGCCTTTTGCATCCGCCCCAAATTGCGCAGCCGCCAAAAATCCGTTGATGAGGAGCGCACGGCCGCCATCATCATATTCTACAGCCGAAACGGTTGCTTCGGGCCCCTCGTAAAATTCGAGGATTTTTTTAAGCGAGAAACGCTGACCATATACAAAATGGCCCTCGATCCGCGTGCGGCCAAGCCCGGCTTCCTGCGTTACCGCTACGAGCAATGCAGCAAGTGCAATGGCCGCCCATAATTTGCGGCTGCGTGGCACGGAAACGATAAGGCTGGTAACGATTACAAGACAACCGATGAACCAGGACGAACGCGCGAGGCCCATGCACGGCAGTAAAATCCATGCCACGCCAATCGAGCCCGCGATTGCCGCCAGTGTGTTAGCCGCATACAGCAGGCCCCAGCGGTGTGAAGAACGCTGATCTTCGAGAATCCAGGGAAACGCTATTCCCAGAAGCAATACGGGAGGACCGATGGCCGTAAAGGCCAGAATAAACCAGTCGAAGCTTAATAAAACGGGCGGTTCGATATTAAAATGAACGAAATGATCGAACCGTTCCATAAGAGGCGTAATGAGAAGAATTAGAATGCCAGCTAGGCCGATAATTGCGCCGAGAGGCGTTTTAATTTTCTTGAGAATCGGCGCAAGACCGGCTGCAAAGCTAAGTGCAAGAAGCACGGCGGCAAGCATGATCGCAAAAGCATCCGTCGTGCTTTGAAACGCAGCAGTAAAAGAACGAAACCAGATAATTTCAAGAGCGAATGTTGCAAAGCCGGTGATCGACACAACGCCTGTTTGTGCGCTTTCTGGTAATCGGGATTTTATTTTTTGCCGGCCTTCATTTTTAGGTTGAGACTTTATTTGCCGGTCAAACACCAATGCGGTAACCGCAACAGCAACGTTAACGGCAGCGATAATCCAGCCCGCATGAATGATGCCGAAGGCAGGCATAAGAAAAAACGCCACAACCAGGGCGCCAATAGCGGCGCCCAATGTATTAAAGCCGTAAAGCGCAGCAATCGAGATGCGATAATATCCGGCGATTACTCCGAAAACCGGCAATGTGGCACCCATGCACATCGCTGGAATGATTATGGCGGCGATAATCGAGAATATGAAAACCAGTGGCGCCAGATGCGGCGCAGCTACATAAACCGAGGTATCGATACTTTCGATCATACGAAATACGGCGGCGAGCAGAAGTCCTGAAATACCGATGATGAATTCAAGAACTCCATAAAGCCTGAATGGCCGAAATGATGATTTATTTTTGAACGCATGGCCGGCAAGAAAGGCGCCCAGACTCAAGCCGCCCATCATCACAGCCAGAGTAATCGCCGTGCCCCATGCTGAGATGCCGAGAACCAGGGAAATTTTAATTTGCCATATGACCTCCCAGGAAAGGGATGCGAGCCCGCTGGCAGTAACCAGCAGGTATAGCCAGACCGGTTGAGAATTTTTGCGGAGAATTGCCATGAATACCTTCGACAGAACAACAAAACACCACGTTTACTTAACTTCGATCCTTTCCTCGCCACCCGACATCCATCCATTGCCAGAAAACGGCCGGGCGGTGGCCGGAGAAAGACCATAGGACCCCGCCTGTCCGGTTTTTACAAGATAGGCAATACGCCACGAATCCTTGTCGGCAGCAGGAAGGACGGCATCAATACCATAGGCCCCGGCCTCACAAGAGGATGCAGCCGCTGGAGAAAGATTTTTTAACCAGGCCCATGATGCCGTATTGGCATCAAGCGTACATCCGATGACAGACAGGGCGCCGCCTGTGACATCGTGAATCAGAAGTTTTTGGGTACGGCTTTCATCGCCGGAACGAGGGCCTTCGAGTGTAACAATATAAGTTTCGCCCTCGTCTAGCTCATTTGCGGCTCGTTCATTGCCGTCCATTTGATATATATGACGCGTGATGGATGCAGTTTTTTCAGTGCGCAGTGGTTTTCGTTCACTTTCGGTTACGAACAACGACTTATCCATGGAATTGCGGATGGATTTGGCGAATGGATTGATGACGAGAATTCCATTTTGGGTTTTGCCGGCGCCATTGATGTCGGCGTTCCAGTTGCCGCTGCGCATATTGACAACCCACAAAGCGCGAAGAAACGCCGCTTGCGCTTCTATGTCATATGACGGCGAATGCGTAAGATCAGCGGATAATTTCTGCAGTATGGGCAACAAATCCTGCGGATTGGAAAGCGGATTTTCTGCCGCGACCGGCAGCAACTGGGGCGTTGTAGAAAGCTGGTCGTGCAGGACTTTGAGCCAGAATCCCGCTTTATCGTTATCGCCGCTTTTCGCCAGCGCGGCAGAAAGCTGCGCCATGGCAAGCGGAGGCAAAGTTTTATCGGCACTGGTTTCGGCAAAATAACGCAGGCTTGAGACATCAAGCCTGTCGGTCGCTGCAAGCGAGGCAAAAGCAGCCGCGCGCGCAGGCCGTTCGGCTTCGTCGAACCAGGTGTTGGACAATCTTTGCCGTAACCAGCCCGCTGCTGCATCGGCGGCAGGTTTTGCCGGATCAGCGCTTGCAAGAACACGCAAGGCTGCAGCGGTACTGACAAAATCGCCATCGCCGCCGGGCAATACCGGGAAACTGCCATCGAGCCTCTGCCGTGCAAGCAGACGCTGAAGAATATCTTTTTGACGAGCCTGCAAAGCAACTGCGGGCAAAAAACCGGTGCGGGCAAGCACATCCTGCCATAATTGCGTAGCCAGATACCATGAAGCCATCTCCGTGGTTGTTATCAGCGATGCTGCGATCAAATTCCCCAGAATTTGCGGGGCATCAAACAATGGCTGGGGAGAAAGGAATAATACAGCTTCCGGATTCGTTTTCGCCCGCGGCTTTTCCCGCACAGGAGACGACCAGGTCTGGCGCGGAGCAATCTCAGTCTTGGAAACCGTATCGAGCATCCAGCCCTTGCCAGCAACAGCAATCGGCCATAGATGACTGAATCGCGTATCACGAATGTCCGTAATATCGAGCTTTAACTCTTTCGTTCCGGCTTCCTGTGCGATCAAATCGAAGGGGAATATTTTCTGCGTTTTTGCTGGTACTGCTATTTTTCCATCCGGCATCGGATCGGTTTTGAGGCCAACGGCTGCAGTCATAATATAACGATAGGTATTGGTTGCCGTTCCGTTATTTCTGAGCCCAAGTGAAAGACGTGCAGCATCCCCTTCCCGTAACAGAGGAGGAACAGATAAATCCACATCAAAGGCCTGTCGTACCGGAACCGTCCAGTCTTTCTGTAGCCACTGATTTTGGCTTGAAACGAGAATTTTAAATCTAAGATCGCCTGAATAATGAGGTACTGATACATGCACGATTGCCTTGCCGGAATTATCGATTTCAGCCGGCGGAACAATGATGGTCGCAGGAACCAGGTCAGAACTTTCTCCCATGACAGGCACGGCGAGAACATTCAGAAAAGCAGGCCTGGCGATCAAATTACCGACGGCAACCGGAAAGATAAACTCCTGTCCTCCGGTTATGTGATCCAATCCTGCAGGTAATGTAATAGCCGGTTCTTTTTGCGTTTGCTGGATTGGAAAATCGATCTGTCCGGCAAGGAGCGCCGTGCCAATGTCGGTTTTTTCTCTTGCCTCGATGCGAACACGAATTTGGTTGCCCCAGCTGTCCTCCGGAACAAAAGAAAATTCATTATCGCCTGCCTCGCGGGCTTCGAAGGCAATTTTACGAATATGATCATCGGCAAGGATGAGGTTGACCAAAGCGGGGTGATCAAGCGTGAAGCGGATTTTTGCAGTTGTCTTTGGTTGTAATGGAGTCTGGTCTGCAGTGATTTTAAGGTCAGTAGGTCGCGTTTGGCTTTCTTTTAGAAAGCCCCATCCGGCATCAAATCGGTAACGCGCTAAAATCGCGCCATCAGCATTGGTGATTTCAAGAGTGTATGAACCTGCGGTAACGCGCCAGCGAATGAAATTGGCGCCCGCGGCTTTTACATCGATCAGGCCGCCACCAATGCGCCGGCGCTGTTGCAACTGTTTATATTCCCAACGTCCTTCGGACTGGTACCAGGAGAAATTCCGGCCTTCTTCGTAAATCTGATATTTGAGCCCTGAAGCATCGTGGCGTTTGTTATCGCCGCCAAGGGCAACGATATCAAAGCGCGCAAGACTGTTCTCGGCGAATTTTCCATCCGGAGCCATGGGTTTGATGCCGATAACATAATCACTCGGCTTTACCGGCAGAGATATTGGATCTGGGTCGAATGCGCCAGCAACAGGATCTGCATGAATTGTAATGTTAGCCGTATGCAGCGGCGCGAGACCGGAAGGAGGCTTGGCATTTATATGAAGCTGGGCCGCACCGTTAGCATCAGTAAGAAATGAGGCAATAGCGACGGGCGTTTCATCGGGTTTTTCGCCATTGCCGAAATGATAGTCGCTCCATCCGGACAAAATATCCGGCGCCGTCCATTGCACATACACATGCCCGCTAATGTAGGATGCCAGCTTACCGCTATCGGTTTTGCTTTTAATGGACAAATTAATATCGCCACTGTTGTCCAAGGATGTTTGATCTGTGGCGGCTTCGATGTGTGGCGCAAGCTTGTTTGATGTGACTCGCAATGCGGTTTGCGCTAATGAACGCCCATCCGATTGCTGCCATTGCAACAACCATTTGCCGTTCATGAGCGGAGCGGATAATGAAAAAGTCGAAACACCGGCCTTGCCGTCGGGAACCGGTAAAGTTGCATAAAGGCTGTGATCGGGGCGAAGAAGCTGCAATGTGCTGTTCGGCGTTGTTACCGCATCTCCGTGAATATTGCGGTCTGTGAGCGTAAGATAAACCTGACCGCCCGGCGCATAAAATGGCCGGTCCGGCGCAATGCTCGCCAACATGCCGGATAATATGTAATGGCTTTCAGGAATTACGTTATCTTCCTCGGACAAATCGGCAAAATCTGCATCGCCGGAATCGGTTAATCCGACAATGATTGCCGCATCGCCGCGTTTATCCTGAGGCATGGCAAGAAATGCAGAACCGTTCGCATCGCTTTTGCCTTCCATCATGGTTTGTTGGTCATGATTAAGCAGTAAAAGCTTTACATTTTTTGCAATCGCCGATACATCGGTGTTTTGCGTTTCGACAAAAAAACCATCACTTTTGCTGAAAACATCTATGTTGAGATCGGAATAAAGAAACCATTGTGCCGCAAGCGGCCCCAAGTTGGGTTCCGATTTTTTAAATTTTACCGAAGCAGCTTTATCGGTTGCGACTACCAAATAAAGGCCCGGCGTTAATACTCCAGCCATTTTTCGTAACGGCAATGAACGCTCGACCCCTTGGTTGGCGGTTTCAACATCGTCATTATCGATCAATGCCAGTTCGCCCTGCCATGCTAACTGGCCGTTGTCTTTAGCGAAGGTCATGCTTTCAGAAGGGGCAAGCGTCGTCTGCATGCGCTGACGATAGGCATCCGCCATGCGCGCGGGATCGGTGACGCGGTACAACAGAATCTTTACACGCTCGACATTAACAGCACGTAGCACGGGATCGCTATCACGATAATGCGGAAGATTACCCGCACCCGGATCGCCGGCAAAAGCGAGCGCCGGGGTGCGGTCGGGGATAGTGAACGATAATTTGTAAGGCTCGGTCAGTTTTTCGCCATGCGCGCCGCGTAGATCGGTAATCGTGAGGCCGTAATCTTCCTCATGCGCCAACGACAGCAGGCATAGTGTGGTTGTAGATATGCTGACATTCGCCGGAACAATTTGAATGGTTTTGCTTTCAGACTGCAAATGGATGGCACCCAGAATGCGATCGCGGTCGGAAAGATCGAGTGCATGATCGAGTTCCAGGCAAAACTCGGCCTTATCCTGTTCGGCATTGATGCTGGGACGCAACACATGGAGCGTGCCGTCGGATTGATCCTGGGCGCGCGGATTCCATGGCGCAAGCAGCACCAGGAGAAACAAAGCTATGAAAAGGCGGATATTCATGGATAAGGCGGGATCGTATCGATAGTTGCAAGGTTTTAGCAAACGGATTAGTTGATAGAAACATCTCATCGCAGTTTCAGGGTATCTATATGCGGCTTTTGCGTTACGGAGAAAAAGACCAGGAAAAACCGGGCTTGCTTGACCAAGAAGGCCGCATTCGCGATTTATCGGCAGTTGTAAGCGATATTAGCGGCGATGTTTTAAGCGATGCCGGCCTTGCCCGTTTAAAAACCATAAATATGAACAGCCTGCCCGTGGCGGATGGATCGCCACGCCTTGGCCCGTGCGTATCCGGAGTGGGCAAGGTAGTGGGCGTTGCCATTAATTATAAGCTTCATGGCGTGGAGACCGGATCGAAACAGCCTAGTGAACCCACTCTTTTTCTCAAAGCAACAAGTGCAATTTCAGGTCCCAATGACGATATCGTACTCCCCAAAGGCTCACAAAAAACCGATTGGGAAGTGGAGCTTGGCGTTATTATAGGAAAGCGTGCCAAGAATATATCCGAAGATATCGTGTTGGAACATGTCGCCGGTTACTGCGTTCTAGATGATGTATCCGAACGCGCATTCCAGCTAGAGCGGGGCGGCCAACAGCATACCAAAGGCAAAAGCGCGGATAGTTTTTGCCCCCTGGGCCCCTGGCTAGTTACCCGAGATGAGATATCAGACCCCCAAACCCTCAAACTATGGACCGATGTAAACGGGAAAAAAATGCAGAACGGAACGACAGCAGACATGCTGTTTCCGGTTGCCAAGCTGATCGCCTATATCAGCGAATTTATGACTTTATTGCCTGGCGATGTGATCGCAACCGGTACACCGGACGGCGTGGGGCGCGGGCGAAACCCACCACAATATTTACGCGCCGGAGATATTGTGGAACTTGGCATCGAAGGTTTAGGAAAACAAAAACATAAAGTTGCTGATTAGGGTTTGGCGGTTTCGCCGGTTTTTGACGGAGCCGCCGTTTCACTACTGGCCGCCGGCTTAACATTGGGCTTGTCCGGAGCCGCACGATAGGCGTTCAGAAAGCCGCGGAACAAATCGACATCCGAGATTTTTGATTGCACGGCGCTGATATCTTTCAACTGCGTCACTTTTTCCGGCTGAGTAAGCACGCGGAACGTGTCGTTTTGCGGCATAGGCGCCATGGCGGCGCTGAAATCGACCGCCAGCTTACCAAGCCCCGCCTGATCGTTGGCAAGAGAAAGCGCTATCGCACAGTTGACGAGCCAATCAGCCTGCTGCGCAATCAAGGTTTCGCCTGCTTTCGGCGGTGGGCCGATAAGCTCGAGAAGTTCTGTAGAAGCATCCGCCCAGCGCTGCGCATGCATAAGGATATCGGCACGCAGCATTTTTGCATCTTTACTATCGTTCGATTTGAGGAGTTCGAGCGCGTCGTCGGTCTTGTTCATTTCCGAAAGCGCTTTTGCCCGCAACAACTGGCGCTCCGCCAGCAAATCGGCCGGATAGGAATTATCGTTACTTTCATCCAGTGCCGAAAGAGCTGCTTCAGGCTTATGATCGAGCAGTCGAATGGCGGCTAGCCGCGCGCCTACACGGCCTTTGTCTAATCCTTGCAGGTGATTTTTCACAAGCTCTTCGAGCAGTCCCGCCGCCTGGTCCAAAAGATCTATGGCGACAAGGCGCTCAGCAAGATTGCGCATGACGGCATTGCCGTCGTTACCAATCGGCATAAGCTCCCGGTATTGCTGATAAAGCGTGAGGGCATCTACCGCCGAAAGATCGGGCGCGAGATCGCCCAAAAAAACATCGCGGAAGATGCTCGCCATTTCTGCGCGGATTTGTGGAGCCATCGGGCTTTTTGGATAAAGCTGGATCGCCTGGTTAAGTATGTTGAGGCCTGCTTTTACATTCTTGGCTTGAATATAAAACTCTCCAAGGCGGTGCAGAATATCAAGCTCGAGATCATCTCCGCGCCAGCCGAAACGCAACGCTTCCAGCCTGTCGGCAGCTTTGGCCGGAGTTGTTGCACCGGTTGCAACATCAAGATCAAGCAATGCCAACTCTGCTCTTACACGATAAAGACGGTCGTTCGATTCCGTGACTTCTTTCCATAATTCCTCAGCGGCCTGGGTGCGGCCTTCCTTGCTGTGAATGACTCCGTGCAGATATTCAATCGCTGGATCGATTTCAGAGCTATGAGGTCCGTTTTCGAGCCGGTCCAGCCAATCCTTGCCTTCACGATCTTTTCCTGCGGCAAGCGCAGATTCTATTGCGAGGACTGAAAAGCGGGAGAAAAATGGCTCAGGATAGCCTGCCAGTATACTTTCGGTTGTAGCAAATTTTTGTTCGGCTATCACCCAGTTGCGTAACTCCGCATTCGCTACTGCCTGCCATAATACTGTTTCCGGCTGTCCTTTGAGATCGAAATTTTCGAATGCGGCCAAACCATCTTCCGGCTGGCCCGCAAGTATTTTCGAAGCGCCGTACAGCCCCATAAAATCCGAATGCGTCATTAAATCTGGCATAAGGAGTGAAAGATAATGCAACAAGGCTGTTGCTTCGGAGCCGTTGCCGTTCGCGAAATAGAACCGGGCAAGCTCCAGCCGCGCGCGATTTCGCTCTGCTTCCGGAACGTCAACTATCGTTTGCTGCAAGCGCTGGCGTGTTTCGGTGAAAGTTTCGTTAGGCTTGCCGCGCCAGGCGGTAAAATCAAACAGCGATTTTCCGGCGGCGGCAGCTTTCGACTTCTGGCTTGATTGCTGCGAAGCACCGGTATCATTTGCACTAGAAAGACGTAACCCGCCATCGGCCGTGATCTCGATGCCGTCCGACACTTCGCGAACAACGAGTTTATCGGTCAGAGGCTCGATGACGAGGCCCTGCGCAGCAGGAATAATGCGAAAGTCGGCCATGCGGCGTGCAACACTGAAAGCTTCCGTTTGCCCAAGAGGAACGAGTATGAGTTGATCGCCGACTATTGGATCAGTGAACTGTACAGGTTCCGGCGCATCCGCCAAAGGCAGGAGATATCGGGCGCCAAGCGCAAAATCGGGTTGCGCCACCAAAGCCGTGCTTACGGGAATTTCGATGTGCTGTTTGCTCAGAAAAATGCGCCATGTGGTGTTTTCGCGGGTCGCACGGATTTCGGCATCGGCCGGCACGGCAAAACGCCATCCGCTTGCCTTCGCTAGATCGAGCGGTTCTAGATCGACAAGAGGCGCCGGTTGGCCGGCTGTAAGAACAGGTAAATCGAATGTGAATTTGCGATCGAAAACGATATAGGCATAGCCTGCTCGTTGAAAAATTGCAGCGCGCGTTGATACGTGCGGATCGAGCGACACAACTAGCTGGCTTGCCGTACCAAGATCGGCCAGAGATTTGGCTTTAGCCGGTTCGGAAGAAGATGGCGGCACAGCTGGAGATTCTGCGAGTGGTGCTGCAGCGGCCGCTTTTTCCGGATTTGAGGATGGCGGTGGAGTTTCAGGCGCAGGCGGCGGCACTGGTGGCGGCGTAACAGCAGCTGCAGCCGTGGCTGTATTATCAGCCGTCTTTGCAGGTTGCGGCGCAGGTGCTGGAGTTGCCGGTGTTGCTGTTTGCACCGGCGCCGGAGGTTGGGCGGGTGCTTGTGTTGGAGAAAGCGCAGCTGAAGGTGAAGGCGCGGAAACGGGTGCAGCCGTTGCACTCTGTGCCGGCAATGAAACGGGCGGCGGCTTGGGCGTCTCCGCCGTCTTTTTCGGTTCTACCTGAGTTGGAGCCGCGGCACCACGGATATCGACGACAACGGATTTACCACTGATAAAATCTTTAAGCGTTGCATGAGAATCGATCGAAAAAGAAACCGTAAGGTCTCCTTTCTTATCGCTGCTAAAAGAAAAATCATGTATGCGGGATAGATGCGTCGATAAAATATCGCGGGCATTAAGTTTTGCCGACGCCGAGAAATGAATTGTTACCCGGCTGCCGTCACGATGAATGCGATAAGGAACCGATTTCGGCCAATCGAATACCAGCCGCTCAAAATCGCTATGGATGCCGGCGCGTGCAACAATTACTGGCGATTGAGTTTGGGCTTCAGTAGATGTTGCTTGAAACAACACCAACAGGCCTGCTAGCAACAAGAATCCGCAGCGCAAAAAGGAAGTGAGAATTCGTGGCATAGTGGGAAATTGAAAGCAGCGCAGGGGGTTTCTTGTTTCGGCTGATGGCGAGTACTTGAGAATGTATTAGATGACACCGAGACGCAAGAATAGGTTAGGAATGCAGAAACTGCTACTATTTCTAAACCTGCGCACTACCAGAGCGCAGAATCCACAGACAAAGAAGCCGCCCTCTGGGCGGCCCAAGTTCGAAAAGAGGAAGTCCGGTTTAAGCAACAACCGAATTGTTGCCTTGATCACTCTTATGCTGCGTTTCCGGCGTCGACTTGGTCTGCCCGCTGGAAGTCAGGCCGGCACGTAAATAGGCGACAACTGCCGCAGAAGGAATCTGAGACTGGACTTGTCCATTCGTGCTGAGAAATTGAGTAATAACCCCAGCGAGAGGATCAACCACGATGCGGGGTGATATGGGTGTATTGGAACTCCCGACCAAAGGCTTGACGTCAACGCTGTTGGGTTGATTCGTGTTGACCGGCGTGGACACAGCCGTATTCGATTGCGCCTGCGGCGGCGCATTGCCGGGGGATGAGATGGTGTTTACTGCGTTTGTCATGTTACTCACCTCACTCCGATTTCAAGAAGCGCCTGAACACCGAAGCATGACTGCCATCATTTACATACAGATACACTTTTTAGAGTAATCGATATATTTTGCCTTGACAAGTAAAATAATTTATGAACGCCCGAGTATTTCTGTATTGTTAAGGTGCTGTAAACTGAATCGCGAAATTTCTTCACGATTTTACTTTTACCTTTCGTTGATCTTTCCTTAACCAAGTGTTAGCCAGATGTTCCCTTTCGCCTGATAGCTGGGAATTTTTCATTGCCTTCACCACTTGCCATTAGCTGGACGCTTTCCACCATATCTGGTTATGGCATTTACGGGCTGTATATTCTCATGCAATTTCTGCGCCGCGGTGGAACGCAGATTATCCTGACCAACAAACCGGCTATAACCACCCTACCCCCGCTGACTGAGTTGCAGGTAACGCCTTTTTTCGAATTGGCCCGCAAACTGAACGCATTCAGGGCTGAAAACCCAAAGGAAATATTGAGTTTTGACCATGCTGTTTTGCACGGATGCGGCAATGATTTTTCGGGTTTTGAAGGACAGGATCGAGTTTGGGGAAAACCGAATGTCGCCTGTGCCGCGATCGAAAATCTCGTTTGCACCGATCATGGGCGCGAAATTTCAGGTAACTACGACGTATTCATAGCCATCTCGCGCTGGAATGAGGCTTTTCTGCGTAGCCTGAATGTGGGACCAGTTCATCTTTGCCACCAAGGAATTGACACGACGCTGTTTCAGCCGGGTCCCCGCTCCGATTTATGGCGCAATCGCTTTGTTATTTTTTCCGGTGGTAAATTTGAATTCCGCAAGGGCCAGGATATTGTTCTTGCTGCATTTAAGCGCTTTTATGCGCAGCACCCCGAAGCTTTGCTAGTTGTTTGCTGGCAGAATTTATTAATGCCGGATGCCGCTGCATTCGAGCTTGCAGGACACTGCCAAGTTATGCCGCAAGCTGCTGAAAATTATGGATTAAAGCTGACGCCATGGCTCTTGAGTCAGGGACTGCCGCAAGAAAGTTTTATCGATCTTCCCTTTACCCATAATCTTCTGATGCCAACAGTTTTGCGTGAATGCGATGTAGCTGTGTTTCCAAACCGCTGTGAGGGCGGCACGAATTTGGTCGCAATGGAATGCATGGCATGCGGCGTGCCAACCTACGTTTCCTACAATACCGGCCAAAAGGATCTCGTCGATTTACTCGGTTGCGGTGCGTTCCGTACGCAAAAACCTGTAAAGCCGCGGGCAGGCATGCAAACCCTAGAAGATTGGGGCGAAACAGGGGTCGATGAAGTAATGACAGCGCTCGAATTTGTTTACAATAACCGTGCTGATACTGCACGCAATGCTGCTGCAATTGCAGAGAAAATCAAAACCTGGGAATGGGGATTGCAGAACGAAAAATTGCTTAAAACAGTTTGCGATCAGCCCTATGGAGGGAAAGCGTGACGAAGCCGTTTATCGTGGTTGGAACTCCCTGTTTTGGCGGCGTTGTAACGCAGGATTACGCAATGTCGCTCATCAAGCTGACCGCTTTTGCGCCACAAGCCGGCTTTGATGTGGCTGTGGTAATGCTTGGAAATGACGCGTTAATCACGCGCGCACGCAGTGCTATCGTGGCCAAATTTCTGGATAATCCCGCCGCAACGCATCTGTTGTTTGTCGATGCGGACATCACTTTTGCGCCTGAATTTGTGCTGCGCATGTTGCAATTCGATAAGGATTGTGTGGCAGGGCTTTACCCTGCGAAAATCATCGATTGGCAACAATCTTTACAGCGTTTCGGGCAAAGCGATGAAACCGTTGAGGAAGCCGGCCTGGCTTATGTCGGCGAGGTTTGTGCCGGTAATTCTCTCAAGACCGAAAATGGTTTCGCCACAGGTACTTATGCAGGAACCGGATTTCAGCTTATCAAGCGCAATGTGTTCGAAAGGCTGATGAGGGCGCATCCGGAAACCAAGTACAAGCAATTACATGCATTCCCGCGCATTAGTCAACCAAGCGATAATCTTTATGCTTTGTTTGACTGCATGATCGATCCCGAGACAGGAACATATCTCAGCGAAGATTACGCGTTTTGCCGCCGGTGGAGAGCTTTAGGCGGAGAAATATGGCTCGATTTCACCAGCCGGCTCACGCATAGCGGGTCGTACAGTTTTCGCGGCAATGCTTCTGCGCGGTATCAAGATATTTTATCCGGAACTGCAACGAAAACCTCGTAAACAGCAAATTTTTCCTTGCACCGGCAATTTTTGCCGGAAAAAATTTCCCCTTATCGTCCTACTAGGCAAAATTTGCCGGGTTGTTGGGCATTTATCATCGTTAACAGCTTGATCCCTCACGATAGGCGTTCCCGACTCGGCTGGCATAATTCTGGCATCATGTTTTGCGCCGACAAACTCAAATTCACGTTAGTGAACAAAAGGTTAACGGCATACCCTCGTGGAAGGAGTCCGCGGTCAACCTTGAAAGGAGTTCCTACCCATGACTATTAGTTCGATTACACTAAGTGCATCGGCCTATGCGAATTTACAGGCTTTGCAAAACCTAGCAGCTCAGTTGGGCCAAACTCAGCGAGCCTTAGCCAGCGGTAAAGTGGTCAATTCAGCCAGCGATAATGCAACGGCCTTCTTCCAATCGGAAGGTTTTTTGCAATCGGCGAACGACTTGTCGAACGTAAAAAACAACCTTTCGACGAGCTTGTCGACGGTGAACTCGGTCAATAACTCGCTTGGTAATATCACAACTGTCGTCAATCAGTTGCAATCGATCACAACCTCGGCTCTGCAGGACAGCGATACGACCGACCGTAAGAAGTTTGCGTCGCAATTCAACAGCCTGCGTACACAGCTGGATCTACTGGTCAATGACGCGACCTTCAACGGTACCAACCTGCTCAATACGACAACCAGCAAGTTGGTTGTGTTCTTCGATGCGAAGAACGCGACGGCATTGACGATTGCTGGCGTGAACGTGACCTCAGCCGGTCTTCACATCAGCGTGGCACAAAATGCGTTTGCGGCCACAACCGACATCAACACGGCAACGTCGCTACTGTTGACGGCGATCTCGACGCTTCGTACTGATGCCCAAAGCTTCGGTTCGAACGCAACGTTGATCCAAACCCGCCAGGACTTCACGAGCAATCTGATCAACTCATTGACTCAGGCGTCGAATAACCTGGTGCTTGCCGATACCAACCAGGAAGGTGCAACGTTACAACAGCTGCAAGCGCAAAACCAGCTGGCTATCGTTTCTCTCGGAATTTCCGGGCAGTTGACGCAAGCCATCCTGCGCTTGTTCCCGTAAATAGCTTAAATAGAGGGTGGGCATTGCCCACCCTCTTTCTTTTTTTGTACAGGCCCGTGGGGGCCAGCGACATAGGTCCGCGAAGGAGTCGGGACATGCCTCTCAAAATCCGCGTAAAACCAGAAGGTAAGATTTTCGCCGGCGGCGCCGTTCTCAAGAACGTCGGCAACCGTCCGGCGGATTTGCTTATTTTGTCCGACAGCCCGGTGCTGCGCGAAGATTACATGATGAATATCGACCGCCGTAATGAGTCGGATGCCAGCAACGTCTATTTTCTTTTGCAGGTCATTTATCTTTTCAAAGGGAAGGGCAAGCCTCTCGACCACTTGGTAATCGAGACCATAAAAAGTTTTGCAAAACTCTATCCCAATTTTGCCAATGACATTGATCAGATCATCGCATACCTTGAAGCTGGCGAGCCATTTAAAGCGTTACGGATCGGTCACAAGCTTATGGGGGGACAGGACAAGCCTCTACCGCAAAAGTCCGCGCCGCCGCTGCCGGCTACAGCAGAAGTCAGCGCATCTTGACAGGAGGTCACTATGACGGTTGCCACATATGAAAAACACGACGCCTATAAAACCCATCAACGCGGCCAGGAATCCGATCGCGAGATCGAGGCACGTGCTTTGCTTACTTGCGCAAACCAGCTCGATGCGGCAGCTCGCGGACAAGAAAAAGATAAGAATTTTTACAACGATGCTATCAAATCCAACCAGCGGCTTTGGACCATATTCCAGGTAGCCCTGTGCGATCCCGGCAATCCGTTGCCGTCTGAGCTAAAGAATATCCTGCTCAATCTGAGCTGTTATGTTGACAAAGTCAGCTTTCGCGCGCTAGCGGAATTCAAGCCGCCTTTATTGGCCAATCTGATCGATATCAACCGGAGCATCGCGGCCGGATTAAGCAAAAAACCAGCATCTGGTAATCAGCTGCCGCCTTCCCCGCCACCTCAATTGCCATCCGGTCCTGTCATTACGACGGCTTAATTCGAAACCTCTTCAGGTAGCTGCAAAGCGCAGGGATTTTGCCGCAGCACTTTGCCGTTCCATTGCGGTGGTTGCAGGACAGACTGATCGCCGGATATATATTTTCTTAACTCCGCCACCACGCGCGCAATGGCCTCTGGCCAGTCCTTCGGTATCTTTTGCCTGAAAAGACGCATAGTTGGGTACCAAGGGGTATCTTCGCGGCCCAGCATCCAGCGCCAGTCGGGCGTAAACGGCAACATAGTCCACACCGGCTTTCCCATCGCTCCGGCAAGATGCGCGATGCCTGTATCGACAGTTACGACGAGATCAAGCTCCGCAATGAGACCTGCGGTGTCGGTAAAATCCTTTAGCCATGGGTCCGCATCAAAGATGCCTGCGTTTGAAGCTGTTGCCGTGGTCGATCCTTTTTGTACGGAAACGAGACACGGCCGTGCCGTATCGAACAACGGCTGCACCTGGCTCAATTCAATGGAACGGTTGTGATTATTGGCATAAAGAGGGTTACCCATCCACACGATACCGATATAAGGCCGTGAAAGTGTTTTTAATCTTTCGCGCCACGGTGCACGCCATTCTTCTTTGGCATGAATATAGGGAATTGGCGCCGGTATATTATTCAACCGCGTTTTACATATATAAGGCAGGCTCATCAACAAACCGTGAGCATCGGCGGTAGGCAGAGGATCGTCCGGCGTTACGATGATCGAATCCGGCGCATGTGCGCCGATCAGGTGCTTCATGGTTGCGGGAACTTCAAAACTGACGTTTTGCACCCGATCGCAGATCAAAGGCACGTAACGGAAAAAATGTATAATGTCTCCTACGCCCTGTTCGGCATTCAGCAAAAGATGTCCGACTTTCTCACCCTGCCATCGCGGTGTAGAAGAAAATCGCTGTTCGTCATAATCTCTTTTTTCCATTTTCGCCCAACCTTCTTCGAGATCGCCCATAAGCATGAGAGAACGCCCCTCGCTGGCAACGGCTTCGACAAAGTTGGGATCAAGCATTGATGCTTTGCGGTAATGAGCGACAGCTTGCTCCGGCCAGCCCCTCTCGCCAAAAATGTTTCCAATCGTCAATTCTGCTATAGCGAAAGCAGGGTCTATCGCTAAAGCTGCTTTGGCAGCTTTGTATGCTTCGCTTAATTGCCCGCAAGTGGCCAACGCCACGGCATAGTTGTTTTGAATATGTTGATTGCCGGGATTAAGTGCGTGCGCGCGCACATGATGCTGAAGCGAGGCTGGGTATTGACGTTTTGCTCTTAAAATAAGACCCGTGATATCCCATCCATCGGCCTGTTTTGGATCGCAGGCAATGGCCTTGCGTCCTGATTGTAATGCTTCTTCGTCGCGCCCCAAGAGGCGCAGAATGAGTGCACGGTTAGACCAGGCGGGAGAAAAATTCGGGGCGACTCGTAAAGTTTCCTCGTAAAGCTGCAGAGCAAGCTCTATTTTACCCATGCGGTAGGCGATTGCCGCCAGCATATATAGAGCGTCGGGCTGATCGGGATTATCATTAATTATATCGCGGTAAGCCTGGGCTGCTTCGCCGATGCGGTTTGCATCGAAAACAGCTTTTGCCGTTTCCAGTTTTTGACGAAGTACGGCCAGATTGTTTGCTGCAACCGTCATATGGCAACCTCGCTCCCGCGAGGAGCATTAGAATTGTTTTTCGACGCCGGTCAAGCCGCCGCCAGCAATCCGTAAGCGTACCATTGAACCGCCGATTCCATAACGGAATCCTTAATCATTTGAGTAGCGGTTTCCGATGTCGGAGCTACGGCATGCAAAATACTCGCAGCGGAAACGGGATCTTTGGCCAGACGCTGCAGTTCCGGCAAAAGCACAGACGCTGCATTTGCAAGTCCGGCACGGTTCAGCGCCTGCATGACAAGAGCATCTCGGGCAGATACTTCCATGGCACTACCCGCAACAGGAGAGGCGAGCCATATCTTGTTTCCATCAATGGCTGTCTTGTCGAGATAGCGGTTGAAACTACCTACCAGGCGAGGCTGCGCGATATCGGCGCGTGTTGTGCTCTTGTAATGGCCGCGCATTGGCCGGGCAATGCCGCAAGCAACGAGGGTTTGGATGGCGTTAACGACATCAGCCGCGGAAAAATTCTTACCATTCGGATGTGCCAAAAAATCTCCAATGCCGACAGGCATAAGTGTCATTAAATCGATCAGCTTGATGAATAATGGTGCGGAAAGATCAATCTGCTTGCCTTCTGTTTTTACTTGTTTCGGCACATCTTCTTTTGGAATTGTTATACCATAAACAAAATTGCCAAAAAGCTCGGGCAAGTTTGCTGTTTGGGTCACGGGGCAATGCACCCAAATATCGCAACGCTCCTGCCGGTTAAGCGTGAAATCCTTGACGGATTCATAAAGATGATTGTTACGGCAATCGACAACGATTTGATGGGCATTGGCCGGTGCCGCGAGATCGATGTAGTTCAGGCGAATATCGGCATCGCCGGCATATACAAAACCGCGCGGGCGAAGGGCGACTATGGTATCGAAAGATCCCGAACGGGCATAAGTGCCCTCATAATCGGCGAAAAATTTGTCCGGAACGCCGGATGTAATCGCCTGATCGAGCTTTTCCGAGGCTTCCAGATGATTGCGAAAATAGAATACACCCAAATTCTTGAGTTCTTGCAAAAAACCCATAGCTTGCTCGGCATTCATCTCGGGCGCCAATTCACGCACCAGGAAACACAAGGCGCCATCTTCTTTTTCGTAGGCGCGATAGCGATAACCAAATAATCCACCAGGAAGCAGCAGCTTTTCGGCAAGAGAAAACAGCGCCGTGTGTTCGGGAGCCATCAGATTTGCCTGACGTTCGTCACAGCAAAAATAGTTAAGGGGAGGAATTGCACCCGTTTTATTTTCGGTTTTTGCCAGAAATTCGCTGAGCTTGCCCGTTAAAAACGTGACGTTACCTACCTGACGCGCTTTTGCTTCCGCTTCACCTTCCATCTTGTCTTCTTCGCGTAAGGCTAAACCATAGAAGTTTCCCTCAGGGTTGCTTGCCGCAAGACAAACGATCCGGTCAGGGTTTGAAAACATCACCTCGCCGTAGGTGAATCTTTCCCCAGGCTGGCGCGATTTAATTCCGCGCAAGGCCGCAACATAGCTTAAGGGCGCAGGGCTAAAGGCCAGATCGGGATTCATGCAATGCTCCTGTTTCAGAGATATTTAAGGATACTATCTTGCGTAATCGTAGCCGTCGCAGAGTAAGACGCCTGCAATTGTGTTTGCAGCAAATTGATTTGAGTAGCAACCTTTGTCAGATCGACGTTTTGTATATTGCCGATTTGCTGCTGCAGGCTTGATATATCGGCGTTTTGTGTATCCGTTTCCTGCTTAATCGTATTGGTCGCTTCGGCAACGCCGGCATTATAGATTTGAATATTCTGTAAGGCTGAATTCAGCAGCGTTGCAGCTTGACTCATATCACTCTGATACGTTGCTGCGCTGGTGCCTGTCTGTGTTGCCGCATTAATGAACTGCATACCAGCGATGAGCTGCTGAAAACCATCCTGCGTGCTAGTTACACCGTATGTGAGAGTATTGCCCGCATCAATGTTCACAGTATCCTTTGTCCATGCAGCCGCGCTCGTGCCTGGTTGTTGGGAATCATAAGATGGCAATGTATTGGGAGTAACCAGACTTGCCGAGGGAGTAAGATTGGTGAGCACCGAATTGAGATCGACAGGTTTTGTTGAATAACGCGTACCGGCGTAGATGTAACGATTGCCTACCTTCTGGTTCAGATCGTCAACCGCCTGATTCATAAAGGCAAGCACCTGCTGCTGAATGACGCCTGTATTACTGCTGTCCTGGGAAGGATTTTGGGTGGCAAGCTGGCTGACCTGTGCCGCAATATTCGATAAATCTCCCAAGGTTGTATCATAAACTCCAAGACGCGCATTCACGGTATTCATGGAAGATACATAGGCTTGGCGTTGCGTAATGGCAGCCTGGAAATTTATGATGTTTTCCGAATCGAGCGGCGAGTAATCCGTCAGATCATTATGTTGAACGCTGCTTCCTAATTGCTCATTGAGTAAATTCAGATTGCTTAGTTGCGATTGCAAAGAAGCAACGCTGAAGAGTTGAAGCCCGAGGGCGCTAATGGTTGTAGGACCGCTCATGATTTAGCTCACACGCTTCCCATAAGATCATTAAACATCTGGCTGATAGTACTGATCACATGCGCCGATGCAGCATAACTGTTCTGCAAATTTGTCAGGTTGACTAGTTCCGAATCGACATTCACACCGGTCGCGTTCGACAAAGTCTGTTGATAGTAAGTTTGCTGCTGCGTCGCCGATTGGCTTTGCGTGCTGATTGTATTGGCGGCTTGCTGAAAGCCGGACAGAATAGTGTTAACGAGACTCGTAGTTGTCCCGCTGTTAAGCGCAAGACCTGTAGTCGCATCAGTAAAATTATAGTTTGTCGTAAAAGTGTTTGCCGTATTATTGACTTCGGCGGATGTAAGATTCGATAGATTTGTTGGATTAGAAACCAGTGAACTGTTCACGGCTAGGCCGCTCGTGTTTGTGAAGAAGTCGTTTGCGGCCAATCCTCCGGGATTATAGGCAGTTTCAAACGCCGAGCCGTTGGTAAAGGCGTTGATTAAATCAGTGATTTGTCCCTGTAACTTCTGGATTGTATTCACGCCGGGCAATGAGCTTGGCGGCGATGTTGTAGCGTTGAATTGTAGCTCGGCTTGAAGCGAGCCGCCGGTAAGACTGTTTGTTACATCCGATCCGGAAGAATCAGTGATTGTGCTGCCGTTGTAAGTAAAGGTTAGCGGCGCGCCATCCAGCAATGCCGTGCCGTTCGAGGTATAAATCGCGACTTGTCCATTGTTGCGCATAAAAACCTGCACATTTGCAATGGACGAGATTTGATTCACAGCCTGATCAAGCTGATCCTGAAGGCCGCCAACCGGCTGATTCTCACTATTGGCGGTGAAAATCTGCTGATTGAGATTTGCAATGGTGGTTAGGTCATTATTGAGTTGCGTGACGGTATTTTGAACATCTGTTTGAACCTGAGTCTGCAATTTTAAGGTTTGATCTGAGATGTTGTTGATCTGCTGAGCTAAATTTACACCGACTTGAACGACCGCTTGCTGCACTGTCGGGTCTTCTGGCGACGACTGCAACTGAGTCCAAGCAGCGGCGAACTGTGACATGGCGCTCGACAATGCCGGCGGATTTGTAGTGGAATTGAGGATTGTCTGCACCTGCTTCATATATTTATTTTGAGTGCCCAAGTAAGAAGAGCTTGAAGTCGCCGCATTAAAAGACTGCTGAAGCACTGTGTTTGTAGCGCGTATATAACTGCTGATTTCAGGGTTTCCGATTGCGTTTGTGCTGACTTGCGCCGATTTTTCCGTATAGCCCGGCGTTTGAGCATTGGAGATATTGCTGGATGTCAACTGCAGCAACGTGCTGCTGGTTTGCAATCCAGCCAACGCAACTGTAAGTGCCGACGAAAGCGTCATAAAACCGGAACTCCTGTTATTTCATCTGCCATCCATCAACGTTACTGAATGACGTTGATAATGGTGTTGAGCATGTTATTTACCGTTGTAATAGTTTTGGCGTTAGCGGCGTAGACCTGCTGCGCCTGTATCATATGAGTGAACTCAGTCGCGATGTCGACGGTTGATGCTTCAAGAGAACCGCCAACAATACTACCGGAACCGTTGTTTCCTGCATCATTGTATTGCGGGGAGCCGGAAGCCAGATTGGCAGAAAAGGCTCCGCCCGTAACACGTTGCAGCTGATTTTGTGCAAAAAATGTTACAATAGGTATCTGTGCAATAACCGAGGAAGTACCGTTATTGTAATTGATCGAAACAAGACCGCTCGTATTAACGGCCAGACTGCTGAATGAACCTTTCGGCAATCCGTTTTGCTGGAATGAGCTTACAGAAACCTGGTTTGAGGAATCGGCAAATTGCGTCACACCATTGGCGGCATCATAATCGCCAAGACCCAAAGTTACATTCTGTGCACTCGCGCCGGGGAAATTTAGGGTAAAGCTAATTGTTGCGGGGCTGCCTGCCGTTGCAGTTGAGTGAGTATAAGTACCGGTACCGGTGCCGATGCCTGAAATAGTACCCGCATTGCTGGCGCTATTGAAAGTGATTGGAATAGTCGCCGTGTAATCACTGGAAGCTGATACACCTTTGGCAACATCGAGCGCCAAAGTCCATGCATTGGTTCCCGTTTTTGTCCAGGTCAGGCTCATTTCATGTTGCGTACCTTCGGCATCGAATATCTGAATGGTCGATGGTGTCGAAGTGAATGAGCCAGCCGTAACACCTGCTGGCAAATTGGCGTTATAATTTGCGTTACTTGTGGCAACCGGCTTATCGAGCAATTGCGATAATTGAATTGGAGCAGTCGTTGATTTATCGACATTGCCCGAGGCGCTGACGGAATAGCCGAGAAGATAATAACCGGAGCTGTTAACGAGAAAACCCGACGAATTAAGCGTGAAATCGCCTTGACGTGTGAACAAAATGTTACCTGTGAAATTGGTAGCACCGCTTGCATTGATAGAGGCTGACTCAACCGGAAAGAATCCCGATCCTGTAACGGCTAGCGAAGTTGGCGTACCCGATTGAACCAGGTTGCCTTGAAGATTGTTCTGATACGACGGAAGTGATTTCACGCCACCGGGATCATTTACGGTGGCACTGGAATCCGTGACCAGCGACTGGAAAACGGTGCCGATTGATTTAAAGCCGGTTGTCTGAGCATTCGACAAATCGTCGGAAATATTGCCGATGGCATCCGATTGTGCGGTAAGACCGCCGACTGCAACTGTTAGAGCGCCGAAAAGCGAAGACATGACACACCTCGTTCGTTACTGCGCTTGTGCTTTTTTCGACAAGACGCAAAATACCGAGAGGCTTGGAGCAAGCTTCGTGCCAAAGCAGAATGCTTTGATCTATATGGGTTTTTCGAACCGGCGGCTTATAGCCGCGCCATCAAAGGCAAATATTTC